>OJBY01000564.1_pt1 | contig 18718 bp, 15 predicted proteins | sample 1591731 | NCBI WGS metagenome assembly OJBY01 (sample SAMN05416837, study PRJEB24817) | seawater metagenome | isolation source: Sea water | place: Canada:Atlantic | collected 2013-07
GCCTTCACCAATGGCATCCTTCTCGTCCTGCTCTCGCTGTGGATCGTGTGGGAAGCCATTCACCGCCTGCTCGACCCGATCGAGGTGATGGGCAATGTCCTGATGGTCGTCGCCGTCGGCGGCTTGCTCGTCAACATCCTCGCCTTTGCCATCCTGCATGGCGGCAACAAGGAAGATTTGAACCTGCAAGGGGCGCTCTGGCATGTCGCCGGCGACCTGCTCGGCTCCATCGCGGCCATCGGCGCGGCCATCATCATCATGACCACGGGCTGGATGGCCGCCGACCCGATCCTGTCGGTGCTGGTGGCCTTGCTGGTCCTGTTTGCCGGCGTGCGCATCGCCCGGAAATCCGGCCATATCCTGCTCGAAGGCACGCCAGTCGGGCTGGAGCCGGAAGAGATCCAGGCGGACCTCGTCGCCGAGATCGAGGGCGTCGCCAGCGTCGCGCATTTCCATGCCTGGGCCCTGACCGAAGCCAAACCCCTGATCACGCTGGAAGTCACCGCCGCGCCGGGCGCCGATCCGGACCAGCTGCGCCGCGCCGTCAAGGACCGCCTCGCCAGCCGCTTCAACGTCTCCCATGCCACCGTTGAGGTCGTCTGCGCAGGCAATGGCACCGGTTTGGACCCCGCCGGGCAGTGTTCACATTGATCTGATCCCCGCAGCGCTTTAAGGCTCGCTGCATCGTCCCCATATGCCGGGCCGACACGACAAGAACAGATGGCGGAGCCTTCGCAATGGCTGACACGAAACACACCGAAATCCTGATCATCGGCTCCGGCCCCGCTGGCTGGACCGCCGCCGTCTATGGCGCACGCGCCATGCGCGAAGTGACCGTGGTGACCGGCATGCAGCCCGGCGGCCAGCTGACCATCACGACCGAGGTCGAGAACTATCCCGGCTTCACCGAGATCCAGGGCCCGGACCTGATGGTGAAGATGCAGGAACACGCCGAAGCGATGGGCGCGGCCGTGATCAATGATCATATCGCCGAAGTCGACTTCTCCTCCCGCCCCTTCAAGGCAGTCGGCGAGAGCGGCACCACCTACACCGCCGATTCCGTCGTCATCTCCACCGGCGCCCAGGCCAAATGGCTCGGCCTCCCCAGCGAAGAGAAATACAAGGGCTTCGGCGTCTCCGCCTGCGCCACCTGTGACGGCTTCTTCTATCGCGGCAAGGAGGTCATGGTGATCGGCGGCGGCAACACGGCCGTCGAAGAAGCCCTGTTCCTGACCAATTTCGCCTCCAAGGTCACCGTCGTGCATCGCCGCGACGGCTTCCGCGCCGAAAAGATCCTGCAGGACCGGCTGTTCAAGAATCCCAAGGTCGAAGTCATCTGGCACAGCGTGCTCGATGAAGTGCTCGGCGAAGGCGACCCGGCCGGCGTCACCGGCGCGCGCATCAAGAATGTCGAGACCGGCGAGACCAAAGACATCCCCGTCCACGGCGTCTTTATCGCCATCGGCCACGCGCCCGCCACCGAACTGTTCAAGGGCAAGCTGGCCATGAAGGACAATGGCTACCTGATCACCGCGCCGGATTCGACCGCGACCGAAATCCCCGGCGTGTTCGCGGCCGGCGACGTCACCGACGAAACCTACCGCCAGGCCGTCACGGCCGCCGGCATGGGCTGCATGGCCGCGCTCGAAGCGGAACGCTTCCTGACCGAACAGGAAGCCCTCGCCGAAGCCGTCCCGGCAGAATAGGCCCTACAGCATCCCCGCCGCGATCTCTTCGGCGCGGCGGTCATCTCTCAGCATCTCGGCCTTCAGCATGGCGGCCCGCGCCTGCATGACGCGCTCCAGCTCAGTGTCCACGGGCGCGGCCAGCGCCGCATCCAGCGCAGACAGCACCTCGTCATGATATTTGCGAGCATTCAGCGCCGCCAGCGCCCGCGCCCACTGCCAATGCACGGAGGCGTCATCCGGTGCGGCGGCCGTAGCGGCCTCATAGTGCGCCCGGCCATCCGAGACCCCTGCCCCCAGGATCATGGCGGCAATCCGTCCGCCCCGGTGGACGACTTCCAGATTCCAGACCGACAGGAAGCCATGCGCATAAACATTGCCGGGCTCATCCTCCAGCACGCCCTCGGCCAGATCCCGCGCCTCCTCGGCCCAGCCGGTCTTGCGCGCCTCGCGCACGCTCATCGGCCGAAGGATCAGGGACAAGGCAATCGCCCGCTGCAGGCGCCCCTCGGCATGAGCGGGATCGACCGCGAGCGCGGCGTCCGCCTCGGCCAGCGCCCTGTGCAGCATGTCTTCGGGCGGATCGGCCGGACCGGACATGGCCTCTGCCAGCAGGGTCCGCGCGCTCATGGCGAGCGCATCTGCGGTCCGGGCGCCCGACAGCTCCGTCAGCGCGACATCATACTCGCCCCGCACAAACGCCGCCTCGGCTGCCACCTCATCGGCCCCGGCCAACGGGGCGGTGACCAGGCCAGCCAGAACAGATGCAAGAAAAACTGTTCGCCTCATACGAGACCATAATAGGCCGCCCAGCCCCGCAGGACCAGCCAAACCCTAAATTTTCAACCTGAAAATGGTGGTTCGGGGGAGACTAACGAAACCGAACCAGATCAATGAGTTAAGGCCGTGCGGGGCAATTCAATACCCCCATGTTTGGCCATGAACAAAGGGGGGCTTTGCCCCGCAATTATATCTTGGGGGACCACGGCATTTGCTCTGAAAACATCAATTCGAGAATAACTTGAATGCCCACTGCTTCAATATGTGGACATGTTCTTGGGACATAACCACCAAGAGGTCATTGGTAGCTAGAAGCACTTCTGAAATCGGACCGGTTGGGCAGATCCAACAATCAATCCCTCTGCCGTCCAAGTTCCAGGTGCGCAAGGTCCCGTCTTGGCCCCATGAGAGCACGCCCTTGCCGTCCGGCAGGAGCAGCGCGCCGGAGACGGAGCCGGAATGTCCTTTGAATATTCTGCGCTCTGTTCCATCCAAGTTCCAGGTGCGCAGGGTTCCGTCATTGCTCCATGAGAGCAGGCCCTTGCCTTCCGGCAGGAGCAGCGCGCCGTTGATCCAGCTGGAATGCCCTTTGAATATGCTGCGCTCTGTTCCATCACTGTTCCAGGTGCGCAGGGTTTCGTCCTGGCCCCATGAGAGCACGCCCTTGCCGTCCGGCAGGAGCAGCGCGCCGTTGATCCAATTGGAATGCCCTTTGAATATGCTGCGCTCTGTTCCATCCATGTCCCAGGTGCGCAAGGTTCCGTCATTGCTCCATGAGAGCAGGCCCTTGCCCTCCGGCAGGAGCAGCGCGCCGGAGACGGAGCCGGAATGCCCTTTGAATGTGCTGCACTCTGATCCATCCATGTCCCAGGTGCGCAAAGTTCCGTCATCGCTCCATGAGAGCACGCCCTTGCCCTCTGGCAGGAGCAGCGCGCCGGAGACGCCGCTGGAATGTCCCTTCATGCAAGATATCGAAGCAGCAAGGAGTTCGGGCCTAGGCTCAACCAGCGCGTTTCTTGAGGTTGCAGAGAAGATCGCTAGGTCAGCTGCGAGCGTTCGCCAGGCAGTTTCCGCCCCATGCTGGGAAGCGGTCTTCATATCTTCGGAGTAATTGAACCAGAACCGGACGTGGCGGTTTATTTCTGTCTCACGAATCATTCAGGTTGCCCTTGGTCTGCTCGTCGGAAGAAACGCCAATCTGAAGCCATAGAATCGATTGCGATCTCAGCTCCCAGGCACTCGAAGCGCGCGGTGACAAATGTCTCGTCCATAAGCAGCTCAGCCGCTTTGGACGCCTGACCAGATTCCATCATGTGAAATGGGAGGTGACGGAGAGCATATCGGTTGAGCTCAGCGGGCTTTGCTTGCAACTTCTGAGTCAGACCGTTGAGGGTTTCATCCGCCTCCCAACCAATTGCTTCTCTGAACACCATCGCAAGTTTTGGGTGCGCGAAGGAAATTGTTGGTGGCTGTCTTCCGTCGGTCGACTCTGTCACCCATAACCACCTCCGCAGTTGATAATCCCATCCTTCGAAGTTGGCGTTAACCGCGCTGGAAAAGTAGCGGACGAATGGGACGTCAACAGCCTCTCTCGCGACGGTAAGTAGATTGAAGATCGGCGCCACGTCGGGCCATCTCGGTAGTTGCTTAAGCCGCTGCAACTGACTTTTTGCATAATTACCCAGAGAAAGCGGTGCAGCACCCAAATCAATCGGACGACCGTCTTGTATAGCTTTTACCGCATCTTCCACCATGACTTTGGAAAACAGCGCGTATCCGTCGTCAGAGGCACGATAAATTTGCGCTTCGAGACCGTCTGGCACCTCCATATCAAACTCACCGAAATAGTCACTAACAAACTCGGCTAGATCATCTTTCGTCAATCGCTCGAGGTCGTATCTTGGGGCTTCATATTTCTCAGCTACATAACCGGTCGTCCAAGGCAGAAGATAGTGTGGCGTCGAATTCGCTGGCGCTCTGGCCGAAACGATTAGACAAACCCGCTCGCCGAGTGCCTCAGGCAAGAAGGGCGGAAACTCGCCTTGCGCCTCGTCTATGCCATCCAGCCAGATAACGAGCTGTCGGTCGTCTGGCGGGGCCGTCTTAATCAGTTCCAGCAACGCGCTGTCAGAAGAAGAGAGATCGATGGGGACGTCGTAAGCGGCGGCGACCTGCACCAGCAGATAATCCAATGCCGATTTCGGATTTGTCGTTGCTGTCCCTCCACCTGCCGCATTACAAAAGTGCCTAGCAACATACCGGCGGTCACTCGTATTGGATTCACACCAAACGGCGGCCAGAGCAGACTTGCCGAAACCGGCAGGTGCAGTGATGAGAAGCAAGCCGTTGTTCCTGCCCCCCATCCGTCCGTCTACAAATGCGTCAATGCTGTTGAGGTCATCTCTACGACCGGAAAAGAACTTCGTCAGGTGACGAATGACTGCTTCAACACCTGTAGCGGCAGACGCGCCATCGCTGCGACGCCCAAACGGCAGCGACTTTAAAACTTCTTCCAGATCTCGATTGCGATTGGAGAGTTCCAGCAAGATCCGATCCTCGTGAACCTGGAACATCGCACCGTTTTCGAGTTTCTGGCCGAGTAGATCGAATTGTTCCATCAAAGCGGCATGCGCAAAGCGACTGAAGCCAAAACTAAGATCTGCTTTTTCCAGAAGAGATTGCTGATCGACGTTGAGCGTTCTTAGGCTCAGCGTCTGATAAATCATTCTGAATTTCTCGTTGGTTTTGATGACGTGCGCCATGTTGGCTGCAAAAACAGGAAACCATCCATTTGTCTCGTCCAGCATCTGCTCGCGAAGCCTTGCGGGGCAATGCTCCCAAGAAGAGACACTCACAATTTCTGATATGGCGCTGTTGGTCAAAAAGAGCCGAAGATCGTTGAGATCAGAAGCCGCCGCTCCTGACGTGATAGTATCCAAGGATGCACTGATCGCATCCAACTGGCTTCCGTCCACCAGTACGGGCACAGGACTCCATCGCGATTTGAAGCTAGGCCATTGCAGTCGCTTACGTGCCGCAAAAGTGCGGGAAATTTCGTTGTAATCGGCAGAGGCCTCTCTGCCGGATTCCAGGAACTTCTCAAATTGGTGCAGCTGATGAACACTGGCCCGAAGAAACGCTTGGCGAACACCTCGTTGGATATGATGGTTCTTGGGAAGGTTAGCCGCGCTTATTGCGCCAATAGCATCGGAAAGGGGCGTTTCTATCTGGCGAGTGGCAATGTTACCAAGGACACCGCAGCAAAGTGCGCCAAGAGAGATACCTTCAATCAGCAAAATAGCACCAAGCGTCAAAAAAACCAATTTAGCGGTGATCTGGTGCAACGCAAGGTTAGGGTGTTGAGCAAATCAGCGTCCGAAAATAAGTCAGGGAATGCAGGAAGTCAGATCGCTTCTAATCTACCATAGAGTGCTTTGAATGATATAGAATCATCGTTGTTAAACGACTGAGCAAGGCGGTTACGACATGCATGATCGCACGAGATTTGTAGAAAGCAGGGTTATGAACAAAAAAGAGCTACAAGCTAAGATCGCCCAGGAGGCTGCGAAAGAGAACCCTGACTATTCGATTATTGAACAGCTTAGTGGGCAACTTGTCGATCTCGATCCGAGTCGGGTGCGATTTTCGGTCGACGCGGGTCACATTCAGCGGTTGGGTGTCGAACTTGTTGCCAAACAAGATACCGCGCTGTCCGAGCTGATTAAGAACTCTTATGACGCTGATGCCACCCAAGTATCCCTAACATTTTCAGGCCGCGGCTCAGACGATAGTACGTTAACAATTACGGATGATGGCGTGGGAATGACACCCGCGGTGATACGATCGGCCTGGATGCGAATTGCTACAGAGTCCAAAGTCGAGCAGCGGCAATCTACCAAATTTCATCGCACCTATGCCGGCCGCAAAGGTATCGGTCGTTTTGCAGTCCAGCGCCTAGGTAAACACCTTGTTTTGGAAACGGGTACAAAAGGTTCCAACCAAGGCAGCAGGGTCAAGTTCGACTGGGATGACGAATTTACTCCTGGTCGCAGCCTAGACTCTGTCTTCAGCGCTATCGAAAGCTATGAGAAGGACGCCGACGAGCACGGTACTACCCTTAAAATTATTCATTTGAGGGATGATTGGAAAGACTCGGCCATCCAAAAGGTATGGAAGTCGGTATTGCTTCTTCAACCGCCGTTCCCTGTCGTCAAAGTGAGCCGCAAGGCTAAAACTGAAACAGCCGATCCCGGTTTTAGAGTGACGATTGACGGCAGTGCACTTAGCGACGTTCCTGAAATGTCGATTGAAAAAACGTTTTTAGCCAATGCTCTTGCTACAATTACAGGTACCATCAATAAAGAAGGCGTCGCAGTCGTGCGAGTTTCATCTGACGTTCTCGATCTGGATGAGCAGCATACAGTTTCCAAGAAGTATTTAACTACTGGCGAACTGACACTATCGACCCGGTATTTTATTTATGACCCAGAATTTCTCGGCGGCATTAGTCAGCGTGCAGCCGCAACTATGGGACGAAATTTTGGTGGAATCAGAATATATAGAAACGGCTTCAGAGTGTTACCCTACGGTGAAACGACTGATGATTGGTTGCGTCTCGATTACGATACAGCTCGTCGCAACATATTGGTCGCTGCATCGAACCGGAACATGTTTGGTCACGTCGAACTTAACGACGATTGCAATCCCCTCTTCGAAGAGACGGCCAGTCGTGAAGGCTTAATCGAAAACGTCGCATTCGAGGAATTGCAAGAGTTTGCACACGATGCAGTCGAGTGGGGCGCAAAGCAAGTTGCAGCTGTCCGAAATCGTAAGCAGACAGCGCACCAACCTGATTTCGTCTCCGAACTACGAAAGCCGTCAGCCGTTCTCAACGAGTTGAAACAAAAGTTACAACCCCGGGAAGGAGACGATGACGGAGGCGACGAAGTAGACGATGTTGACCTCGACGGATTAGTCCTCGAGGTTCAAAAGTACGAGGAAAAAGTAGAAGCAGACCAGAGGGCGTCAATAGAGTATGAGCAAATGTTGCGACTGCTCGCGTCGCTTGGGCTTTCGGTGAGTGTTTTCGGACACGAGATTATTGGTGCGCAAGATGCAATGAAATCTCGGCTTCAGTTGCTGAAGCGCGCGATTTCGAAAATGGAAGAATCCCCTTCGAAGACAAGTTTGGCGTCGCAATTTGTTGAGTTAACGACCAATAGCGCCCGGATCTTCGATGTAGGCGGATACGTTTCGGGATTGGTATCAAATACCGAAAGCCGTGAACTAGAAACATTATCTCTCAAAGGTGCGATCGACCGCTTTAAGAAGCAATTTAAGGATTATCTTGCAGCGCAAAAGGTGATTGTCAGTGGCGATGTACTGCCGATCGGATTGCGGACGTTGCCGATGCACAAGAGTGAGATTGATTCCGTTTTGCTCAACCTCCTGACCAACTCAATAAAGTCGCTCCGAGCCTCGAAAGTCGATAACCGCCGGATCGCCATCAATGCGCGCCGCGATGGACGTTTGGCCGTAGTTTCTTTTGAAGACAACGGATTGGGTATCCCGCGCGACAAATGGGCGCGCGTATTCGACGCTTTCTACACAACTACATTTTCATCGGATGGTGACAGCTTGTCGGGACCGGGCACGGGTCTCGGTTTAAAAATCGTTTCGGACATCGCAGCAAACTATGGAGGTTATGCGCAGATTGCAGAAGCCTCAGGCGGGTTTAGCTGCAAGGTAGAGTTCGCAATTCCTGCGATCTAAGGGGGGGTAGGCTATGTATAATGGTATTTTTGTTGATGATCGAGATGCGGAGTACGCAGAACTTCTGTCTAAGGATGGATTGATTGAGTTTACGTTTCAGGGCTTGGAAGATATCATGGCCTTGAGAAAAAGTATCGTCGACGCGAGCCCAAGCATTGTGGCCCTCGATTATCGATTGGACGAAAACTTAGGAGACTTACCTGCCTCCAAGGCTTTTAAAGGCGGGCCGCTGGCGCAGCTTCTCAGGGATGCGGCCATTGAAGCCCCCGCAGGTGATTTTCCAATCGTTCTTGTGTCATCCGAACAAAATATTCGACAACGGTTTGATCCGGACAAGACCGCCCACGATCTATTTGACGACGTCATGATAAAGGAAGAAATTCAAGCTTCTTCAGAAACAGCTATTAACAGCATGCTGGCGCTTTGTGCGGCCTACGAAAAACTTCGTGGGCTGGACTGTGATTATGATCTTTTGACGTTGGTTGATCTGCCTGAGGACCAGTCCCATATCGTCGATCACCAAGAACTAGTGACTTTGATCGAAGGCGCCAAAGCCCCTCATATAGTCTGCCGTATCTTTGCGAAGTCGCTAGTTGGACGCAACGGTCTTCTGGTAGATGGATTTGAGGTTTGTGCCCGGTTTGGCGTATCAAAGGCGAGCTTGGAACAAGTGGTGGAAATCCTAATCGAACAAGGACTGAAAGAGTATTCCGGATTGCTGGGATCACAAAATCAACGTTGGTGGTCGCACCAAATTGATCAATTCTTGCTCGGAGTTTTTGGTGGACGCCCAACGGGAATTCCAGCTTCCGAGCGGGTGCGTATCCTGGGCGAGAAATTTGGAAGGCCATTCGAAGTCGCTATGTCGCCATGGGTCCAAGGCGAACGGGCAGCTAACGAATTGATTGCTTTCGCTTGTGCTTGTTGTGGGCGCGGCACAGAGCTCAAGCATTCGCTGGCAGTATATGACCCTCCTGCCGCGAGCTTCATTTCCCGACGTCGCCTGTGCTGGGATTGCATTCAAACGGATAATTACAAGTCCGGACAATGCTCGTTTGATATTCAGAAGGGTGACCAGGCGCTTATTCCTAAAATCCTGGCCGCTCGCCAATAGTTCGAGGAATACGAAATGAATATTACCGCCACCGAGGCTGCGGACGCTCTTAGTGCGATATCGACCGCGCTCAATGATGTCGAAATATTGGATGGAATTGGTATTGGTACTTTCTCACGGATAGTTGGAGAGCTGCGCGGTGGGCGAAACAATGTCACTTGGGGTTATGAGGTTGATCGTGGGTTGCCAATCAAATTTGTACCGGCCTCGGACGCGAAGAATAATCCGATTGTCCCATCTATAGTGGCTGAAACAGTCTCCATTGATCAAGCTGACGATCAGAAAGTTCCATTCACCGCCCTCTGTGTAGCGATTGAATTTGAACACACCTACGACGAAAATCTTCCAACACCCCGCTGGCATTTGGATTTGGCGAATAAGAAACGTGACGGAACCTGGCAGCCAGGCCCGCTTACCCATATCCAGTTCGGAGGGCATGGCCATCAGAACCGTGAGCTCGATTGTTTTCTAAAGGTGCCTCGCTGGTGTCATCCTCCGATGGAGGTGGGTCTGCTCTGTGAGGTCGTGGCGGCGAATTTTTTCGAAGAGCAATGGAAGGAGCTTAGAGAGACTCCTAGTTGGAACGATGCGATCTGTCGGCTTCAGAAATTATGCTTCGGTCGGTATTTTGAAAAACTGCAAAGCAGTATGAATCAAAGTTCGTATAGCGCTCTTCATTCAATGTGGGCTCAAAACTGGGGTGCCTAGGAATCTAGTGCTGTTGTGACCTTTTGCTCGGTCTTCGCGCATCGCGTACAAGCTGAAGAGTGGCTTGAAGTTTGCGTGACGTTCTCTGAACGTCTTTCATTTTCAAAGCTCCGAATATGAGTTCGTCTGCCAGTGCCGATGCCTCAGATTCGATTCCGCTTCGCAACTTTAGGTCAATTCTTTTGAACCAAGTGTTGACGGTTGATTTTGCAATATCCGGCAAAAGTAGTTTGATTTTTTCTGCTTCCCTAGGCTCATGTTTCAACACGCCGGAACCGTATGTTCGTCCTGTCATCTCGGCAGATAGCTGCGAAAAACTGGTCAGCAAAGAAATGGCGACCAAGCGTCTTTGATGAGACGGTACTTTGTCTTTAAAGTACAGCCTGTGCGTAGTGTTAGTGCAAGTCATTTGGTCGTCGTTCAATACGATCCTGGGTCCGGTATGATGCATGACTGGAAAGAACGCGTCAGGAATTTTATTGTCATCGGGCTGAGACCAAATTTTCCGCTTTTTAAACGTGCTGATCTTTGCAATGCGTTCCTTATCGAATGAATTCAAATAGTCTTGCAGCGGCACAGATTTGTTCGCGTTCGTAGCATCGATCAAATATACGCGCGCATCAAGAGCGGCCATTGATAGGAAATCTTTTCGTCGGAACCTCAGACCAGGGGCTTGGTTGAACTTCGATAGGATAGGTTTGCAATCTGTTGATCCAAGGCCATTCGCAGCCAAGCTTGAATTGTTTAAAATGAAAAACTCATTTGCTCCGGTTACCAGACCAATTTGAACGGTCGCAATATCTCCTAGCGTTTTAGCAGATGGCAGCTCACTGAGCTTATGAAACTGTTTCAATACAGTCTCGTTCATGCTCAGATGTGCTTGCCGAAAGTCGGGAGTAAACACTCTTTGCTGGTTGAGGTCCCATTTTACGATTTCATTCGGAATATCAGCTAACTTTTCACTACGACAAACGTGGATCGTTCCCGAGGTTCCGCCGGGAGAATAATCATCGAGTAAGAGTATAACCGTCTCTTCATCAGTACCTTCGTCCAAGAAAATTCTGTCCCGAACAATAAGTGCCAATGAGCGACTGAAAACACTCGGCAAATATTCAAGAATAGGTTTCGCGTAATTGGCGTTCATTACGGTTCCTGGGAGAATCCATGCCATCCTACCGGACACCTTAAGTTTGCTCAGTGACTCCAGTATAAAATATGCCCACAGGCTTGCGCGACCGCCGATGTTCGGTACTGGCCATACTCTAGCCTGGAGCTCCTTCCGGGTAGCGGAGTCCAGGCTTTGGTATGGAATGTAGGGTGGATTTGCGACAACCGTATCAAACCGTTCTGGCCAATCTGGCGGTGTTTCCGCGCTCAGAAAACTCCCATGAATGAAGTTCTTTAGATCAACGGGGGACTCCAACATGTCCGCAAGATACTGAAAGGCAATTGGGTCAATGTCCCAGCCGAAGATTTGATTGATGGGTTTTTTGGCTCCCAGCTTGCTGAGTCGGAATTTTGATGAGCGTAATAGTCCACAACCACCGAAACTGGGTTCTAAGACTGTCTCAGATCGTGATCGTATCGCCCAATCACATAAAAGTTGGGAAAGCGAATCGGGGGTGTAGAACGCTCCAAATTTTTTGCGCTCATCGACTGCTCTAAGCACTGAAAGCCCCGCATCCTCGTTGATTCTTGTCGTGCACTGAAGTCAACGGCTCAAATCTCCCAAAGTTTCTTATGTACCGTGAAGGCGCGCAGAGTCTGTTAACCTAGATGCATATTCTGAACAATTGAACAATGTCGCGGCTGAGCAGAAGGTGGAAGTCAGTGTCGTCAACTCAGGCCTGTATCTAGCAAGGTCTACTATTTGGGCAGTGAGTTGGATGATTGGCGCCAAGCAGGCTTCATTCCAATAGCAAACGGAACTAGATGCATGATTATTTTAATAAACAGAATTCTTATTCTGCTTAAATTGTGATATAGATCATTTATGCTCAAGCCCGCTCCCCCATCCTCTGGTCCACGAGGCCGCCGCCGCATTTCGGCTAGTCTGGGGGAATCAAAAACGCTGAAGCTGTACCAAGAGGGGCGACGTTTACTGGCCCAAACCGACTTCGAAAATGTATCAGTCTCCCAATTTTCGAAAGTTGCAGGAATGTCAGTCGGTGCGTTCTACGTCCGATTCTCTGACAAGGATGCGTTCTTGGACTTTGCAACGCTTCATACGTTCCTGACTGCGCAGCAGGGCTTTGAGCGCGCCAGCGCATCTATAGTTTCAAATTCCCAGCTTGCCGCATCTCTAGCCGACACACTTGTCGCCCAATTCGTAAGCGAAGAGTTTGCCGGTATCGTGCGTATGGCTGTGAAGCGCGGCTTTTCTGATTTGAGGCACCGTGAATCGTTTGATCTATACCGGTCTTTCGTTGTGGATCAGATTGCTGAGGTACTGCCAGATGGTTCCGATAGAAACCAGAATGCCGAACTCGCTATCGCAATCCAATCTTCATTTGGGATTCTGACGGACGCTGTTATCTCTCGGGCTCCACCGGAGCCGCCTAGTCTATGGGAATATCGCGATAGTATCGTAAGACTTCTGTCAGTACCTATTGGCAAGATGAAGCTTCGCAAATCTAAACCGTCGCAGGAGCCGGCCCAAACTCGCTTCAAGAGGGTGTAGGGCGGCATGATATGACTAACCCGGCTGATCACAATAAGATAATCAACGAAAAGCTCGTTGCAGAAATCAGCACGCGGTTTGAGATAGCACTCGAATCTTCGACTTTAGTTGATGAACTTGAGCAGATAGCGCGCCGATATGTGGTTGATCTGCGCGTCTTTAATGACGAAACGACAGAACGAACGGTTCGATCCAACTATCAAACGCTGAAATCTGAAGTCGAGCGTTTTAGAGCTCTGCTATCGGCGCAAGAATATGAAGATCTGGACACGGATATCTATTGGGCCGCGCGTCACAAGATTGTGCCCGTATCCGAAGCCAGTATTCCTGTGATCGGCCGCGCTCAAGGAAAGCCAGGAAGTTCCTATCTCGTAGAATTGGAAAACCTTTTAGCGCTTTTAGATACTGCCGCCGATTTAGGTGCCGCTCGATTTGCACCAGCTAGGGGCCGCAAACGCAAATACGCCCTGGAAAACCTCGTAAGACGCTTGGCTTATGTTTGGGCGGACATCTTAGGACGGCAATTTACGGTCGATTATCATCAAGGTAGCGGACTTACCGAAGCTTTTGCCTTTGTAAGCATCGTCGTGGCGGAAATAGATTCTGCAATAACTGAAACTGAAATTATCACCGCTATGCGGACGATCATCAAAGAACGCGGTCAATAACGCGGCAATCATACCGTGCGCTCACAGAAATGATGGTGCGTTTTCAAGCATCATTGCTGCCAGCGGATATTGCTGCGCCGATTGCGATTTCCTGATCTCATGGAGCCTCGCGCCAACTCTATTGGCGAACCAGGAACTGAGAGCCAGAGCCCGTGACGAAGAGAAACACAATCAGCGCTTGGCCGCGTCTTATGAAGGCGAACGATGCCGCTGCCTATATCGGCACATCACCGACGAATCTGCGTCGGCTGGTCGATAGGGGCGAACTTGCGCAGCCATTGTTGCGCGGCGGCGAAAGGCTCTGGGATATTCGAGACCTTGACGAACATGCAGAGAGTCTGGCCCGTAATGGCGAGCCGATTGCAAGTGATTGGTCTGGCAAAGCGATATGAGGTCTTCTGTGGCAGCGATCCGATACCCTTTCACCATGTGTGACCGCGACCGGTCGGGGCGAAAGCGCTGGTATGTGCGTCTGGTCGTGGACGGTAAGAACAAAAAACGCAGGATACGCGCCAAAGAGGGCAGCGAAGCCTGGGTCGCCGAATACAACGCTATTCTCGAAGATCTGAGATCAAGCGTGGTCGTCCGCCCAAAAAATCCTTATGTCGCGGTTTACTCGCTGCACTGGCTCATCAACCAATATCTGACCAGTGCAGAGTTTGCCGAAGCGAAACCGGCTACCCAAACTCAGCGGCGCTCGATCTTGCTGCGCATCGCTCGCGAAAGCGGCCATCTCGATTGCCGAACGCTGACACGCGACGCCGTTCAGGCCGGGCGCGACAAGCGCGCCAAAACGCCCGGCGCGGCCAACAACATGATCAAAGTCGTGAAATCGCTCTATGCTTGGGGCATGGACGCCGGGCACGTCTCACACAATCCAGCAGAAGGCGTGAAGCGCCTGAAAATGGGTGACAGCACCTGGAAGCCGTGGACAACCACGCAGCGCGAAGCGTTCAAAGCGGCGCACCCATACGGTACAACAGCTAGGACGGCTTTCCACTTGGCATTCGATGGCGGATTACGTCGGTCCGATGTGGTTCGCATTGGGCGTCAGCATCGCGACGACACCCATTTGCGCATCGAACAGAAGAAAACCGGCAGGATGGTCGCGATAATGGTCACGCTGGACATGGCCGAAGCCCTAGATTCAGCGCCGTCCAGCGGCCTCCACTACATAGAAACTGCCAATGGAAAACCTTACTCAGAAAAGGGCTTCGGCGCGGCGGTGAGGCGCTGGGTGAAAGAGGCTGGGCTCCCGCCTGGCTTGACCCTTCACGGTCTCAGAAAGGCCGATGGAGTCCGCATGGCGGAGAGCGGCGCGACCGAAAATGAAATCGCTGCAAAATTGGGCCATAGCGACACAAGATCGGCTTCGATCTACACAAAAGGTGCGGACCAACAGCGCCTCTCAGACGCGGCAATTAGAAGATATACGGAACAAAGTGCCCCGCAAAATGCCCGTGCGGGGCAATCTGACGAAAATAATTCAATGAAGTCAGGGCCTAAAAAGGCAGGTGGTGGTTCGGGGGAGACTTGAACTCCCGACCTCGCGATTATGAGTCGCGCGCTCTAACCAGCTGAGCTACCGAACCGTTTCGCATGTTGCGAAGCGCGCCTCATACACGCGGTTTCGCCCCTCTGCAACCATCTGACCTGTACGTGATGCAGGAGATTTCCGGGCCCTCAATCTGCCTCCCCTGCCCCATTGCCCAGGCCCGAGACCCAGAGCGCCGCGATGAAGGCACCCTTGATACGTGGGAGCAGCAGGAGGACCGCCCCGGTGACCGCGATTGCCGCCACGGGCAACGCCGCCCAGAGGGGAAAATGGCCGAACGAGACGAAGAAGGTGATCGCCACCAGGAAGGGCCCGAGCGACAGGACGGTCAGCCAGGCCGGGCCGTCATCGGCGCGGATCGCGCCCAAGGGCTCGCCGCAATGGTCACACATGTCGGCCTGTTTCAGATAGGCCCGGAAAATCCGCCCCTGCCCGCATTTCGGACAGCGAAAGCGCAGGCCGCGCCAGATGGCGGCCATCAGGCTCGGCGCTGGATTGGGCGCGGTCACGACCGCATCAGGCCGTCTGGCGGTGGCCCGCCTCGGCCGCAGCCTCGCGGTCGGCCAGGAGGATATCGACCAGGCTTGCGACCAGCGCACGCGGCCGGATCGGCTTTTCGATGATCGTGGTGAAACCCGCCTGCTCGCAGGCGAGGCGCCGCTCGGGACTGACATCGGCGGTGACGGCAATGATCGGCGCCAGCGCGTTCGGCCCGTGCGCAGTGCGAATGGCGGCCAGCACTTCATCGCCACTTGCGCCCGGCAGGTGAATGTCGGTCAGGATGGCCTGGTAGGGGTGGGTCGCGGCGCGCTCGATCGCGTCCTCGGCGGTCTGTACCGTATCGACCTGCCAGCCAGCCGCCGACAGGGCGCGGGTCACGACCAGCGCGCTGACGGCATGGTCTTCGGCAAGCAGGATGCGGCCCAGCTCGAAGGCGCGCATGCGCGGCTTGGGCGGCGCGCCAGTGACCGCGAGACGTGGCCCCGCCCGTTCGACGGGCATGGTGACGGTAAAGATGGAGCCGCCTTCGGGATTGTCTGCCAGCGTGATCTCTCCCCCGAGCCGGCGGGCGAGCCCCTTGGCGATGGAGAGGCCGAGACCGAAGCCGCCATGCGTGGCGGCGGTCGATGGCCGGGCCTGCTCGAAGGCCTGGAACAGGCGCGCCTTGTCGATATCGGTGATGCCACAGCCGGTGTCTTCCACCGTCATGCGCAGTTTCAGATTGCCCGCCGCTTCAAGGGTCGACAGTTCTACGCCGATATAGCCGCGCTCGGTGAATTTCAGCGCATTGCTCATCAAATTGAACAGGATCTGGCGGATGCGCATGGCATCGGCCTCAAGCCGCGCAACTGCGCCGCTGGCCACCCGGATGCGCAAGTCCAGACGCTTGCCGGCAATGCGGGACTGCCAGAGGTCCCGGGCGTCATTGGCGAACTCGTGCAGGTCGAAGGGGGCATTGTTGACAGCCAGCTTGCCGGCCTCGAGGCGCGACAGGTCCAGCAAATCGGTCAGCAGCCGGTCGAGATGGTGCCCGCTTTCGGAAATCGTGCGCGCGAGACGTTTCGGCTCGCCGCCATTCACGCTGTCCTGCAGCAGGTCGGCCACGCCGAGAATGCCGGTCAGGGGCGTGCGAATTTCATGGCCGACAAAGGCCAGGAAGCGGGCCTTTTCCTGATCGAAGGCACCCGCGTCGCTTTTTGTCTTCTGCAAGCGTTTCTGGGCGACCTGCATCGCGCGGGCGCGGGCCGCATTTTCCAGCGCCACCGCAGAGAGCAGCGCCGCCGGGCTGATCAAGCCGAGATATTTGCCCTCCGACAGGACGATCACCCCATCGGTCAGGGCCGAGGTCGAGCCGTCTGCCGCGAGCTTTGCGACCAGGCCTACCGGCGTGCCGGCCTCGCACATGACGGGCTGATCGCGCATGAGGTCTGTGATGCGGGCGGCGCCGTTTGACTGGCGACCGCTGGGCGTGGCCAGCGCTTCGATGACGGCGCGGCGCGTGACCATGCCGAGCGCGGCGCCATCGCTGACGATGGGCACGGCGAACTGGTCAGGATCGGCCAGCAATCGTGTAAACACCGCCGAGACGGTCACAGCTGTTGGAACAGGCCGCACGGCGACCGCAATGTCTTCTACGCGTACCGGCATGGAGGCGGCGATGTCCTTACACAGGTTAAGGACCCACCTTGCTTCATAAACCTTTACGCGCGGCAAACACATCCCTAACCAAAAATGAACGCCCGATCCCCTGAGAGGACCGGGCGTTCAATTCGGTAACACTTCAGCGCGGAGTGCGCGCTTATTTGACGTCGCTGCGATGGTGCACGATCTGGCCGACGAGGCCGTACTCGACCGCCTCGGCAGCGCTCATCCAGAAGTCACGATCTGTGTCTTCCTTGATCCGCGCGAGTGACTTGCCAGTGGCCTCCGCAAAGATGTTGTTGAGGCGCTCGCGCATCTTGATGATCTCGCGGGCCTGGATTTCAACATCCGTGGCCTGGCCGCCAACACCGCCCCGCGGTTCATGAAGCAGGAAACGGGTATTCGGCAGGCAGAAGCGGTTTTCCTTCTTCGCCGCCGCATAGATCAGCGCGCCGGCCGAGGCGACCCAGCCGGTGCCGAGGATCTTCACGGGCGCTTCGACGAACTTGATCATGTCATGGATCATGTCGCCGCTTTCGACGTGACCGCCGGGCGAGGAGAGAACCAGCAGGATCGGCTCCTTGCTTTCGGCCGACAGGGCCAGCAGGCGCTGGCTGACGCGGCGCGCGGCATGGAAATCGATGCCGCCTGTCAGCAGGATCGTGCGGGCCTTGAACAGCGCTTCCTCAAGGAAGGCGTTCGGCTCGGACTGGGGCTTTTCTTCTGTCTCGTCATCGAGGCGGTGCAAAAGGTTCATGAGGGCTCCGAAAGGCGGGAAATCTGGGTGAGCCTATAGGTGAGGTGCCACGCGCGCCGGGTCAAGGCACAGAACAGTATTTGCCTGGCTCACTCCCCAACAAACCAAAGCATTCAGCTCGATCCGCTCAATCAATCTGAATTTCGTCAACCTAAACTTGACCGACACAAAACCTTCAAATAACTCACAGTCTTAACAAGGTCTAAACATGAGGGGGACCATACTCAGGATGCTAACAAGCCATATAGCACAAAAACCCAAGCCCGAATTCACCCAAACGGCGGCCATATCCTACAATGCGATAGGGAAAGTATTGCTCGGGTGCATCCTGCTACTTGTGACAGCTCAGCTTACCGTCATGTTCCTGAAATATGGATTAGGACGCGACCATGCCTTCGGCCTGGTCCCTGCGTTTCATATGGATGGCGAAATGAATGTGCCGTCTTTCGCCTCTTCCCTACTCTTGTTCAGCACAGCCATGATGGCCTTCCTGACAGCCGCAATTACGCAAAATGGCCGCAGTCACAAGCTTCCCTGGATCACCATCGGCCTTGTTTTCATCCTACTCAGCTTTGACGAAAACATTCGCATACATGAGCGCGTAACCGATCTTGTCCGCAGCGCTCTACCGGGTGATATCTTGCCTTATACCGGGTTCGAAATTCCGTACCTGGCCGTAATGGCCGTATTGGGCCTCTTTATGTTGCCCTGGTTCTTCAATCTGGATCGCCCGAGCCAGATCCTGTTCTCGATCTCCGGCGTAATCTTCCTTTCTGGGGCTGTTGGCTTCGAACAGGTTGCCTCCCTCTATTACCTGTCTCTTATACACATCTCCGAGCCCACGAGACTAGGCATGA
>OJBY01000574.1_pt1 | contig 18414 bp, 12 predicted proteins | sample 1591731 | NCBI WGS metagenome assembly OJBY01 (sample SAMN05416837, study PRJEB24817) | seawater metagenome | isolation source: Sea water | place: Canada:Atlantic | collected 2013-07
AGATGTGTATAAGAGACAGGATCAATCAGCACCTGTCCAACTGGACAGAAAGAGAATCCACCGCGGAAGCCATGATTCCGCTGATCGGCCGCCTCTACCGCAAAAACAATGTGGTTACTTCTGTATACGGCCGCGCCATCATCAACCAGTCGGTTATCGATATCATCCGTGCCCACCGATTTGTGCGCCAGGTTGAAGACAGCGAGCTTTCTGTTCACGACACCCTGCCGATCCTCCAGGCCATGGACAAACTTGAACTCGGTCGTGCCCACGTGGATATCGGCAAGCTGGCGGTCAAGTTCAAAGAGGAAGGCGGCGACCTGACCGAATTCCTGAAGCGTGAAATCGGCCCGGTTGTGGGGCAGTACGCTGCCCAGTCCGAGGAAGATGCCAACAATGACACCAAAGACGTCGTTCTGTACGGTTTTGGCCGGATTGGTCGTCTGCTGGCTCGTATCCTGATCGAGAAGGCCGGGGGTGGCAACAACCTGCGTCTGCGTGCGATTGTGGTTCGCCAGGGCGGTGCGGAAAATGATCTCGAGAAGCGCGCCAGTCTGCTTCGCCGTGATTCCGTGCACGGTCCGTTCGATGGCACCATTACCGTTGATGAGAAGGAATCCGCCCTGATTGCCAACGGCAACTATATCAAGGTTATCTACTCTGATGGGCCGGACAAGGTGGATTACACGGATTACGGCATCAACAACGCCATCGTGATCGACAACACCGGTAAGTGGCGTGATGAAGCCGGTCTTGGCCTGCACCTGAAATCAAAAGGCGTCAGCCGCGTTATCCTGACGGCGCCGGGTAAGGGCGATATCAAGAACATCGTTTATGGTATCAACAACGACTGGATTACTGACGAAGACAGGATCCTGTCAGCCGCCTCCTGTACCACCAATGCCATCACACCGGTATTGAAGGCGATTGAAGACGAATACGGCATCGAAGATGGTCACGTGGAGACGGTGCACTCCTACACCAACGACCAGAACCTGATCGATAACTACCACAAGGGCAGCCGCCGCGGGCGCAGCGCCGCCCTGAACATGGTAATTACCGAGACGGGGGCCGCCAAGGCTGTCTCCAAGGCGCTGCCGGTTCTGAAGGGCAAGCTGACCGGTAATGCGATCCGGGTGCCAACGCCGAACGTGTCCATGGCGATCCTGAATCTCAACCTCAAGAAAGACGTTGATGTGGAAGGTGTTAACGAATACCTGCGGGATATGGCGCTGCACTCGGAGCTGCAGAAGCAGATCGACTTCGTGAACTCTCCGGAAGTGGTTTCCACCGACTTTGTCGGTTCCCGCCATGCCGGCATCGTTGATGCCCAGGCAACCATCACCAGTGGCAAGCGTCTGATCCTGTATGTTTGGTACGACAACGAGTTTGGCTACAGCTGTCAGGTGTTCCGCATCGCGCTTAAAGCCGCGGGCATCCACTACTTGCAGATCCCAGCGTTTGAAGACTAAGACTTCAAGTCTGTATAAACCTCCCTTTGGGGAGGTTTTTTTTGCGTATTTTGTCGCCGCTAGCTGACTCAGCCAGCGGCGACATTTTGCTTATCTGTCAGCTATAGACAGCTGCTTGGCGTGTTAAACTGCCACACAAATGCGAAAGGCAAAACCCCATGAAGTTCATCGATGAAGCCCTGATAACCGTGACAGCCGGAGACGGCGGCAACGGCATCGTCAGTTTCCGCCGCGAAAAGTACGTCCCCAGAGGCGGCCCAGACGGCGGCGACGGCGGTGTGGGTGGTCATGTGTACATGAGCGCCACCGATAACGCCAACACGCTAGTCGACTACCGCTTCACCCGCAAATACTTCGCTGAGCGCGGTGAAAACGGCGGCTCGCGTAACTGCTCCGGCAAAAATGCCCCCAATATCGAGCTCAAGGTGCCGGTTGGCACCACCGTCGTCGATGCTGATACCGGCGAGGTCTTGGTTGACTTCACCGAAGCAGGACAGCGCGCGCTGATCGCTCAGGGCGGCTGGGGCGGACTTGGCAACACCCGCTATAAAAGCTCAACCAACCAAGCGCCGCGTCAGACCACTCCGGGTAAGCCGGGGCAGGTGCTCAATTTAAAACTAGAGCTCAAAGTCGTCGCTGACGTGGGTTTGCTGGGTCTACCCAACGCCGGTAAATCCACCTTCATGCGTCAGGTCAGTGCCGCCAAACCCAAAGTGGCTGATTATCCGTTTACCACCTTGGTGCCAAACTTAGGCGTGGTCGATGTCGATTCGATCCGCTCTTTTGTGCTGGCCGATATCCCCGGCTTGATCGAGGGAGCAGCAGAGGGAGCGGGCTTAGGGGTTCGCTTCTTAAAGCACTTGGCGCGCACGCGCCGTTTGATCCACCTGATCGAGGTTGCCCCGATTGACGGCTCAGACCCAGTGAACAACGCCGTGGTGATCCAAGGCGAGCTTGAGCGCTTCTCGCCTGAGCTCTCCAAACTCCCGCAGATGATCGTGATCAACAAGATCGATCTGGTGGATGATGAGGAGGCCAACCGTGTCGCCCAAGCCGTCAAAGAAGCACTCGGCCTAGACTCAGAGCCTTTGTTAGTATCGACGCTCACCGGACAAGGAGTGGAGCAGGTCTGTTTTGATCTGATGAACCAGATCGAAGCAGAGATTGAGCTGGAGCATGACGATCCACTGTATAAAGCCAAGCGTGACGCTGACTTTGAGCGGCTTGAAACTGAGGTGCGCGAAAGCACTGAAGATCAGCGCGCTGCGCACCGAGAAAAGCGCAAGGCTGAGCGCGAGGCAGGTGAAGGTGATGATGAAGACGATGGCCAGATGGAAGTTCACTACGAGCGCTAAACGCAGACTTTCACGATTCGTCCCGCCCAAAGGGCTGATGTTGAGCGCTTTGGGGTTTGCTGCTTATTATCGGTACATCAGCCAGCCTGCTGAGCTGATTTATCAGGATAACGAGGCGAACCGCGCGCTGATCCAGCGTAATCCTAGGTTGACCCGTCGCTACTACCCAACCCCTTGGTTGATCAACACCTACCTGCAAATTGGCTTTGTTGAGCTCAAGCGCGCCTTTAGCGCTGAGCTTGAGTACGAGCGAGTTGATCGCTTGAGTACGCCAGACGGGGCAGCGACAGCGCTTTACTGGCTGGGGGAGGAGCTACCTGCAGATACGCGTGTATTGATGGTGCTGCACACCATCACCGGCACGCCTGAAAGTATGAGTTTTTTCATGCGCGACCTGCAGCGCTTAACCGACTTTCGCGTCGTGCTTTGTGAGCGGCGCGGTCATGGCGGCTCAAGCTTAGCAACCGCTCGCTTTAACACCATGGGTGACGTGGACGACGTCAAGCAGCAAGTGGCGTGCATACAGAGCCGATATCCTAACGCGCCTCTATATGCCGCTGGCGTGTCTGCTGGCACCGCGGTGTTGGTTCGTTACTTAGGCGAAAACTTGGGCAGTCACCCAATCAAGGGGGCATTTTTGTATTGCCCTGGCTACGACATCGCCACGGCTTTTGCGCGCTCGGTGCCCTGGATATCAAAGATCATGACCAAAAAACTGATCAAGCACTTTGTACACAGCAGGCCCGAGCTGTTTGAGAGTTTTGCAAGCTTAAACCCGCTGCTTGCCTCTAAAGATTTACACCAGTTTCACCTCAGGCTTTATGAGTTTGCCGGTTACGCCAGTAGCGAGGCGTACTATGCGCACTGCAACCCGGTCAACTTCATGAACCGGCTCGATATCCCGCTACTGATCCTAAACTCCGAGGACGATCCGGTGTGTCGACCGCAAAATGTCTACGATCAAGCAGCCACGATCAAGCAGCTACCGAGCGCTGTGGTGGCTGTGACCAAGCGTGGATCACACTGCACGCACTTTGCTGGCCTGAAACCCTACAGCTGGTCACACCGCTTGGCCGCTGAGTTTTTCTTAAGCCTCGAAAAAAAAGGGTAAGCCACAAATCTGTGGCTTTTTGTAGTTAGCTTACGTCTTCAAACTCGCTGAGCGTTAAGCTGCAACTCAACCTGCAAACAACAACTCACATGACAAAATACTGGATACTGTTTGGGCTGGCGGCCGCTGTGCTGGTGGGCATTTTGCTGATCTCCTCAAGCCCCTGGGGCATAGTGTGGTTGGTGCCAGCACTGATCGCCGCAGGCGTAGCGTTGTTCGATGCACTGCAAACCCGGCACACGCTGCGCAGAAACTACCCGCTGTTTGCGCGGATACGCTGGGGCATGGAAAAGTTGCGTCCCTATATCCGCTCTTATGTGGTGGAGAGCGATCTTGAGGGTCGCCCCTTCAATCACGATGAGCGCGCGCTCATATACGCCCGCTCCAAAAACCAAGTGTCCGACCACCCGATGGGCACCGAGCTTGATGTGTACTCAGACGAGTACGAGTGGCTGGGTCACTCGATGGCACCCAACGATAAGATCCCGCATGAGTTTCGCGTCACTGTCGGCGGGCCTAACTGCACTAAGCCCTATAGCGTGAGCATGCTCAACATATCAGCGATGAGCTTTGGCTCACTCGGTGCCAACGCGATCGAGGCGCTGAACTTGGGCGCTCGGCGCGGTAACTTCTACCACGACACCGGCGAGGGGTCGCTCAGCCCCTATCACGTAAAACACGGCGGCGATGTGGTCTGGGAAATCGGCAGTGGCTACTTTGGTTGCCGCGACGATGAGGGCGAGTTTTCAGAAGAAGAGTTCACCAAGGTGGCGACTCGCGATCAGGTCAAGATGATCGAGATCAAACTCTCCCAAGGCGCCAAACCCGGTCACGGCGGCGTGCTGCCCAAAGCCAAGATTACCGAGGAGATCGCCAAAACCCGTCAGATCCCCATGGGTCAGGACTGCGTGTCTCCGGCGGCGCACAGCGCCTTTTCAACACCTACGGAGCTGGTGCTCTGGGCCGACAAACTGCGCACGCTCTCTGGCGGCAAGCCGGTGGGGATAAAGCTGTGCGTCGGTCAACCGCACGAGGTGTTTGCGCTAGTTAAGGCGATGCTGGAAACCGGCCTCGTGTTTGATTTTATCGTGGTCGATGGGGCAGAAGGGGGCACGGGCGCTGCCCCGGTTGAGCTGTCTAACCGCGTCGGCATGCCGCTGCGTGAGGGTTTGATCTTAGTGCAAAATGCCCTCGTTGGCAGCAATCTGCGCGACAAGATCAAGGTCGCCGCTGCCGGTAAGGTACACTCTGGCGCAGGGCTTGCCATGAATGCGGCGCTTGGCGCGGATTGGTGCAACGCCGCACGCGCCTTTATGTTCTCGATCGGCTGCGTGCAGTCGATGCGCTGTCACACTGGCACTTGCCCAACTGGGGTCGCTACTCAGGTGGAGTGGCGCCAAAAGGGGTTAAACGTCGAGGACAAAGCGGAGCGCGTCACCGAGTTTCACAAGCAAACCTTAGCTGCCATGCGCGATATCGTGGTGGCGATGGGGCTTGAGAGCCCGTGGGAGATCAAGCCTGCTGAGCTGCACGAGCGCACCAACTCAGCACGCTCGGACAGCATGGATCGGATCTACAAGTTTCTGAAACCCGGTGAGCTGCTGGATCACCCTGAGGAGACCCACTATGCGCGCTACTGGAAAGTGGCGCAGGCTTCGAGCTTTCGGCAGAAGGGGAGGATAGAGGTGGCTACTGAGTAATCTACAACCACTCACGTATTAGCTTATCTTTATAAAGAGCTGGTAGGGTCAAATATAAAAATCAGCTTTTAGGTGGCTGCGGCAGATCAACACCAGCTTGAAGAACAAAATCTTTAAGTAAGTTATAGGCTCTCATGTTGACCCTAAACGTGGCAAGCGCCGTGCCTTCAAGTGCCTCAAAGTAAGTCTTGGCCTTATCTAGATCAACACTCCTTTGCAGCTCATCAAATCGTCCAAACTCGTTGAGGTTGGCCTCTGTCACGTATGAGCGCGTCAAGCTGCTAAGCTGATCTTTAAAATTTTTACTCTGCTCATTATCTTCGAAACCCAATCGACTAACCACTTCGTTTATTTGCGATGTTTTCGCGTCAGCCATGTACTCGGCTATATGATCTCTGAAAGTTTTACCTTCTTTAGGTGTTACATCTCCGCGCTGCACATCGTTTAGAAAGATATTGGCAAACTTTTGCTCTTCTTGAGTCAACATAGCAAATGACTGATGTAGCTCATTGATCGCGCTCTCCATGCTTGCCTTTTCATCACCGTGCTGAAGTTTTTTCAGAAACTTATCAAAGCGGCTGTTCATATAATCAGCGTCGATTTTGCCAGTATCGATCTCGGTTAAGTGATTGGAGATATCAAAGGGTACCTCATCCAAACTAGCGCTGGAGCCGCCACTACTTGAAAGCTCTTTATAGCGCAGAGCCAGTACCAGATAAGTCTGCTCATCTAAATTGAGCCTAACCTCATAGGTTGCCCCATCGTCATGGGTGAAGTTATAGCTGAGCTGCTCCCATGTGAACCTCTGGATCTTCGCAGCCTCTAAGTGCTCACTCAAGCGCCTGAAGTGTTTAGCAAACTGGCCACGCACATCGTTGTCCTGCGGCAGTTTTTCAAAATTTGTCACACCAGCCTGCTTAAACAACCAATCGATATCTGCAAAAGCAGCGTTCATCTTGATCAAGTTGGTCTCTAACTGATCAACAAACAAACCAACGGGCTTGTCACCCGAATAGAGCTTCACCGCGTCGTTGATGTTGCGCTCCATAGAGTGCGGATAGCGGTAGTAGCGTACGGTGCCAAAAGGCTTATCAGGGCCAAAGAGTCGGTTGGTTCGTGAAAATGCCTGAATAATCGACTCATACCTGAGTACCTTGTCCAGATACAGGGTATTTAGCCACTTTGAGTCAAAGCCGGTGAGCATTTGATCGACCACGATCAACAAATCCAGCTGTTGGTCAGGGGTTTTGCCAACATGTAGGTAAGACTCCTTATGAGCTAAGCGCTCTGCTAAGTCTTTTTTGAACTTGGCATGATTGGCTAAGCTAAAACCATGCCCGTATCTTTGGTTGTAATCTTCTATTATTTCGATCAAGCCTTGCTGCTTTAAAGCGCCACTGGTTTGATAATCGTCCCCTTCTGAGATGTTTGGATCAAAAAGTGCGGTGACTTTTAGCGGCGCGCCAGACGCCATACCAGCCTGTTTAATGAGCCGGTAGTACTCGATCGCTTCAGGAATACTCTGGGTTGCAAGCAGGGCATGGAACTTAGAGTTTCGGCTCAAGGTCGCCCAGTTATCCAATATATCGGTAACCACCTGCTTTCTGTGACTTTCTCCATACTGAGAGGGGGGCACCTCATCCTCGATACCCTTGATGTATTTACCCGAGTCATCGACAAAACCCGCCATCGGCACATCGTTTATATAGCGGTAAAAGGTTGCGCTTTTATCCGGGTCACTTAGGGCTTCAGCCACCGTAGAGGCTTTGGCTTTTATCAGAGCAACCTCACGCTTGAGATCAGCATCTTTAAAAGTACTCACTTTATAGGGATCAAAACCAAGCACGTTTTTGTCACGTATCCCGTCTGCGATACTGTAGCGGTGAAGCTCATCCCCAAACACCATGGCGGTGGTGGTGTTTTTCTTTTGGTTTTCTTGGTGGATTGGGGTCCCCGTAAAACCAAAAAACATGGCCCTTGGAAAGGTTTTTTTGATGGTTCCAAGCATACCGTCTTTGTTGCCAGAGCCACCAAAGGTGGAGCGGTGCGCCTCATCGACGATAAACACGATCCGCTTAGAGTTGATCAGAGCGATATCAGCACTGTTCATACTGACGCCTTGCCCGTCCTCAGATTCATAAATATTGCTCATCTTTTGGATGGAGCTCACGATCAAGGTATCCGCAGGGTCACTGCTCTTAAGTTTAGTGATCAGCATATAAGTGCTTTCGGTTTTCTGCACGTCTTCGCCGACACTCGCAAAAGCTTGGTACTGCAACAGTGACTGATTTCCCAGCTCAATCCGATCCATCAGAAAAACCACCTTATCGGCGTCTTTGGATTGGGCAATCAGCTGAGCTGACTTAAAGCTGGTCAAGGTTTTACCTGACCCCGTGGTGTGCCAAACATAGCCGCCAAGCGGGTTTGGGTCACTCCAGCTTTGCATTTTACCCACCTTGTCCGAGATCGCGTTTGCGGCGTGGTACTGGTAGCTTCGCAATACCTTGAGTAGGCCCTCCGAGCCATCGGCGACGGTGTAAAAGCCTATCAACTGGTGCGCCATGGGGATCGATAGCAAACTGCTGGCGATCTGTTTCCAATGATTAACTGACTCGTTGTTAAAATCAGCCCAACTAAAGTAATAATCCTGATTGAACAGACCGTCTGGCCCTGGATTGGCAAAGTAGCGCGTCTGATCAGGTGTCATGGCAACAAATACCTGAACCAAGGAAAACAAGCCGGTAAACACGCCCTCGGCACTGTATTTTTCGATTTGGTTGTACGCATGACTCACGGGGACACCGCTGCGCTTAAGCTCTATATGAATCAGCGGCATACCGTTGATCAACAGCATCACGTCGCCGCGCCGGTCGTTTAGGATCTTGGAGGTTTTGGCAAAGCGCGGCTGCTGCACGATCTGGTAGCGACTTTGTCCGCCTGAGATCTCTTGGCGATCATAAATATTAAGGCTAACCTCTTTACCCAAATGCAGCGGATCAGCAGGATTGTCTCGAGTGATCGATACGCTTTTCCCGTTGATAAAACCGTTAAGCTTGAGCGGGGTTTTCAGCTCGCGGATTTGCTCCACGATCTGCTGCATCTCAGTGTCCGTGAGGGGTGTGTCGTTTAGCTTGTCGATAGCCCGGTTGTTTTCAAACAGTATGCTGGCCCAGTTATGCAGTAAGTCTTTTTCGGTTGGGTTTTTGAGCACACCGTTTGTCCAGCCCTTGTTGAGTTTCAACTCGCTGATCAAGGCGGTTTCAAAAGCGGCTTCGCTGGTAAATGTCATAGTTTGTTAGTCCTTACCCTCTACAGAAGCCATTAAACAAACATCTTTTCTAAGCAAGCTTGTTTGATGTTGTTGAGTTTTTTCAGTTGGGCTTGGTGTTGAATAACGGAAGCATCAAGGCAATCCAATAGTTTGGCTATCGTGTTTTGCTCCTCGATATCTGATGGAGTTGTTATTTTTATTTCACTCATCACATTATTCATTAACTTTGGGTTACCAACATGTGATACGTGTTTCCAAGCAGTGAGATTTAGTATCTCTGCAATCGTTTTGTTTGCATAACCTTTATCTGACAATAAGACCCCATTTACATTAGTGCTGTAAAACTTTCCTTTTCTAAAATTTACCGTTCCTGCATTTGCACCATCTGTTGTCCAAGTAATTGCATTTTCAAAAAGGAAATCTTTGTAATATCCCATCAATCCATCATTTTTTGTTTGTGATGAATACACTGGATAAGGCTTTTCAGTGGTTTTGCTATTTGATGTTTCCGTCGCAGCCAACACATCCCCCCTTGTCACCTTAAACATAACTTTTATCGCCTTCTCCTCCCACTCCCCACTAAAACCCGCAAATCGAATCGCTGGCTCAGTTGCTCCTTGTTTAGTGAACATCTTCTCTAACAGGGCTTTTTTAAGATTTAACAGCTTGTCGTGCTTTTTCTGATGCTGGGCGATTAGGGTGTCGAGCTGTTGGAAGTAGTTGCCGATTTTGGCTTGTTCTTTTACATCAACTGGTACATTTACAGGCGTAATTTTCAAAATTTCTGTATTAATTGATGGCATAGTTTGCCCAACGGCTCTGGACACTACGCTTTTTTTAACTCGTTCTGTAGATAACTCATAATGCAGAAACTCACTATCTATAGAATCGCTAGTACGAACGCGTAAAACTCGACCAGAAAACAGCCACCCATTTTGAAACATTGTTACATGAGCATTAATATCAACTGAACCGACGCGTGAAAAAACAATATCACCTAATTGAAGCAAATAGGATTTGAGACGTAAGTAGTCATCATCACTTACTTGTGGGATTCCTACTTTATTCTTTGGTAAAGCCCCAGATTTAAAATGCTCAGTTGTGATAATAGGCTCTCCATCCTCTACATAATCCTCAGCATGTAGTGTGCTTCCAAATGGACCTGTTTTGACGTCTGCTATACTACCAAGAACATTATCCTCCCACTCCCCACTAAACCCCTCAAAGCGAATCGCAGGCACGTTATTTTCTGCACTCATGTTATTCACCCTAGCTCTCCACCCACCAAGAAGGCTTTGAGTTCAGCCAAGCCTTGCAGGTCAAACTCGTCACCCGTGAGTTCGTCGATCATACCGGCTAGGGCTTGCTCGGTCTGTTTGATGTCTTTGGCCATATCGGCGTAGGTGGTGGCGTATTTATCCGCCAGTTTTTGCACTTGGCTGGTAAGCTGGTGAATCAGGTTGGTGGGCAGTTGACTAAGCTCACTGAGCAGCGGAGTGATCCACTTGGCGGCGAGTAGGGTGTTCACTTGCTCATCACTTAAGTTCTCTATCGCGTCTTTGGTTTTTAGGTGCAGTGCATCGGCGCTCTGTTTTGTTTCTTTCTTGAGGGTTTTTTCTTCCTCTAGCAGGGTGCTGACTTGTAGGATCTTGGCCGCATAACTCTCAACATCCAGATCTTTGACTTTTTTGTTGTCCAGCTTTAGATCCGCCCTGATCTGCTTGGCTTCTTTAGCTACAGCCGCAGCTACAAAACTGTCTTTACCCTCTTTTACACTGTCGCTCTCTTTCTCTTCTTCGCTGAGCGAGTCAAGTATGCTCTCAATCTCTGCGCTGATATCGGCTAAGCGATCATCTTGCTGCCTTAGAGCGTCCAGCTCAGCGGTGAGGTAAGCGCTCTGGACAGTTTCAAAGGGCAGCAAGCGACCCATCCAGCCGACTTGCACGTCAGTATCTTTGCCTTTGACCTTTTTGTTGACCATGATTGGATCAACTTTGCGGCTAGCTGCAATGCCTTCGGTTTGTAGCACCTCCAAATCAGTCGATATGATTTGCCACTGGTTGTCGAGCAGCTGATACGCCTGGTATTTGTCGATCAAGGCGGTGCTATGCGTGTTGGTTTTCTCTATACGAGCAAACATCTCACGCGCCAACACCTCTTGTTGCTGGCTGAGCTTGATCTGCTTGCCTGCCTGAGTTAGTGGTTCGATCAGCTCGTTTTTAAGGTAGTCATCAAAACCACTAAAGGCGCTTGCGTAAGTTTGAGCAAAGCTTTTGACCTCGGCGTGTTCAGTGATCGTACGCTTGACGTCGCTAGGCGCAACAGTAAGTTTGGCAGAGTGGCTTGAGGTTTTACTGAACAGCGCAAGGCGAAGTTCAGGAAAAGCTTGCCAGTAGTGCTCAAGCGCACTGATCTCACTCACCGGTAACCCGCCGAGCATGGTGGCGTGCAAGTCCCAAGATTCAGCTTCAGGTGCAGAGTCAACGTAGCGCGGTATGTTTAGATTGTAGTCATTTTGCCGGAGCTCTTCTTTACTCACGAGCCGAGAAAACTTGGGGCGACTCCCCCGGCTAATCACCGTATCGGCGATGCGCTTGATATCTGAGGCTTGCAGCTTGTTGGTTTTTCCCACCTTTAAAAAGTGTTTGGATGCGTCGATAATCAGCACGTCGGTGTTGTCGCGCTTTTGCCTCAGCACCAAGATCACAGTTGGGATACTGGTGCCAAAAAAGATGTTGGCAGGCAAACCGATGATCGCGTCGATGTGGTTGTACTCAATCAACTGCTTGCGGATCGCGCCCTCTTCACCGCCCCTAAAAAGTACGCCATGGGGTAGCACGATATTCATGATCCCGTCGGGTTTTAGGTGGAAGAGGTCGTGCAGTAAAAAAGCAAAGTCAGCTTTGGTTTTAGGAGCCATACCAAAGCGCGAGTAGCGCGGGTCGTTTTCTTTGTGTGCCGGGTCCCACTGCTGTGAGTAGGGCGGGTTTGAGACCACCGCATCGACATACAGCGGGTCATACGAGTTGATGGGATCGTTTTCGTTGAAGTAGGGCCAATCGTCCTCGAGCGTGTCGCCGTTGCGCGTGGTGATGTTGTCAGGGTTGATCCCACGCATGATCAAGTTCATGCGGGTTAAGTTGTAGGTGTTGGCCTTGAGCTCCTGAGCGTAATACTCGATGTTGTTCACGCCGTCTACGTGCTTAGCCACGCTGTTACCAATGTTGATGAGCAGCGAGCCTGAGCCAGAGGTCGGATCGTAGATCTTGATCTTGTCCCTGTCTTTTAGGTGCTCTGCAATGATCTCTGACATGAGAAGTGAGACTTCGTGCGGGGTATAAAACTCACCGGCTTTTTTACCGGCGTTGGCAGCAAACTTCTCGATCAGGTACTCATAGATATAGCCCAGCACGTCATAGTCTTGCTTGCCGTCCATGGGGATCGCTTTGATCAGCTGCAGCAAGTCACTGATCGCTTTGGTTTGTTTGGCGGCACTTTCACCCAGCTTATGGAGGCCGGTTTGCAGGGTGTTAAAGATATCGTCGAACAGCTTTTTATGATTGGGGTGTATGTTGCGCTCAAAAGCTGACAAGGCGTCTCGCACGTTTGCTACGTCAAAGTCTCGCCCCTGACCAAGCCAGGTTGAAAACAAGTTTTCATAAGAGATGAAGTAACCCAAGCCTTCTTTGACATAGTTGGTTGTCTCGATGTCGTCTTCGCTGAGCTGCTTGATATCGGCGTCGGACATACCTTTTGCTTTAGCAAATCTTTCAACGCCATCGGATAAGTACTTATAAAAGATAAAACCCAATATGTAGTCTTTGTACTCGTTTGCCTCGATCTTGGAGCGCATCTGATTGGCAGATTCCCAAATCTTGGCTGCTAATTGTTGTTTGTTCAAAGTTGTCTTCCTTAGGCAATCCGATGACAAAAATCACCGTGTTTGAGCTTATATAAACTGGCTCAAACCTTACATGGGTTTGTCTTTTTTATCAAAACACCAATGGACTTTGGTGCAATAAAATTAAGTAAATTGTGGCGCGATAGCTCAAAAAAACGGGCTAGTTAGAGCATGATAGAGGGTCAGCTAAAGTTGGCACTTGACTGAGTTTTAAGGTCTTAAGTCCGGCGGTGTTTCTTTGTTTTATGGTGACTCAGGGAAGCTGTTTAGCGAAGCGGTAAAGCTTGGATCGTCTGATCGCGGGGAAGTGGTGGGCCAAGTATCAACTGTATTATATTAACAAGATATTGATTTATAAGACTTTATTTAAAATTATATTTTCTTATACCAACAGTTATACCAACAATTTAATATTGTTATTATTCAAAATCAGCATAGCAGGAAGCAAGTATATAAAAATGTTAAATTTTGTTATTAGCATAGCTTTATGGGAGTCAATGCATCTTCATACGTAAATGACCTTGCGTGACGCCATCATAGTACAGCTTTTCCTCGATAATTTAAAGTTCACTTATTAGCACATGTTAGAATAGGTGCCATAAATTAACATCAACTTATAATTGCTTGTATGCGCTAAATGCATTAGTCTCTCTTTCTCGTAGAATGACTAGTGGACTATGTTATTGCAAACCTTAAATTACAATATGATTCAGTGGTTGTTTGCTATTGCATCGATTAAAAGGCTTAACTTAAGCCTTTATATTTGTTGATGTATGGCATAAGTTAAAAACAGTTTGTTGACTTTATTCATGAGCATTTTATTTATTAGATTATATTATAAGGAAGTAAGAATGAGCGATCCGAAAAATGATAGTAAAAATTCAAACCCCCATATCAACAACATCACCTAAGAAAATTAGACTTCATAATCTAGCCTTATACACTATATGAATAATAGCATTCAGAGCCTTTCGACTTATCAAAATAAAATAGACCTATAGTAGGTCTACATATTATTAATATTTTGAACACTAGGATATTGAGGTGTATGCTACTTAGCAATCAATAATCCTACAGTAACTTCAAAACAATACTCATCTTTGTTAGTGATATTGACCGTCCCTTTATGAGCATTAGCAATAGCCTGAACGATAGATAAACCCAAACCTGATCCTGAATGGTGCTGGCTAGTTTTATCATGACGATAAAAGCGCTCAAACAATCGATCTGCTTCGCTTTGGTTTAGAGGTTTTTCTAGAAGGTTAGTAAAAGTTATCTCTAGCCAAGATTGCTTCGCGGTTTGAGTGTTACTTTGATCGTCTTCAAGCATCTTATAATTATTAACGGAAGTATTTGGAGTGTTGACAGTGGCTGATATTGTGACGACGCTATTACTAGCGGCGTAGTAGATCGCGTTTGATAGCAGATTAGCAAATAGCCTTTGTAATAAACCTTCATCGCCTAATACTGCCTTAAAATCTCCTAATTTTACAAAAGTTATTTTACGATCCTCGGCAATCATTTCAAAGTAATCTAACAGCTTATTGATTAGGACCTCAGTATCTACAGTAGTCACTTGCGAATCACTCAGTCCTTTTTGGGTTTTTGCTAGCAGTAGCATGTGGTTAATCATCGCCGATAATTGCTCTAAGGTGTCATGTTGCTGATGTAATTGTTCGACATATTCCTCTTCCTCTCTAGGCTTATTTAACATGACTTGCGTTTGCGTAATCAGCGTCGCTATTGGCGTGCGTAGCTCATGCGCGATATTGTCTGAAAATCGCGACAACGACTCAAAATTGCTTTCAAGCTTAGCCATCATCGAGTTATAGGATTCTGCTAAAGGTCTTAGCTCTAATGGCATATCACTAACTATTACTCTTTCGCTCAATCTTTCAGGATGAATACCTTTCATCCTTTTCACGATAGTGGATAAAGGGGCAAAACCCCAATACACGCTTAAGGCTGCTATTGAAACCAACAGTAGTGTGATGGCAAATAGGATCAGACTAAGTTGATGGTTAAACTGTAATAAATACTGATGATGCACGTCAATGGGTAAGGCGATAAGGGCAAGCATGTCATCGTTTCCAATAACCATAGCTCGATAACGTCTGTCTTTAATATTTATTACAAACTGTCTGTCATCATGATTTTGCTGTAATGATAATAGGTTAAAGTCGGCACTTAATTCATTAGCAAAGTATTTGGGAGTACTAGATAGCAATCGCCCCTCTTTATCAGCAATGATAGTTTTTAGATCGTAATCTAGCGCTGATGAATGCAGGTGATCATCATTTTCTGTGGCTATTGTAGGAAGTAGATTTGAAGAAGCTTTCGAGCTTAGCGGTTGTTGAGTGTTTGATGGACTTTGAGGCTTAGGTAGTGTCTGAGAGGCTATTTGGTTATCCGCCTCTGTTACGCGCTTACGTAGATTAAAGGCTGCGTGGGTAATGATTTCAGCATCCATTTGCTCAAAATGGCCTTTAACAGAGTGCTGTACCCAGATATAGATTATCAACTGCGATAAAACGACAAATATCGTCAATAAAAACACAGTTCGCCATAGTAAGGGTAAGCGTCGATTGCCCAATCTATTTATCATATTGGCTATCTTCCGTTTCGCTGGCAGCTTTATTACTAGCTGAAACGTCGACAGCATCTAATCGGTAGCCCATGCCACGCACAGTATGAATTAGCTTGGTATCAAACTCATCGTCTATTTTTATACGCAGACGTCTTATTGCCACATCAATCACATTAGTATCGTTATCAAAGTTCATATCCCATACTTGTGAAGCAATGATTGAGCGTGGTAATACTTCACCGCGGCGCTCTAATAGAAACTGTAATAGGGAGAACTCTTTTGCGGTTAGTTTAATGGGCGTGTCTCCTCTATGTACAGTGCGCTTGGCAATGTCCATTTTGAGATCCGCTATTTGCATGAGCGTACTTTTATAGTCGGCTTGATTGGCGCGTCGTAATAAGCTTTTTATCCTGACTATTAACTCTGCAAAGGCAAAAGGTTTGGTCAGATAATCATCACCGCCAATCTCAATCCCCTTGATTTTGTCATCTAAATCATCTTTTGCGGTTAGAAATAACACTGGCGTATGCTTGCCAGCCGCTCGGTAATTACGTACTAGCTCAAAACCGCTAACATCAGGCAGCATAACATCCATGAGTATCACGCTAAACTCTTCAGTCATCATAGCATGGTAGCCATCTAAACCTGTCAGCTGATGATCAACAATGAAGCCTGCTTCACTTAAGCCTTTTTTTACATATTCGCCGAGTTTTAATTCATCTTCTACTAGTAGTACTTTCATAGTAATCCTTCAATATAATTATGATTTTATAATACCCAAATCAATATAAATGACAAAACGGACTGGTATCTGACAAAGATGTCATGCGCTCGTCATCAAATGGTCAGTCTTCGTTTGTTAATCTATATCTATAGTACTTAGCGGCTCATTCTTGATACGAGTAGCTGCTATGAATTATTACTACAGGTAATTAGTTTCAATATTTAATAATTTATTAAGGATGTTATATGAAAAGCTATGTTGATGCACGAGTCGCTTGCCAAGTTCAGCATCAAGATCAACATCTGCAGTCTGAAAAGTATTTTATAAAAAAATATAGTAGCGATCGTTATAGAAGTGCTGATGCCATACTAAATGAATACGTGCAGCATTAAAATATAAAAGTAGCAAGATGACAATATTGTCATCTTGCTGTCATCTCTCTGTCAGAATCAATAAGTTATGCTTTAGACTGAATTAATATCCTAAAGCTTTATGTGCCCTCAACTAAATCAATTAAGGATTAACCATGTCACTCTTTAAATCAAAGTCTTTACCTAAAGCAATCGTAGCCACTGCCGTCGCTCTTGTCGTATCGACCTCAGCTATGGCGCATGATCCAAAAATGCATGCGCAAAAGGATCAAATGAGCTGTGAAAAGTTGGAAAAGCATATGCAGATGATGGGAAAAATGGATCATAGCAAGATGGATATGAAAGATCCTGCTATGAAAGCAATGATGGCTAACATGGGTAAAATGAAGCAAATGTACCAAAAACACTGTGTTACTAACGACAGTAAATCTTAAAAACTTTAGCTCTGTTAAATAGCAGTCAACACTTAACGAAAATAAAGTTTTAGGAAAACATATGAAATTTTTATTGGGTGCGCTCTTTACCGTATTTGTGGCAATCGTTGGCGTGTTTGCGGTTGTTACTAGTGGCGTTGTCAATGTGGGAGCTGACCAAGAGCATAGCCCAATGATGTTTAGCTTTTTGGAAACCGCTCGCAATCGTTCCATAGCAAATGCCAGTAAAGATATTGTGGTACCAGACTTAGAGAAGGTCGATATCAGCTCTGGGGGCGCGGACTATAAGGATATGTGTGCAGGCTGTCACTTGTCTCCGGGAGTGGCACAAACTGACTTTAGTGAGGGCTTATATCCAAAGCCGCCCAACTTTACCAAGGCTGATATTGTCAAACGTTATCAAACAGAAGACGGTGCAAAGCAAGGCTTTTGGGCAATCAAGCACGGTATTATGGCATCAGGCATGCCAGCATGGGGTGCTTCTCATGACGACGATAGAATGTGGGCAATGGTCGCTTTTATCAGATCGTTACCTGAATTAGATGAAAGCCAATACACGATGCTAACCACTAGGATAGATGGCGATATGATGGACATGTCATTTGACGGTGATATGAATATGTCGGATGATGAATCTGGAATGCAGCATTAATTCTTCCATATTCCTTTATAAAAGCGCAGTGCTAAATAGTGCTTCCTTTTGGGATTTAAACTTTGCCTATACTACACTTAGTTATAGGGTTTAAATCTTTAGAAGGCTCAACAGATAAGCAGACGCTTAGGAGTAAGTTATGAGACGCTATATAAATATAATGGGCAATGGACATAAAAAGGTATCAGCTTCTGCTCTTTTACTAGTAGCAACGTCAACAGTAATGGCTTGTAGTCAGCCCGATACTAGTGTTTCAAATTCTACTCAAACTGAGCCAACGCTTGCCACCAAAAGTGCTCAAATAGAGCAACCACAACCGCAAATGATGTCTGTCAGTGCTAATTCAGGTACTGGGTCGACAATTCTACAAAACGTCTCGGCTACAGTTTACAAAGATGCTAATTGTGGCTGCTGCAAAGAATGGGTAGGCTATGCCGAAGGTCATGGTCTAAGCGCAACTGCGCAAGACGTTACAGATTTATCTTTATTTAAAGAGCGTTACGGTGTCCCGCAGCAAATGCGCTCTTGTCATACCACCGTCACTACTAATGGTTATGTTTTTGAAGGGCACGTTCCTGCCAAATACATGGCACAGTTTCTAGCCAGTCCGCCAACTGATTCCATCGGTCTTGCGGTACCGAGTATGCCAGTTGGTAGTCCGGGCATGGAATATCAAGATAAATTTATGCCCTATAAAGTCATGCAATTGAACAAGGATGGCAGCACTCAAGTGTATGCGGCTATTGAGTCGCCAGCGCAGCAGATGTAGTTCTATTAATAAGTTATCAGACTGTCTCTTATACACATCTGACGCTGCCGACGAAGAGGATAGTGTA
>OJBY01000582.1_pt1 | contig 18225 bp, 21 predicted proteins | sample 1591731 | NCBI WGS metagenome assembly OJBY01 (sample SAMN05416837, study PRJEB24817) | seawater metagenome | isolation source: Sea water | place: Canada:Atlantic | collected 2013-07
CTGAGCCGACGATGGGCCTGGTAATGGCGGACGACGTGCTCGGCAGGGGGCTCCAGCGCGTTCAGCGAGAGGTGGATGCCTGTTTCGACCGACTGCTGCCAGTGCCCGACGATCCGCGCGCGCCCCTGGTAGAGGCGATGCGTTATGCCGTGATCGACGGAGGCAAGCGCGTGCGGCCCATGTTGCTTGTGACCGTGGCGGAAATGCATGGTGCCAGTCGCGATGCCGCCGTGCGGGCAGGCTGCGCGATCGAGGCGATTCACGTCTATTCGCTGATCCATGACGATCTGCCGTGCATGGATGATGACAATCTGCGTCATGGCAAGGCGACCCTGCACAGGAAATATGACGAGGCGACGGCCGTGCTGGCGGGCGATTCGCTGCACGCGTTGGCCTTTGAAATTCTCGGGGGCACGCTTGTGAGCAGCGATCCTTTCATTCGCGCCGAACTTGTCCACGCGCTTGCCACGGCCAGCGGCCACGATGGCATGGCAGGCGGGCAGGTGATGGATATGGCTGCCGAGAAAGAACAGTTCGACCTGCACGGCGTCACCCGCCTGCAACAACTTAAAACCGGCGCCTTGCTAGGATCCGCAGTGGAAATGGGCGCGATCCTGGCGAAGGTGCCGGAAGATGCGCGCACCCATTTGCGCAACTATGCGCGCGATATCGGCCTCGCGTTCCAGATCGCCGACGATCTGCTTGACGAGGAGGGCGACGAGGACAAGGCCGGCAAGGCACTGCGCAAGGATGCCGAGCAAGGCAAGGCAACCTTCGTTTCGCTGATGGGCGTCGAAGGCGCGAGGGCCCAGGCCCATGCACTGGCAGAACAGGCCATCGGGCATTTGCACGAGCACGGCGAGGAAGCCGATCTGCTGCGCGCACTGGCGCGCTTTGTTGTCGAGAGGGATCGCTAATGAAAGAACGCATAGGCCTTTACCCCGGAACTTTCGACCCATGCACGCTAGGCCACGCCGATATCATCCGGCGCGGGGCGAAGCTGGTGGATCGGCTGGTGATCGGCGTCACTACCAATCCCAGCAAGAACCCCATGTTCACACCCGATGAGCGGATGGACATGATGCGCTCGGAGATCGAGCGTCTCAGACTGGATAACGTGGAAATTCGCGGGTTCGACGCTCTGTTGATGAAATTTGCATCCCATGTCGGCGCCAGCCTGATCGTGCGCGGGCTGCGCGCCGTCGCCGATTTCGAATACGAATACCAGATGGCGGGAATGAACCAGCAGATCGACGATTCGATCGAGACGGTATTCCTGATGGCGGATATCTCGCTGCAGCCCATCGCATCGAAGCTGGTGAAGGAAATCGCACTTTACGGCGGCGACATTTCGCCCTTCGTAAGCCCTACGGTAAAGGACCTGGTGGAAGCGCGCGTAGTCGAGATCGGGCGGCGCGGCAGCCTTTAGGCAACCATTATGTTCATTGAACTGTCAGCCAGCAGCCGATAGGGCCGCATGAGATTTCACCATTCAATATCGGACGGGACCATGATCCGCCATACCGCGCTGACGGCATTTGCTGCCGCTTTCACTTTCGCTGCCACGCCTGCCGACGCGCAGGATATCTCGCTCACACCTGCGGTGGAAGCCACTGAGGAAACGAACGAGATTGCCACCCAGATGCCCGTGAAGGTAAACTTCGACATGACGGCGGACCGGGAGAACATCCTGCTGCTGGACCTGTCGTCCGGAGAGCGCGTGGCAATCCGTCTGATGCCACAATGGGCACCCGATCATGTGGAGCGGATCAAGACGCTGACCCGCGACGGTTTCTACAATGGCGTGCCCTTTCACCGCGTTATCGACGGCTTCATGGCGCAGACCGGCGATCCCACCGGCACCGGACAGGGCGGGTCATCGCTTCCCGACCTGGAAGAAGAGTTCAACTTCCTGCCCCACGTGCGCGGTACCGTTTCCATGGCCCGTGCCGATGACGAGAACAGTGCCAACAGCCAGTTCTTCATCGTGTTCTATCCCCGCTTTGCGCTGGATCGACGCTATACCAACTTCGGCCGCGTGATCAGCAACATGGCTGCTGTGGATGCAGTCAACAGGGGGGAGCCGCCTGCCAATCCCACGCGCATTCTGCAGGCCAGCATCGCTGCCGATAACGTGGCGCAGATGATGCCCAGTGCAACCACGCCTGTGTCGGAACGGATCACGCTCGACATGCTGACCGGGTCAGGCAACAACTGATATTTTATACGGATGAGGAGCCGCGCGACGGCCCTTGGTAATCGGAACAGATTGGCATGAAAGTCGACCTTTTCGCTTTCTCCCTCCCATCTGAATTGATCGCGCTGCGTCCGGCGCGTCCGCGCGATGCAGCGCGTATGCTGGTGGTGCAAAACGATCGCCCCCCCGCAGATTGCGGCGTGCTCGACTTGCCGAATTTATTGCGCAAAGGCGATGTCCTCGTTTTCAACGACACGCGCGTTATTCCCGCGCAGTTGGAAGGTAGGCGCGGGGAGGCGAGGATCGGCGCAACCCTGCACAAGCGGATGGATCTACGCCGGTGGCAGAGCTTCATTCGCAATGCCAAGCGCCTGAGGCCGGGGGACCGCGTTGAATTTGACGCAGGCGTTACAGCTATTGCCGAAGAACGGCACGAAGACGGCAGTTTCACACTCGCATTCGAGGGTGACGAACCGGTGGAAGTGCTGCTGGAGCGCGCGGGCCGCATGCCGCTGCCGCCCTATATCGCGGGCAAGCGCGAAACCGACGCGCAGGACCGCGAGGATTACCAGACCATGTTCGCGCAGAAGGACGGCGCCGTTGCCGCGCCCACGGCCGCGCTGCATTTCACCGATCGCCTGATTTCCGCGTTGGAGGAGGCTGGCATAGGCCGTGAAACCCTAACCCTGCATGTGGGTGCTGGTACATTCCTGCCGGTAAAGGCCGATGATACGGACGATCACAATATGCACGCCGAGTTCGGTACTATGGATGCCGCCACGGCGGATCGGCTGAATGCGGTGCGCGCGGCAGGCGGACGACTGATTGCCGTGGGCACCACCAGCCTACGCTTGCTGGAAAGCGCGACCGGGGAAGATGGTGTGATCCGCCCATTTTCCACCGATACATCGATCTTCATAACGCCCGGCTACACCTTTCGCGCGGTGGATGGATTGATGACCAATTTCCACCTGCCCAAATCCACCTTGATGATGCTGGTCTCCGCCCTCATGGGCACGCAGCGGATGCAGGACGTTTACGCTCACGCCATCGCGCAGGGTTATCGCTTCTACAGCTATGGCGACTCCAGCCTGTTGATACCCTAGGGCCAGCTTGCAATTCGGCGCGGCCTCGTCACAAGACTTGCATGCCTGAACCGATTCTCGAAATTCGCGGTCTCGAAAAGACTTACAAAGGCGGCGTGAAGGCGCTGGATGGCGTCGACCTGACGATCAATCGCGGTGAGATTTTCGCTTTGCTGGGTCCGAATGGCGCGGGTAAGACCACGCTGATCGGCTCGGTATGTGGCATGGTGAGGCCGACCGGCGGCGTAATCCAGGTTTTCGGCAAGAACCTGGCGACCCAATGGAAAACGCTTCGCCGCGATATCGGACTGGTTCCGCAGGAACTCAGTTTCGACATGTTCGACAAGGTGATCCGTCAGGTGCGCTATTCGCGCGGCATGTTCGGCTGCGCGCCCGATGACGCTCGCATAGAAGAGGTGCTGCGCAGCCTGAGCCTGTGGGACAAACGCGATTCCCAGATACGCGAACTGTCCGGCGGGATGAAGCGCCGCGTGATGATCGCCAAGGCACTGGCCCACGATCCGCAGCTGTTGTTCCTGGATGAGCCTACCGCGGGCGTCGACGTGGAACTGCGCCGCGACATGTGGCGGCAGATAGACATGCTGCGCGAACGCGGCGTCACCATCATTCTCACTACCCACTATATCGAGGAAGCCGAAGAAATGGCCGACCGCGTGGGCGTTATCAACAGGGGCAGGATCCTGCTGGTTGATGACAAGGATGCAATCATGGCCAAGCTGGGCCGGACGGAGGCACATTTCACATTTGATACGCCTTTGGCACAAGTTCCTGCGTCGCTGTCACGCTATCCCGTCCATCTTGAGGACGATGGCACCTGCCTGATCTATCGTGGCGGTGACGGGACGGGGAAAGGCAAGCGCGAAGTGGCCGAAATCGCGCAGATACTGGCGCGCGACGGGATTGTCTTTGCAGAACTCGACACCCGCGAAAGCACGCTTGAGGATATTTTCGTCGACCTTCTGAACGAACCGGGGGTCTCGGCATGACTTTCAACGCGCGTGGCGCTTTTGCTATTTTCAAGAACGAACTGATGCGCATGTTCCGCACCATCTTCGGCTCGATTCTTTCACCCGTGATCACCACCTCGCTCTACCTGGTGGTGTTCGGCGCGGCGATGGGGGAGCGAATGGATCTGGGCGGCGTGGATTACGGCGCATTCATCGTTCCGGGGCTTCTGATGCTTACGCTGCTTTCCGAAAGCACCAGCAACGCCAGTTTCGGCATTTACATGCCCAAGTTTACAGGAGCGATTTACGAGTTGCTCTCCGCGCCCGTTGGCGTTGCGGAAACGCTGATTGGTTTCGTGGGTGCAGCGGCTGTGAAATCGCTTATTCTGGCTGCCATTATCCTCGGTACGGCATCGCTTATCGTCGATTTTTCAATCGCTTATCCGCTGCTGGCGCTGGGTTATATCGTACTGGTCGCCGCCAGTTTTTCGCTGCTGGGCTTCATCATCGGACTGTGGGCCGATGGCTTTGAGAAGTTGCAGATCATTCCCCTGCTGGTCCTGATGCCGCTGACGTTCCTGGGTGGCACCTTCTACCCGATCAGCGCGCTGGATGGGGTTTGGCAGACAGTCGCAATGATCAATCCGGTGGTTTATCTGGTCAGCGGCCTGCGCTGGACTTTCCTTGGCCAGGCGGACTTTCCAATCTGGGTATCCTTCGGTGCGACAATGGCGTTCCTGCTGGTCTGCATCGCCATTATCGGATGGATTTTCAAGACAGGCTGGCGATTGCGCGAATGAGGCGCTAGCGGGACGCCTATGACGAAGTTTGCCTACCTTGCCGCGCCGCTGGCGCTGCTTTGCGCGCCCGCCGCCGCTCAGCCATTGCCGGAGGCCGCGCGCACGATGATCGATACTGCCATCGCATCTGGCAATGGCAGGCAGGTAGAGGCGGTGATGGCCACCGCCCGCACGGCGTTCCCCGATGACGTAGAGGAAATCGATGCGATCTGGGCAGCCTTTCAGGAGGACCAGGCGAAAGTCGCCGCTGCCCGGGCTGCACGCAAAGCCGCCGAAATACGGCAAGCGGGTTTGCTCGAAAAATGGAGTGGGGAAGGGCAGATCGGTGCGTTCCAGTCGTCCGGCAATACCGATGAGTTCGGCATCACGACCGTACTGGCATTGAACCGTGAAGGCATCGACTGGGAGCATCGCCTGCGGCTTACCGCCGACTATCGCCGTCAGGACGGTACGACATCGCGCGAACAGTTTCAGGCCAGCTACGAACCGCGCTTCACCATAAACGAACGGCTGTTTACTTACGGGTTGGCACAATACGAGCGCGACCGTTTGCAGGGCTATTCCTCACGCTATTCGCTTTCCGGCGGCCTCGGCTACAAGGTGATCGACACGGAAGACATGGAATTTTCCGTAAAGGCGGGGCCTGCATACCGCATTACGCAATTTACCGACGATACGAAGTCCAGCCGAATTGCCGCGCTGTTCGGCGCCGATTTCAACTGGGACATCACCGATAGCCTCACCCTGACGCAGGATGCCAGCAGCACGATAGAAACGGGCGGCGAGGCGTTGCTGATCGTTGATAGCGCGAACACCAGCCTGGCAGCCACGACAGGGTTGGAAGCTGGCCTTACCGACAAGCTGAGCGCGCGCCTTTCGTGGGCCATCGAATATGACAGCAACCCGCCCGCAGGGGCCGTCAGCACCGATACGCTTTCGCGTTTCACCCTCGTCTATGGCTTCTGAACGCCCCCGGTTCGAATTCACCGTCCACGCGAAGGACGGCAAGGCGCGTACCGGCGACATCGCCATGCGCCGCGGCACGATCCGTACGCCTGCCTTCATGCCCGTGGGGACGGCGGCAACTGTCAAGGCGATGAAGCCTGAAACAGTGCGCGAAACCGGTGCCGACATCATCCTTGGCAATACCTATCACCTTATGCTTCGACCGGGTGCTGAACGGATGGCAAAGCTGGGCGGGCTGCACGACTTCATGCGTTGGGAGAGGCCAATCCTTACGGATAGCGGCGGCTACCAGGTGATGAGCCTGTCGGACCTTCGCAAGCTGACCGAGAAGGGCGTGGAATTTCGGAGTCACATCGATGGTTCGAAACACATGCTGACGCCGGAGCGCAGCATGGAAATCCAGCGGTTGCTCGGCTCCGACATCGTGATGTGCTTCGACGAATGCCCGCGTGCCGACCGACCTATGGCCGAGATCGAGGCGAGCATGGAGTTGTCGATGCGCTGGGCGAAGCGCAGTCGTGACGCATTCGATGCGGGTGAGGAACATGCGGAACGTTCCGCACTATTCGGCATCCAGCAAGGCGCATTGGACGAGACGCTGCGGGCTCGCTCGGCAGATGCATTGCGGGCTATCGGTTTCGATGGCTATGCGATCGGGGGTCTTGCCGTGGGCGAGGGACAGGAGGCCATGTTCGGCGTGCTGGATTACGCGCCCGACATGCTGCCCGAGGATGCGCCGCGATACCTGATGGGGGTCGGCAAACCCGATGATCTTGTCGGCGCGGTGGAACGCGGAGTGGATATGTTCGATTGCGTGCTGCCCACTCGATCAGGCCGCAATGGACAGGCCTTCACCTGGACCGGCCCCCTCAACCTGCGCAATGCCCGCCATGCCGAAGATACCGCGCCGCTGGACGAGCGCTGCGCCTGCCCGACCTGCGCGAATTATTCCCGAGCCTATTTGCATCATTTGCAAAAATCGGGCGAAATTTTGGGCGCGATGTTGGTGACGGAACACAATCTGTCGTTCTACCAGCAATTGATGCAAGCTATGCGCGAGGCCATTGCCGAGCAGAGTTTTCAGCAGTTTGCAGCCGGTTTCCGACGTGATTACCTAGGAGTAACCTGATCGATGGCAAAGCTGCCAGACGAATGTGCAACCATGATCGAAGTGCGAGAGGGCGTGGACGCGGTCGATCGGGAGCTGGTCGCCCTGCTGGAGCGTCGCTTTGGCTACATGCGCGCAGCCGCCCGGATCAAACCGAACCGCGATCAGGTTCGCGACGAGGAGCGCAAGGCGAGCGTGATCGCCGCCGCAACTGCGCAGGCGCAGGCCTGTGGTATTCCCGGTGATGTGGTCGCAGAGCTATGGGAGAGGCTTGTCGAAGGCTCGATCGCGTATGAAATGGACCATTGGAACAAGATCCGCTCCACCACTACCTAGGTGGGAAAAAACCGGAAGAGACTATATTTCAGAAAGTTGCTGTGGTTTATTGTTCTTGGAAACAGGAGGGACAATGACTGGAGATACACTGGCGGCTGGCGTAGCTGCCATCGCCCTGACTGCGGCAATCCCCGCGACGGCGCAAGTGAACGAAGCGGAGGAACTTGCCGGGCGGTTCGGCGCAAGACCCACCGTGCTGGACATCAGCCTGTCACCGGTGGGCGACCAGATCGCCTATATTTCGTCGGACAATGCCACGACCGAAATTCTTTATGTCGTCGATCTGGAAGGGACGGCAGAGCCGCGTGCGCTGACATCTCTTGGAGAACCGGACGCGGAACTGACGCATTGCGACTGGGCCAATGATATCTGGCTGGTATGCGAAATCGTGGCCATGACCAAGGCTGATGGCCGCGTGCCGATCTATTACACGCGCATGATCTCTGTCGCGACGGATGGATCGGACCCACAGCTTCTCACCTCGCGCCGTTCCTTTCGCGCATATGGCTTGCAGCAGGATGGCGGCAGCGTGCTGGCGCTTGATGTGGAAGGAGAGGAAAACCGTATCCTCATGACCCGGGATTTCCTTGCCGAGAATACCTTGAATACGCGTCTTGCCAATGATGATGCTGGCCTGGGTGTCGAATCGATGTCTCGCGCAACAGCCGGCGCACCGTGGAAAACCCCGATGAGGACGCGACCCGCTATGTCGCGGACGAGAATGGCGAAGTGCGCATCAAGGTGCGCGCACCGCGAAATTCAGGCGGCCGGCTGAGCGGCGGTATCCAGTACTCGTACCGCACGCCCGATTCGAGCAGGTGGAAAACATTCAAAGACGGTCTTTCCGGTTTTAGACCGGTCGCTGTCGATGCAGGGCAGAACATCGCCTACGGCTTTCAACAACGTGACGGCTTCCAGGCGCTTTATCGCGTCACACTGGAAGAAGAGGCGCAAAGAGAGCTGGTGATGGCGCGCGAGGATGTCGACGTGGATCACCTTATTCGTATCGGCCGCCAACAACGCGTGGTTGGCGTCAGCTTTGCAACGGAAAAACGGCAGGTCGAATATCTCGATCCCGATCTCGCCAACCTGGCGGCGCGGTTGCAGGATGCGTTACCGGGCAACCCGCTGATTGATATCGTCGATTCATCGGCCGACGAGCAGACCCTGCTGATCGTTGCATCCAGTGATGTCGATCCCGGTATGACCTACATTCTGGATCGACAGAACAATGCGCTCTCGCCCCTGCTGCCGCTGCGCGATCACGTTATGGATTATCCGATGGCGCCGATGCGGCCCATCACTTTCCCGGCGGCCGACGGAACCGAGATCCCGGGATACCTAACCTTGCCGCTCGATACAGAAGGACCGATGCCTGCTGTCGTCCTGCCGCACGGTGGACCTGGCGCGCGTGACGAATGGGGTTTCGACTGGATGGTGCAATTCTTCGCCGCACGCGGATACGCCGTGTTGCAGCCCAATTTTCGCGGATCGACCGGCTATGGTGAGGCGTGGTTCGGTCGCAATGGCTTTCAGCAGTGGGAAACTGCAATAGGCGATGTGAACGAGGCCGGGCGCTGGTTGATTTCAGAAGGTATTGCCGACCCCGCTCGCTTGGGCATCGTGGGCTGGTCCTATGGAGGTTACGCGGCACTGCAATCGCAGGTTGTCGATCCGGACCTGTACCAGGCCGTAGTCGCCATCGCGCCTGTCACCGATCTGGAACTGCTGCGTGAAGAGGCGCGCGACTACACGAATTCCGCAATCGTGCGACGCTTTGTGGGTACCGGAGTCCATGTGGAGGAAGGCAGTCCGGCCAACCATGCCGATCGGTTCCGTGCGCCCGTCCTGTTATTTCATGGCAGCGAAGACATGAACGTGGGCATCTTCCAGTCGAAACGAATGGAGAGCCGTTTGCAGGATGCGGGTGCAGCCGTACAATTTATCGAGTATGAGGGGTTCGATCACTATCTCGACCATGGGCAGGTCCGTGGCAACATGCTGTTGGCTATCGACACCTTTTTGCAGCAGCACCTGACCGAGTGAGTGAACGAGAGCGGCGCCTCTAGTCAGACGGCGAGTGCGGCTTGCTGCGAATTTCCAGAATGGTGCCGCGATAGGGGACGAAATTACCGCCGGAATCCAGAAAGCCGGCACCGATCCGGCCCGCAAGTTGCTGCGCCTGTGACAAGCGATCGTACCATTTTCCGGCCCGGTGCGGGGTTATAAAGCGGTATTGCGCTGTCATAAGGATTTGACGTGCATCCCGGTTACCGGTTCCCGGCAAACCGCTGAGCCGAAACGAAAAAGGGCGGCCCCGAAGGATCGCCCCATTTTCTCGTAATCGGTGGTCCGATCAGCGCGAGTAGAACTCGACAACCAGGTTCGGTTCCATCTGTACCGGATAAGGCACTTCATCAAGCGTAGGCACGCGGTTGAAAGTAACCGAGTCGTTGCCTTCTGCGGCGACGTATTCGGGAACTTCGCGTTCCGGCAGGCTCTGCGCTTCGATGACCAGTGCCATTTCCTTGGCCTTGTCACCAAGGGAGATTACGTCGCCAACATCGCAGCGACGCGATGCAACGTTGCACTTCACACCGTTGACCCGGATATGGCCGTGGCTGACGATCTGGCGCGCGGCAAAGATCGTGGGCGCAAACTTGGCACGGTAGACGATCATGTCCAGGCGGCGTTCCAGTAGGCCGATCAGGTTCTGGCCGGTGTCACCCTTCATGCGGGTGGCATCCTTGTAAGTGGAATGGAACTGCTTCTCGGTAACGTCGCCGTAATAGCCCTTCAGCTTCTGCTTGGCGCGAAGCTGCAGACCGAAGTCGGACATCTTGCCCTTGCGGCGCTGGCCGTGCTGGCCGGGACCGTAGGAACGCTTGTTCACCGGCGAATTAGGACGGCCCCAGATGTTTTCGCCCATCCGGCGGTCGAGTTTGTGCTTGGCGCGTGTGCGCTTCGACATAAGTCACTTCCTTCAATCTGCAATCGTCATCCCAATGATGACGCTCTAACCCGGTTTCGCACCGCCTGACCTGTTGCCAGACGTGGCCACCGCTTCACCGGGGTGCGGAGCCAATTTGTAGCGAAGGCGCGCGTTTAGCTGGACGGGCGCAGAAGTCAAGCACAATGGCGGCTTTCAGGCAGCGCCCCTAGTGGTGCATGCTGGCGTTCCATTGCGACCGCGCAATCTGCCGCTCTCGACGGTCAGCCGATTGCTGTTGGGCGACACGATCGAACACTGCCTGCCATTCTGCCTGCGTAAGGCAGGCGCGCGAACCGTCCGGGTGATTTTCCGGAAGTTCAACGCAATGAATCCGGGCAACATCCGCCTCCGCCATGGCGGAAAGCGCCGCGGTCGAGGCGAATGTATCATCCCGTTTAAGCAAAGGATCATCGATTGCGACTGGTGTCAGCATGAAGGTAGAGGCAAGAAGCAGACTCATGACAGCGTCCTTTCGACTGGCAGTATCCAACTTGCTAACTAAACGGTAAATTAATCGTCCGACCGGGGTTTTCGCTGAAGAGCGGAAAGAACGCCGCGCAGGGTGCGCACTTCAAGGTGGTTCCACCCGGGCTTGGTCAGCACCCCGCGAAGCGTGCGGCGGGTCGCCTCGGCACGGTCTTCGGGGAAGAAATAGCGGTTGGGCGCCAGCATAGCTTCGAGGTGGGCGATCAGCCCGTCCAGTTCCTCCTGCGGGGCAGGGGGCAGGATTTCCTCTTGCGTCGGCATCACCAGATCGGCTGTCTTGGAGAGTTCGTAAGCGACCAGGATCACGGCCTGCGCGAGGTTGAGCGATCCGAATTCCGGATTGATCGGGGCGGTTATGATCGTGCGGGCAAGATCCACATCGTCCATGGCGAGGCCCGATCGTTCCGGCCCGAACAGCACGGCGCTGCGACCTTGTTGACGCGGGATGTCACGCGCGGCTTGTTCGGGCGTCTGTACCGGTTTCGTGACGCCGCGCTTGCGCACCGTTGTGGCGTAGACATGTGCACAATCCGCCACCGCCTGAGCCGTCGTTTCAAAAACTTGCGCATTTTCCAGCACGACATCGGCGCCTGCCGCAGCAGGTCCGGCAGAGGGATTGGGCCAGCCATCGCGCGGGGCGACGAGACGCATTTCGCTCAACCCGAAATTCAGCATCGCGCGGGCCGCCTTGCCTATATTCTCACCCAGTTGCGGGCGGACCAGCACGATAACGGGCTGCGCGATTTCAGCCGCCATCAGGGGCGACCTGTTGCACGGTGCTGGCAAATTCCTCGAAATCGCGCGCTTCGGAGAAATCGCGATAGACAGAGGCGAAGCGGATATAGGCCACCGTATCCAGTTGGCGCAGACCTTCCATGACCATTTCCCCGATCCGCGCGGAGGGTATCTCGCTATCGCCGGCGGTTTCGACCTGGCGCTGGATGCCAGACACTAGCTGGTCTATCCGCTCCTGCTCGATGCCCCGCTTGCGACAGGCAAGTGAAACCGACTGCTCGATCTTGGAACGGTCAAAGCTTTCGCGCCGGGGCGGGGTATCGTCGCCTGTGGATTTAAGAACCGCAACGTCGCGTAGCTGCACCCGCTCGAATGTCGTGAACCGGGCTCCGCACCCCTCGCACTGGCGCCGGCGGCGAATGGCCGTGTTATCTTCCGTGGGGCGCGAATCCTTTACCTGGCTGTCGTCATGCGCGCAGAATGGGCAGCGCATGGATCAGGGCCGGATCCGCTTGTAAATCATGTAGCCAGCTCCAGCCACCAGGCCGATCGGCCAGGTTACCACGGGCAGCAGGCCACCCGCCAGCGCGCCTACGGCGGCGCCCGTCAACACCGGTTTGGAGGAGGGATGTTCCATGCCTTCCTTGCCCATTGCCTTCACCTCGTCGACGGCATCGGCAAGGATGCGATTGTCTATCGGGTCTTTCGGCGTTTTTTCCGGATCGGTCATCGGTTATCTTCCTGGATAGACGGGGAAGGCCGCGCACAACTCGCCCACTTCGCGGCGCACGCGCTCTTCAACCTGTGCATCGCCATCGTCGCCATTGCGGGCCATGCCGTCGATCACATCGGCCATGAGCGTGCCGATCTTGCGGAATTCGGCAGGACCGAAACCGCGTGTGGTGCCGGCAGGAGTGCCCAGGCGAACACCGCTGGTGACGAACGGAGAGCGCGGTTCGAAGGGAATGGCGTTCTTGTTACAGGTAATCAAAGCGCGATCGAGACCTTTTTCCGCAGCCTTGCCGGTAACGTCCTTCGTTGTAAGGTCGGCCAGCATCAGGTGGTTGTCCGTACCGCCGGAAACTATACTGATCCCGGCTTCGGCCAGACTGGAAGCCAGCGCCTTCGCGTTTTCCGCAATGGACTGGGCGTAAAGGCGGAATTCCGGCCGCAATGCTTCTGCGAACGCCACGGCCTTGCCGGCAATCGTGTGCATCAGGGGGCCGCCCTGCATACCGGGGAATACCGCCATGTTGAACGGCTTTGTCAATTCCTCGTCATTCCACAGGATGATGCCGGAGCGCGGCCCGCGCAAGCTCTTGTGCGTCGTGCTGGTGACGACATGAGCGTGAGGGAAGGGCGAGGGATGCGCTCCGCCGACGACGAGGCCGGAGAAATGCGAGATGTCTGCCAGCAGATAGGCGCCCACCTCGTCTGCAATCTTGCGGAACTCGGCGAAATCCCAGGTGCGCGGATAGGCGGTGCCGCCGCTGATAATAAGTTTTGGCTTGTGTTCATGCGCGAGGCGGCGAACCTCTTCCATGTCGATGCGGCTGTCATCCCGGCGCACGCCGTAGGGCACCACGTTGAACCATTTACCGCTCATATTGACAGGCGAGCCGTGGGTCAGATGGCCACCGCTGGCAAGGTCCAGTCCCATGAAGGTATCGCCGGGGTTGAGCAGGGCGAGGAATACCGCCTGGTTCATCTGACTGCCGGAATTGGGCTGCACGTTGGCAAAGTTGCAGCCGAACAGTTTTTTGGCACGATCTATGGCGAGCGTTTCGATCTCGTCGGCATGTTCGCAGCCGCCATAGTAGCGGCGACCGGGATAACCTTCGGCATATTTGTTGGTGAACACGCTGCCGCAGGCTTCCAGAACAGCCGGGCTGGCAATGTTTTCGCTGGCGATCAGTTCGATACCATCGCGCTGGCGATTAAGCTCTCGCTTGATGATTGCTGCAACCTCGGGGTCCGCGCCTTCAAGGTCGTCGCTCCAGAAGCGGGTTAGCCAGCTGGCCCGGTTTGCGGAATTCGCGGAAGCGGATTGGGGTGCAGTGGTCATCGTGCGGTCTTTCAGGACGGATTGGAAAGTTTGTCGACGCGGCGCTGGTGCCGACCGCCTTCAAACTCCGTTTCAAGGAAGGCTTCAATACAGGCTTTGGCCATTTCCGGCCCGATCATCCGGGCTCCCATGGCAATCACGTTGGCATCGTTGTGCGATCGAGCGAAGGTGGCGGAAAGCGGTTCTGACACCATGGCGCACCGCACCGCCGGGTTGCGATTGGCGGCCATGGATATGCCGATACCGGAACCGCATAGAGCAACGCCGCGATCCACCGTGCCATCCGCGACGACGCTGGCCAGCTTGTATCCAAAATCGGGGTAATCGACCGAATCGGCAGTGTCGGGCCCAAGGTCGGCCACTTCATGGCCTTGCTCGATAAGCCATTCGCGCAATTCGGCTTTTAGCTCCAGCGCGGCGTGATCGGATGCGATGGCAATCTTCATGGCGCTCCCATAGTCGCGCAGGGTAGGAATCGCCACCCGAAAAGGCGGCTATAAAGCCTTTCTCCCCGACAAGCGCCGCTGTAACGACGCCTCACCGCGCCAAACCACCCCTGTAAGCCTGCTCTGCGATCAAGCGTGAAAAACGGCCAGGCCGGAATAACACTCGAGGCGAGGGCTAGGGCATGGTTCGCGCTGGGTGAGTGCTTAATTGGCTCTTTCGGCCAGACCCGCAAACGCGGCGCGAATCGTCGGCATATCGTAGGGCTTGGCAATGGCAGGCACATCGGCGAGGTCACCGGTCAACGGTTCCACGCCGTAGCCTGTTGCAAAGACAACTGCGACATTGCGCTTCAAGAGTTCGCGGGCAAGCGGGTAGCTCTCCCGCCCATGGAGGTTGATGTCGACAAGCGCTGCGTCAAAGACCTGCGAGCGCGCCAATTCCAGCGCATCGTCCAGCGAAGAGGCGAAATGGGTCTTGGCCCCTTCAGCGATTATCATGTCTTCAAGCGCGAAGCCGATGATCGGTTCGTCTTCAACCAGGAGGACGCGCTGTCCGGAAAGCTTCATTCATTGTCCTCAACTATTTGTGTTTCGATCATACAGACAAGGCCCCCGGAGTCGAAATCGATTTCCGCCTTGCTGCCCTTGTCTGTCGAAAGGCCCCGATCGATGAGACGCGTGCCGAATCCCTTCCGGTCCGGTTTTCCCACCGGCGGGCCGCCAGATTCGCGCCATAAAAGCGCAAGGACGGTGTTCTCGGCATCTTGCTGCACTTCCCATTGAATCGCCACCTTGCCGCTGTCATTCGATAGCGCGCCGTATTTGATCGCGTTGGTGCACAGTTCGTGAATGATCATTGCCAGCGACACCGAGGTTTGCGGCGGAAGCGTGAGTTCGGGACCGGAAAGATCGAAGCGGGAGATCAGGTCCCCCGTGGTTGCTTCTGCCGAGCTGCGGACGACGTCATACAGGGGTGCAGCACCCCAGCTAGCCTGGGTCAAAAGGTTATGGGCAGAGGCCAGCGCCTGCAGCCTGCCGTTGAAAATGTCGCGCGCCTTTTCTGTGTCTTCGATGGAGCTGAACGACTGCGCGGCCAATCCCTGTACGATGGCGAGCGTGTTTTTCACCCGGTGGTTCAATTCGTTAATGAGCAAGCGTTGGCGATCTTCGTATTCGATCTCCTCGGTAATGTCGTATCCCTGCACCATGATACCAGATACCGCTTCGCTATCATTGCCATCGAATATGGGCTGGAAGATGAAGTTGAGGAAACGCGGCGTCGGCGCCTCTGGCAGGTTTTTGCCGAATGCGACCGGTTCGCGTCGCCCGACATAGGGCTTTCCGGTAGCGCGTACCTTGTCCAACGTTTCGATAAAGCCCTGCTCGACGATCTCCGGCAGAGCATCTTTCACGGGCTGGCCGAGGATATCGCTGCGGCCCACAAGGCTGAGATATGCTTCGTTTGTCATGCGGAACCGATGGTCCTCGCCTTCCAGCACCGCCACGAAACCCGGAGCCTGCTCGAACAGTTCCATCAGCCGCCTGCTCTCTTCTTGCAGGTCACGATTGCGCGCCTCTACCGCATCGGCACGCCGTACCACGTCCATCTCTGCCCGCATTTGCCGCAAATTGTGCAGTTCAGTTACATCCACGGTATGCTGGAGGATGTATTCGACATCGCCGTTCTCACTCGTCATCGGCGTGTGCGTCGCGCTCCAATAGCGCACGGTCATGCTGCCGTCGGGAGCTTCGATATCGTAACGGATCAGTGCAATTTCGTCGGTCCGCGCGGTTTCGCGCACGCGCCGAAGCGACCCATGAAGCTGCCGATAGCTTTCCGAGGATTGATCTGCAGGGAAAGCGTCGAACATCTTCCGGCCGATGATATCCTCGCGCGATCGCATAGTGACGCGCAAATAGGCGTCGTTCATCCAGACCAGGACAAAGTCCCTGTCCATGATGACGTATGGGTTGGGCGAACGGCCCAACAGCTCCTCAAATTCAATCGCCAAGTGCGTGGCTCACGAAACTCGCCAAATCTGTATTTGCATCTCGCGAAAAGCGAATGAACGACGGCAAAGGTTCCCGGTCAATTCCGACTGTTTTCCACAGCAGAGCTGCACCGTGCCGGTCAGGCCAGCGTCTTCTTCACCCACTTCCAGAGCGCGTTCACTTCCTCCGCTGCCTTGCCTTTGGCATCGACTTCGCTCGCTACTTCGCCGCTGGAGGAAGAACGATGAAAGTCCGCCCGATCACCAAGTGTGACGGGACAGGTTTCCAGGCCCAGCTCGCGTACGACTGCCTCCGCGTCATCTACCATCGTAGTGGCACGGGCGGGGACACCGTTCAGTACGACGTGTGCGGGTGTGCCGGTATAACTTACCAAATCGGCAATGCCTTCCAGCGCATGCAGGTCGAAAGCGCGCGGGCGGGTGGGGATCAGCACAAGGTCGGCAGCCTTGATCGCCTCACGCATGGCGGCTTCTGCATGGGGCGGAGTATCGATCACGATCAGCGCCACACCCTCCTTGCGCGCATTCTCTATCGTGCGCGAGAGGCGTGCTGGCGGACTGGTAACGACGGCAGGCAAGAAATCGCCTCGCCAGTCTCCCCATGCAGCAGCGGTGGCTTGCGGATCGGTGTCGATCACGCAGGTCGTCATCTTCTTCTGCACGGCAATGGTGGCCAGATGCAGCGCAAGTGTGGTCTTGCCGGAGCCGCCCTTCTGGCTGACGATGGCAACGACCTTGGGTTTTGAAACTGACACGAAAGAGCGCTCCTCTTAAACAAGAATTCCGGCTCTCCTCTCCCTTCCAGCTTATGTCACCCGGCGGGCCGGGCGTCCATCGCCAAGCCTAAGCCATGCGCCATTTGCCCGGTTTCAGATCGGCAAGGCTCCAGTCTCCCACGCTCCAGCGAATAAGGCGCAATGTCGGAAAACCCACCGCGGCCGTCATTCGGCGCACCTGCCGGTTGCGGCCTTCGGTTATGGTGAGGCGCAGCCAGCTATCGGGCACGCTCTTGCGAAACCGCACTGGCGGATCACGCGGCCATAGCTGTGGATCGGCGATAGCTTCAGCGAGGGCAGGGCGGGTAGGACCGTCATTCAGTTCGACGCCGCGCGCCAGTTGTCGGAGAGCACGATCGTCCGGCTCGTCCTCGACCTGTACCAGATATGTTTTTGGAAGCTTGAACTTGGGATCGGCAATGCGTGCCTGTAGCTTCCCGTCGTCTGTAAGCAGCAGAAGACCCTCGCTGTCGCGATCCAGCCTTCCCGCTGGATAGACGCCCGGCATATCGATGAAGTCTGACAGGGTTGCGCGTTTTGTCGGGCTGCCGCGGTCGGTGAACTGCGACAACACATTCATCGGCTTGTTGAAGAGGATCAGGCGGGACATCACTGTGCGGGCGTCCCGCCTGTCCTTTATGCTTACTGATCGAGGAAGGAGCGCATCTTGCGGCTGCGGCTAGGATGCTTGAGCTTCCTCAACGCCTTCGCTTCGATCTGGCGGATACGTTCGCGCGTCACGCTGAATTGCTGACCCACCTCTTCCAGCGTGTGATCGGTGTTCATGCCGATGCCAAAGCGCATGCGCAGCACGCGTTCCTCACGCGGGGTGAGCGAGGCCAACACGCGGGTTACGGTTTCCTTCAGGTTCGCCTGGATAGCCGCATCCACGGGGATGATGGCGTTCTTGTCCTCGATAAAGTCTCCCAGGTGCGAATCTTCCTCGTCGCCGATGGGCGTTTCGAGGCTGATCGGCTCCTTGGCGATCTTCATCACCTTGCGCACCTTTTCCAGCGGCATGGAGAGGCGCTCCGCCATCTCCTCCGGCGTGGGTTCGCGGCCCTGTTCGTGCAGGAACTGACGGCTGGTGCGCACCAGCTTGTTGATCGTCTCGATCATGTGGACCGGGATACGGATCGTACGCGCCTGATCGGCAATGGACCGGGTAATCGCCTGCCTGATCCACCACGTGGCGTAAGTGCTGAACTTGTAACCGCGACGGTATCTGTCTCTTATACACATCTGACGCTGCC
>OJBY01000598.1_pt1 | contig 17953 bp, 14 predicted proteins | sample 1591731 | NCBI WGS metagenome assembly OJBY01 (sample SAMN05416837, study PRJEB24817) | seawater metagenome | isolation source: Sea water | place: Canada:Atlantic | collected 2013-07
GAGATCATGCCTAGTCTCGTGGGCTCGGAGATGTGTATAAGAGACAGAAGCTACAGTTGCTGTAGGTCGTATGTCTGTTTCTGACAGTGAATCAGATAGGAAGATAAGATGGCGGACGGCAAGGCGGCACGCCGCGAATGGCGGGTTACGGGGATGGACTGCGGCGCCTGCGCGGCCAAGGTGCGCGGCGCGGTGGAGCGCTTGCCGGGGGTCGCGGAGGTCGATGTCGCGCTGATGTCTGAACGGCTGCGCCTGACGCTGAACGAGGGTGAAACCTCGCCCGAGCGGATCGAGAAAGCCGTGCGCGGTATCGGTTTCGGCATTTCTGCGAAGGGGGCGAAGGCAGAAAAGCCGAAGGTCGGTTTCGTTCTGCCTGACGACGCGATGCCTGACGATGACGGGGCGGGGCCTGAGCCACGCAGCGCCCCTGATGCGCCACCAGAACCTAATTGGTATCAGACTGCGAAAGCGCGTTTGGTGCTTGGCAGCGGAGCCTTGCTTGCTACGGCATGGGCGTCCCGGTTGGTCCTGCCAGCCGAGGTTTCACACTGGGTGTTCGTTCTGGCCACATTGATTGGGCTCATTCCCGTGGCCCGCCGTGCGGTCGCGATGGCGCGGGTGGGGATGCCGTTTACCATCGAAATGCTGATGACCATCGCCGCAAGTGGTGCGCTTGTGATAGGAGAGCCGGAAGAGGCCGCGCTGGTAGTCTTTCTTTTTGCCGTGGGCGAATTGCTGGAAGGTGTCTCTGCCGGGAAGGCGCGTAATAGCATTCGTGCACTGACCGAGCTGGTGCCGAAAACGGCGCGCCTTGAAGTGGGCAGGAGGACACGCGAGGTGGCGGCAGAGACCCTTAGGGTCGGCCAAATTGTGCAGGTGCGCCCCGGTGATCGGGTGCCCTGTGACGGCAAAGTGGTCAGCGGCACCTCGGGCGTCGATGAAAGCCCTGTCACCGGCGAAAGCGTGCCGCGCCTCAAAGAGCCGGACGCGGAGGTGTTTGCCGGATCGATCAATACCGAAGCCCTGCTGCGCGTGCGCGTCATCAAAGCCGCGGCAGACAACACCATCGCCCGCATTGTGCGGCTGGTCGAAGAGGCAGAAAGCGCCCGAGCGCCGACCGAGCGGTTCATCGACCGGTTCAGCCGCATCTATATGCCCGCCGTGGTGGGCTTGGCTGTATTGGTCGCCGTCGTGCCCCCGCTTGCCTTCGGAGGCGCGTGGGACGAATGGGTCTATCGTGCGCTGGCCTTGCTGCTGATCGGCTGCCCCTGTGCACTGGTGATCTCGGTGCCCGCGTCGATCACCTCGGCCCTGTCCACCGGGGCGCGCAACGGGTTGTTAATGAAGGGCGGCGCGGTGATTGAAGCGGCCGCGCGGGTCACGCATGTGGCCTTTGACAAGACCGGAACGTTGACCCACGGCAAGCCGCAAGTGACCGATGTGCAAACCATCGTCGGAGACGAAACCGGTCTTTTGGCCCTTGCCGCCGGAGTAGAGAGTGGCGCCAGCCACCCGCTGGGCCAAGCCATTTGCCGCGCGGTAGAGGCGCGAGGGATCGACCCCGCCACTGCGACACAGTCACGCGCCTTGCCCGGAAAAGGGGCCGAAGCGGTGATCGCAGGCGCAACCATCTGCGTGGGCTCACCGCGTTTGGCGGCAGAACGCGGGGCCCTGTCAGAGACATTGCGCGCCGAGGTCGAGACGCTTGAAGCGCAGGGCAAAACCGTGGTGATCGTGCTTCTCGACAGTGTGGCCCAAGGTCTTATCGCCCTGCGCGATGAACCCCGCGCCGATGCGGCAGAGGCGGTGGCCCAATTGAACGCCTTGGGAATTTCATCGGTCATGCTTACAGGGGACAGCAGCCGCACAGCCTTTGTTATCGCAGAAGGCCTTGGCATCGACCACAAGTCAGAGCTGATGCCTGAGGATAAGGTCGCGGCCATTCAAAGCCTCGCGGCTGAAGCCAAGGTCATGATGATCGGCGACGGCATCAACGACGCGCCTGCATTGGCCGCAGCGCATGTGGGGGTTGCGATGGGGTCCGGCACCGATGTGGCGCTCGAGACAGCTGATGCTGCGATCTTGCGCGACCGGGTGACAGATGTACCCGGCCAAATTCGGCTTGCCCGCGCGACGATGGGTAATATCCGGCAGAACATTGCCATCGCACTTGGACTTAAGGGTGCGTTTCTGGTTACGACGATGCTCGGCGTGACGGGCCTTTGGATCGCGATCCTGGCTGATACTGGGGCAACCGTTCTGGTGACGTTGAACGCCCTGCGTTTGTTGTTCTTCCGGCCAAACACTGCTGATGGGCTGGCCGAACCTGCCAGCCGCCCTACAACCTATAGCAACCATAGTCTGAACCCTCGGAAGGACACGATATGACCCTCACACGACGCAGCTTTTTGGCTTTTACTGCGAGCTTGGCCGCCGCCGCACCCCTTGCAGCATGGGCCAAAGAGAAACCTGCGATCCACGTGATGAAAGACCCCAACTGTGGGTGCTGTTCAGCTTGGATCGATATCCTAGAAAAAGAGGGCTTTGCCGTCACGACCGAACGCAGCCTGGGAACGCTCCTGATCCGGTACAAGCAAGACAACGGCATCCCGCAGAACATGGCGTCTTGTCACACTGGAAAGATTGACGGCTATATGATCGAAGGCCATGTGCCGCCCGCGGACATTCGCAAACTGCTGGCCGAGCGTCCAGACGCCATTGGCCTCGCCGTACCGGGGATGCCCTATGGTTCGCCGGGCATGGGCCCCGAGACAAAGCGCGAAGCGTATGATGTCTATCTGATTGCCCGCGATGGCAGCACCGAAGTGTTCTCGAGCTACGAAGCCGCGTAGCGCACGGCACTTTCTTTCTCAAATGAAAAGGTAGCTCCCATGGCCCATGATCACGTTCATATTGACCCGCAAAGCGGTGATCGAAGAGTGTCGGTCGCGATTTGGGCGAATGCGCTGCTCACGGTCGCGCAGATTGTGGGCGGGGTGTTATCGGGATCGCTCGCGCTCGTCGCCGATGCGCTTCACAACTTTTCTGATATGGCCTCTTTGGTCATTGCGTTTGTCGCCCGCAAAATTGCGCGACGGCCGGCGGACGCGCGTATGACATTCGGCTACGGCCGGATCGAAATCGTGGCCGCCCTTATTAACTATACCACGCTGATTTTGGTCGGCTTTTACCTAATATACGAGGGCGGAATGCGCCTAATCGACCCGCCTCAGGTGGCGGGCTGGACCGTGGTCATTCTGGGTTGTGTTGCCCTTGTGATAGATACGCTGACGGCGCTGCTGACCTATACTATGCAAAAGGACAGTGTGAACATCAGGGCGTTGTTCTTACATAACTTGTCAGATGCGTTGGCCTCGGTGGCGGTGATTTTCGGCGGTACGCTTATTATTCTGTATGACCTGCGTTGGGTCGATCCTGCGATTACAATCGGTATCGCTGTTTATATCCTCTATCTCGCGCTGACCGAAATCGGCGGGCCGATCCGCATGCTTATGCTGGGCAGCCCACCTGATATGGATGCCACCGCAGTCGTCGGGGCGCTGGCCAAACTGGATGGCGTGCGTGACGTGCACCACGTCCACCTATGGCAAATGCAAGAACATGAGGTGGCGCTTGATTGTCATGTGGTGTTGGTGGGGCAGGATTGGAGCGAACTTGACGCCGTAAAACGCGAGATCAAACGAATGCTCGCGGTGGATTTCGGTATTTCCCATTCGAGCCTTGAATTTGAAACCTCTGACAGCGCGCATGAAGGCGCATCGCTGTTTGGTCACGAGGAACCACCCAAGGCGGGTGGCCCCAAGCCGGATCACAGCTGACCCTAATCAGAGACCTTGACCCATGTCCGCATCCCGCCGACGGCGTGGCTTAACATGTGGCAATGGATCAACCAGCGTCCCGGATTGTCGAAGACGCAGATGACATCTCGGCTTTCGCCCGCGGCTACCAGTGACGTATCGCGCAGGTCACCGAGGCTACCATCAGGGGCAACTTCGTAAAAATGGTGGCCGTGCAGGTGAATGCCGTGCGGGAATGCGGTATCGTTCGCAAAGGTGATCCGCACCGTCTCGCCGCGCTCAAACGCTCCAAACGGGTCGTCATGCAGGTCAGAGATATTGTTGAAGGACCAGATATTAGCCCCCCCGTGTCGCCCGCCCATAGCACCGCCCATCATGGTCAGCGTCAGATGCTGGCTGGGGTCGCCCGGCGTTGGCAGGTTCGGCGCTACAAGCGGGGCAATTGGCTTGGGAATTCGGTCCGTGTTTGTACCAGAGATTGCCAACTCAGCCAGACGGTAGGACCCCTGACGCGACTGCATATCAAAGCCCACGGGACCGGTGATATCAACGATCAGATCCGCCCGCTGCGCAGGGGCCAGCACGAGGTCAGCCAAGCTGCGCGGCGTTTCAAGTGCCATGCCGTCTAGTGCAACGACCGACCCTGTGACGCCGGTAACCGCCAGCGAAAAGATGCGGTTTGTGGCCGCGTTGATCATGCGGAGCCGGACGCGGTCAGCATTTTTCACCGCATCCTGCGAGAGGAAGCCCCGCGCGAAATTGCCCATATAGCCTGCGTGGGCGACGCTGTGCATATCCGAGAATTCGTCGATGAGGCTGCCATCTTCGGCGATGATCCAATCAGACAGGAGTACCGTGATGTCATGGTCCACATCGGGGGGTAGATCATCCTCGACGATCAATGGCCCCATCATGCCGCGTGCGACCTGTTCTTGCGAGATGTAGTGCGAATGATACCAGTAGGTTCCCGCGTCCGGTGGCACGAAGCTATAGGTCTTGTTGTCGCCGGGGTTGATCAGATCCTGTGTCATCATCGGCACTCCGTCCATCCGGTTTTCAAGCCGGATGCCATGCCAATGGACTGCGGTGCCTTCGTCCAGACCGTTTTCGACCTCCACCGTCGTGCGTGCGCCACGTTTGACCCTGATCTCCGGCCCGGGCATCGACCCGTTGAAGCCCAGCATCGCGGTGCTGCCTTCGCCTTCGGGTAGGATCTGCCGCGTGACGGGTTCGGCCCTAAGCGTGAACGGGGCCGCAGCGGCCAAGCCCCGCAAGGGGAGGATTGCTGTGGCTGAAACGCTCGCGAGAAACTGTCGTCTGTTCATATCGTGCCTTACCGAAAATAGTTCAAAGGTGGCGCTAGCTAGGAAAAATGAGCGCGTTCGGGGCCGATCAATGTGACCGGCCCCGAAGTCGGATTTACTTCATCTGTGTGACAGTGAGCTTGCCTTTGACGCGGTCAGCGACGAATTCGATGTCTTGACCTTCTTTCATCTTGGCGATCAGCGCTTCGTCAGCTTTAAACACCATGGTCATGGACGGCATGTCTAGGTTTTCAAGCGGCCCGTGGATGATGGTGACCTTTTTGCCTTTGGCGTCGACTTTCTTGATCTTGCCGGTTGAGTAGACAGCCGGTGCCGCGGGTGCCTCATCAGACTGCGCCACGGTGATCGGGCCATGCATGCCGGATTCGTAGTGACCGGGGATCAGGCAGGCAAACTCAAAGTTGCCCTCATTGGCGAATTTCCAGATCACCTCGCCCTCCATGCCGGGATCCAGACGCACAGAATTCGGGTCGTCGTGCTCCATGTCCATCTTGGCCATAGCTTCTTTGTGCTCGGCGTTGCCGTCCATCGTGTCGATCACGAACTCATGCTCGATCTCACCTTTGTTGGTGACGGCAAAGCGGATGGTCTCGCCTTTCTTGATGTCGAACTCGGCGGGTTCAAAGATCATCTCGCCGTCGTCGGTTTCGCGCATGGTGACGTCGATCGTGCGGTCGACGGCGTCTGCCTTACCGGGCATGCCGATCGCCATTTCTTTATGCATGTCGCCGTGGCCATCATCGTCGTGGCCGCCGTCATGGCTGCCAGCAGCGAAACCAGGGGCCGAAAGGAGCAACGTCAGAGCGGTCGAGATAAGAAGTTTGTTCATGGTTTTTCCTGTATGTTTTGGTGATTGTGGTTCTTCACGGTGTTCCAAGGGCCGCTTAGCCCTTGGAGGTTGGTTTCGGCGTAATCTGCGTTTTCGGGCTGTGGTTCTGCGCGAACTCTGGCAGCTCTCCCGTCCATTCATACGCCTCTGTGCCCGGAGGGTTTTCGTACCAGCCGGGATCTTCGTAATCGTCCGCATCGATGCCTTGGCGCACCTTCACGACCGAAAACATGCCGCCCATTTCCAGCGGGCCATGTGGCCCCCAGCCGGCCATCATCGGCACGGTATTGTCGGGCAGCGGCATCGACATTTCGCCCATATCCGCCATGCCCGCTGTGCCCATGGGCATGAACTCGGGCTGCACGCGGCGAACCTGACGGGTCATGTTGGAACTGTTGGTGCCAATGAGCGTCGGCACGTCATGGCCCATGGCGTTCATCGTATGGTGCGATTTGTGGCAATGGATCGCCCAATCTCCCAGATGATCGGCGACGAATTCGTAGGCGCGCATCGCACCTACGGGAATGTCGATGCTGACCTCCGGCCACTGTGCTTCAGGCGGCACCCAGCCGCCATCCGTGCAGGTGACCTTGAAGTCATAGCCGTGCATATGGATCGGGTGGTTCGTCATCGTAAGGTTCCCAACCCGTACTCGCACCCGGTCGCCCTTGTTCACGACCAGCGGATCAATGTCGGGGAAGATCCGGCTGTTCCAGGTCCAAAGGTTGAAATCCGTCATCGTCATGATGCGGGGTATGTAGGTGCCCGGATCAATATCAAAAGCGTTCAACATGATCAGGAAGTCCCGATCGACGCGCATGAAATCGGGATCCTTTGGGTGGACCACGAACATGCCCATCATGCCCATTGCCATCTGCACCATCTCATCCCCATGGGGGTGATACATGAAGGTGCCGGATTTGGTCAGATCGAACTCATAGACAAAAGTCTTGCCCGGCGGGATGCCGGGGTGGCTGAGGCCGCCGACACCGTCCATGCCCGAGGGCAGGATCAGCCCGTGCCAATGCACCGTCGTATGCTCGGGCAGGCGGTTGGTGACATAGATGCGCACCCGGTCGCCTTCGACCGCCTCAATGGTGGGGCGGGTTGGCGATTGGGTCAGCGCGCTGTCCATGACGGCGGCTTCAGGCAGGCCCATGTTCATGGTCTGGCCCCATGCTTTGGAGGAAACAAGCGTGGCCCCAGCCGCGCCGGCCCCTAGCAGTTGACGTCTGTTCATCATGTGATTGTTTTCCTGTCTCAATGTCCTGCACCGCCACCGGCGGCGATTTGCGTCTCTGCACCTGCACCGCCACCACCGCTGCCACCGCCATAGATCGCGGCGGTCAGACCAGCCGAGGCCAGCCAGAAGTCGCGTTTGGCGTTAGCCGCTTCCAACTCGCTCGACAGCTTCTCGCGCGCGTCATTGAGCAGGTCGAAGGTGCTGGTGATCATGCCGTTGTTGCTCAGCAGCGCCTCTTCGTTGATTGTGCGCCGCAGGGGCATCACCACGTCCGAATAGTGCCGCGCGATCTGGTGGCTTGAGCGATAGGCCGTGGCCGCTGCGCGTGCTTCGGACCGCACATTCACCGCCTGTTCAGCCAACACATTCGCAGCCTGCAGGTAGCTCAGCTCGGCCTTGCGCATCCGCGCCTTACCGCTGTCGAAGATCGGAATGACGAATTCGAACTCGACCTGCGGGGTGATGCTGGTCTCGATCTCGCCGTCTTCTACCTCGCGTTCCATCTCTGCGCCGGCGATCACTTCAAGGTCGGTGAGGGTGCGGGTGGCGTCGGTCAGGCCGTAAGCCTTGGCAGTAGCCGCGAGCCCCAGCCGCGCCACTTCCAGATCGACCCGATTGGCAAGCGCCAGCCGTTCGATCCCGCTGTGGCCGTTCACTGTGTTGGGCACGCGGGGTAGGGCATCGGGCACATAATACGCCACGTCTTGCCCCCAGAGCCCCATCAAACGGGTCAGCTGTTCCTTGGCCAGTTCCGCATCAAGCCGCGCCCGCGCCACCTGACCGGCCATCTCAGCGTTAAACGCCTGCTCGCGCGCTTGTGCGGCTTTGTTGAGGGCACCGGTCTTGCCAAGCTGTTGCGCCAGTTCTGCTGCCGCATCGGTGGTGATGGCGGCGCGTTTCAGATAGCTCACCGTCTCGAACGCCGCGACGGCGTTGACCCAAGCTTCGCGGGTCTCGTTCGCCAGTGCCAATGTGTCACTCACAGCCTGCATTTGCGCCTGCTGAAACTGCGCTTCGGCAGCGGCGATGCGCTGTTTGCGCGTGCGCGCGTCCAGCAAGTTGACGGCGATCATGCTTTCCAGTGCACGGTACAACCCCAACTCAGGCGCGCCGATGCCCAACAGACCGACCGAGACGACAGGGTTTTCAGGCGTGGACTGTTGCCATGCTTCTGCCGCTGACAGACCGATCTGCGCGTAAGACGCCTGCAGTCCCTTGTTATTCAGCAAAGCGACTTGCACGGCAGTTTCCGCATTGATCGTCTTGCCCTGCACCATGGCGCGGACCTGTTTCGAAGTGGCCACCGTTTCGGACTGTGACTGCGCCCAAACGGTGCGCTTGCCAATCGCTTTGGAGGTACGCGTCTCGACGGCGGCAAAGCCCGCATCGCGTGCGGAATAGCTGATGGGCAAGGTCGGGGCTGTGCAGGCACCAAGAATAAGCGGTGTGATGACGGCAGCTGTTTTCAATGTCCAACGCATCAGTGGTTCATCCCCTGCATCGTCATTCCTTGCTTAGGCGCCTGCTCAGTGTTCAGCCGTCGCCAGTCGAGCGGTTCCACCACGCCACGTCGGCGGTAGCCTGCAAAGGGCTGTTCAGCGGCGGTTGTAGCGCTGCCACGCGCGCTGCTGTCATCGCGGCGACGTCGGGCAGGGGGGTGGGCTGCTGCACATAGGCAGTCGTAACATCGGGAAAGGGCGGTAGCGTGGTTGCGCAAGCCCCAAGGGTCAGGACATCGCCCCTGCAATCAATACTGTTTTCATGGATATTTGACCTGAAATTTAGGTGATCTTGCCCGCGAACGCAAAAGGATCGCAGGCGCAAAGGCCGCTATACCGCGGCGATCAGGTCAGGCTCGTGGGGGGGGCGCAGCTGGCTGGTTGCTTCGGCCGACGCCATGGTCCGGTAGCTGAGCGCGAAACGGGCGGCTTGAACGGCAGTCACTTCAGCGTGCTGCGATGCGCAAAGCGCTGCAGTCAGGCATATGCCACCGCAGCATGCGTCACCCTCAAAGCTGTCAGCTGTGTCGTCGGGCGCAGTCTGGGCGACCGCATTTTGCGGCGCGTGATGCAAGGCCATCGCAGAAGCATCCGCAGTGTGATGCGCCGCGTGTGCACCCTCGTGCATCCCGCTGTTCGCGTGCGCCGACGAGGGGGGCAGTAACAAAAAGCCGCATATCAATACCGCCCCCAAAACGAGGCGAAAGAGGTTTGATAGGGATTTAAGACAACGCATGGGCAAATCTGTGCCCTACACAAAGCAAGCTGTCAACGCGTCCAGCGCTGGAAGCTTTGGCGATTTGTGGCGACATCCCGCCACAGGTCCGCGACTGAGCAGGTGAATATCGCTTTTGCCAGATATGGGTATCCGCGTGAACTGTATTAGCTGTTTGGCTGCACCCTCGCTGGGTGTCGCCTAGCCAAGCACTTTTTTCACGAACTGCGATTTCAGGCCCATTTGGCCGACACCCGGAACCTTGCAGTCAATGTCGTGATCGCCGTCGACCAACCGAATGCCGCGAACCTTGGTTCCGACCTTAACCACAGACGAAGACCCCTTGATCTTCAGGTCCTTGATGACAGTCACGGTGTCACCATTCTCTAGCACGTTCCCGACACTGTCGCGGGTGGCCGGCGCGATGTCGTCTGCGTCTTGCGCGACCCATTCGTGTCCACACTCAGGGCAATTCAATAGGGCATCAACCTGATAGACATAGATAGAGGCGCATTCGGGGCATGGCGGAAGTGTGTCATTCATAGAACCGTTCGATATCCCGAAACCAAACCGAAGCACAGAGGAAACTCTGCGCCATCATGTTTCAAGGTTCTTACTTGGGCCTGCGCGTTGTATATCGTCTGGGTCGAACATTTAGTCGCGTGGGTCCGGAGGCGTTGATCCATTGCTTGACCAAAGCAACATCGACCGAGGGTTAGGTGCCTTCATCATCCGTATTTAGTGTGCTTTCAAGGTGCCAGATTTTGGAAACGATCTGCCACCCATCCTCGCCCTTCACAAATCCAAGATGGTCGACAAAGATGCTTTGATGCGCGCGAATACGGATTTTGACCGTTGCACTGATCGGCGACAGGTGGTCGATCATCAATACCTCGGCTTCACGCGGTTGGCCTTTGGACGCCGGTGACACACGCCCCGCAACGTCGCGACTAAAGCTGTCTATGGGCTCTACAAAGATCGATCCGTTGTCGGCATCGAACAAGCTGGATTGCGGGTGGAACACGGCGCTCAGCTTTTGGATATCACAGTCATGGATCGCGTCGAAATAGGTTTCGATTGCGACAAGAAGATCGGGGTCAAGTGTCATGGGATCAGATCCATCGGAGGTTACTGCAAACACCTTGCCACCAAAGTGAAAGTCGCGAAACTGGTAAGAGTGATAATATCCGGTCGGCTGCCGCAAATACGGGAGAGCGTCCTTTGCTGAAGCCGCGCGTGTGTCTGTAAGATTCCCCTACGGTTCGCACTGAGGTGAATTTCAGGGACCCTCAGCAGTTCTTTATTCTACTTTTGCGATAAAAAATACCATCAGGGGTAGACGAGTCGAAAGGGGTATCGTAACACTTTTCCATCGATCGCGGGTCAGCCCCGCGTGAGATTTTAAAAGAGGTATTTGGCAAATTATTTTGTTATCGAATCAATTGCGTATTGTATTTGAATAGGTAAATGATTGGGTGTCATGTAGTTTGCGGAATCTATATTTCTTGAGTTTATGCTTTCCACGTCGTTTGTATTGCGACGACGCTAGAGCATGGGTGCAAAAATATATTTCATTATCAACTGGGGGTGCCGTATTTTGCGGTGCCCTCAATTTATGATTTAACACAGTAAACTTACGATGAGTGTTATTTCTACAACAAATACATACGTGCGTTCAAAATATTGTGAACTGTGGGTTGCGTGCTCCACGCCTCTGGGGAAAACAAGAGGTTTTCAATTTGGGCGTGTGTAAACGTAAGTATAGAAAGTGGATATTTCATGAACTTCTCAACATTCAAACTTGCCTTGGCTACCCCTGTCATCGCAGTAGCCTTGAGCGCATGCGGCAGCAGCAGCATTTCTGGCTTTGAAGATCTGGGCAACAAAGCGGACGCGGTAACCAAACGTGTTGACGAAATCGGCGGGTACGATCCTGAAAGCGGTATTTATACAAACAAGACAGAAGCCCAAGAGATGCCTACTGAGGGAACGGCCAGCTACGCAGGGTTCGCGGGCTTTTGGCTTAACGATGATCAGCAGCAGGTTCGCACAGACATGGCGGAAAACGACACGCCCGTACTTGCGGCGGAGTTGAATTTGGTTGCCGACTTCGCAACGTCTAAAATCTCTGGCTCCATGACCAACTTCCAAATTTCCGAAGAAGGTAATTCCGTGAACGGTACCATTGATGTTTCGGACGGCTCAATTTCAGGGGGTAACCTTTTGGCGGACCTGTCTGGGAACCTCAACGGAAACGTCGATGGCCAAGAGGAAGAGCACACCTTCACAGGAACTATGGACGGTACTTTCCTTGGTGACGGCGCTGAGGCCGTAGTTGGTGGTATCGAAGGCTCTCTCTCTGATGGAACCTTCGTCGCTGGCGAATGGGAAACAGTAGTACAAGACTAAATTCCTTCAAAGAGCTTCAGCAGGGGCGGCATATGTCGCCCCTTAACCTAATAAAAATGTTGAGTATTAAATTGTTTAACCTTTTCAGAGCTGGCACCGCTATTCTATTGTGCGGCTTGGCGACCGCGCCATTGGCTGACCCTCTGCCAGTGTGGAAATCCGCGATAATATCGGGATCTCAGCGTCTGAGCTTTTTTAGCATGCTCAAGACAAAGCCGCCTGGGCACGAGGCTTACCTGAAGCGGCTTATGCGGTATGATGGTCTGATGCGCCGCCCCGGACAGGGGCCGCAGAAGCTGCTGTCTTACGTGGGGCTCAAGCCGTTGATCGGCTACGATTCCAACATCAACAACGGACTGCCAGGCGACGAATTCAATATCGGAAAATTTACCTTCCGCACCGATGAGGAAGATCAGGCCAAGGCGGGGATGACCGTGGGCGCGAGGGCGGCAGGTATGCTGTTGTACAGCGTTGCACCGGCGCATGTTCTCAAGTTTTCTGCCTACGGCTCATACGAATTCGCCCCCGAACACAGCCTGTCAAAACACGCTGTCGGGGCGTCGGCGTGCCTTGGCAGCCATGTCGCGTCTTATACCTGGATCGACAGTTGCGCGGGCGTGCGCGTTGCCGAAAAGAAGAACGCCAGCGTCGAAGAAGTGTACGCGTCGCTTGGCGGATCGCAGGCCTTCGCGACTGGCTGGGGGCACCACGAGGCAAAATGGGCGTTCAAGAGATCGTTTCGGGATGACTATCCAAAGAGCTATATTAACCTTGGTTTACTAAGCGCCGTGCCAGATGTGGGTGCACTCTATACGGGTGTGAACTGGGGCGAGGAAATCGCGGGAAAACACACATCACGATGGGGGGGCTACAGCGTCAATCACACGACCCGTGTTCAAACGTAAGACAACATTGTCCATTTCATATGGGAATTTCGGGGGAGGCTCACACTTCGGAGAACCGAGAGAAGATAATCAATACAATGTCAATTTAAAAAGTCAGGTACACAAGAATGTGGCTGTGAGTATTGGCTATTCTTGGAATAACTCGAACGTCGCGTTTTATGATGAGAACAGTGTGCTGTTCGGGGTGGATATAAAATCTATTTCGTTTTGAACGCTCCTTCGTTTTGTATTTCGATTAGGAATTAAATATATTGCACATTAAATAGCGAAAGTTATTAAACTTCTATTTTTTTTATTGGATTAATGGGGGACTGTTATTCGGCTCAGGGTTGCATCTCTTTGGTTGCATCGGGACCTCGCGTCGGCAGCGCTCAAGCGCGGATGCAACTGAGCGAGATATCGGCGTTCACTTCCGCCGCATCCGCTCACATCGGGATGCTGGTGTTCCTCTTGATCTCGCGCAGCACGACGTTGGTCTGGGCGCTTTCGACCGCAGGCAGACGGAACAGAAAATCTTCTAGGAAACGATTGTAGGCGGCGATGTCACGACATAGGACTCGCATCTGGTAATCAGCTTGCCCGGTCGTGGCATAACATTCCAGCACCTCCGCGCGATGCGCGATCGCGTTGATGAACTCGGCTAGTTTCTCTTGGTTATGGCGGGCCAATTGCACCTGTACCAAGGCCTGAAAGCTATTGCCCGCCTTGGTCGGGGATACGTCCGCCCGATACCGCTCGATGACGCCCGCGTCTTCAAAGGCCTTGACCCGTCGCCAGCAGGCAGAAGCCGACATGCCTGCCTTGTCGGCTAATTCGGCGTTCGAGATACGGCAATCGCGCTGCAAAAGCTCAAGCAGCCGACGGTCGCGGTCGTCAAAGATCATCTGGTCAGACATTTCGGTTTCCTTATTCCATGCGGATAGAATTTTCGATCAATCCGCAATCAGGCGCAAGTGAGGACAGATATTTCACGGAGATGTGGTTTGATGGTCATAACAGCCAAGGATCGCCATCATGACCAAAGAGACCCACGACTTTTACCCCTACGCCCTGTCGGACCGCTATACGCGGACCGAAGGAACTGTGTTTTTGACTGGTACGCAAGCGCTGGTGCGGATCATGCTTGATCAGGCGCGGCGCGATAAGCAGCAGGGGCTAAACACCGCGGGGTTTATCTCGGGGTATCGCGGGTCGCCTTTGGGCGCGGTCGATCTTGAGCTCTGGCGCGCGCGCGATGTGACCAAGGACAACCACATCACCTTCATGCCTGCGGTGAACGAAGACCTTGGGGCCACGGCGGTTCTAGGGGCGCAGCAGGCCGTGCTTGATCCGCATTGTGAGGTGGAGGGCGTGTTCTCCATGTGGTATGGCAAGGGGCCGGGAGTGGACCGGTCGGGCGATGCACTGCGCCACGGCAACGCCTACGGGTCGTCGCCCAAGGGCGGCGTTCTGGTTGTTGCGGGGGACGACCACGGGTGCGTGTCGTCGTCGATGCCGCATCAATCAGATGTGGCGTTCATGACGTGGATGATGCCCACGCTTAACCCCGCAAACGTGGGGGAGTTTCTTGAATTCGGGGCCTACGGGCTCGCGCTGAGCCGTTTTTCCGGCACATGGGTCGGCTTCAAGGCGATCTCTGAAACGGTTGAAAGCGGACAATCCGTGGCGTTGCAACCTGACCGCACATTCACGCTGCCGCAATTCACCCCACCGCCCGGCGGTCTGCATGTACGCCGCTCTGATATGCCGAGCCCCGAGATCGAGACACGTCTGGAACATAAGCTGCGAGCCGTCGAAGCCTTTGTCGAAGCCAACCCGATCGACAAGCGCATCTATGATCTGGAAGACGCGATCTTTGGCATCGTCACCACCGGCAAGGGCCATCTGGACCTGATGGAGGCGCTGCGCCTGCTGGGTCTGGACGAGGCGGCGTGTCGGCGTCTTGGCATCGATATCTACAAGGTCGGCATGGTCTGGCCCTTGGCGCGACGGGATGCGCTGGCATTTGTGTCCGACACCAAAGAGGTCCTGGTGATCGAGGAAAAACGCGGCATCATCGAAAGCCAGCTTAAAGAATATTTTTACGATTGGCCGGGGCACAAGCCCGGTCGCATGGTCGGCAAACACCGGGCGGCAGGCGACCCTCTGCTGCCATGGACCGGAGAGCTAAGCCCGCTGGCCTTGGTGCCGGTCGTGGCTGAACGGCTTGATGCGTTCTTTCCGGATGAAAACCTGCCACGAAAAGCGCGTGCGCTGACTGAAAAGCCGCCTGTTTTGTTGAACGTGCCAGGGGCCAAGCGCACGCCCTATTTCTGTTCGGGGTGTCCGCATAATACATCGACAAAACTGCCCGAAGGCTCGCAGGCTGCATCGGGCATTGGCTGTCATGTCATGGCGGGGGGGATGGACCGTGAAACCGGCGGCTATGCGCAAATGGGCGGCGAGGGCGTGCCGCATGTGGTGGCGTCCAAGTTTAACGGTGGCAAGCATTTATTCCAGAACCTGGGCGAGGGCACGTGGTACCACTCGGGCTCGCTTGCGATTCGTCAGGCGGTCGCGGCTCAGACAAATATAACTTATAAAATCCTTTATAACGATGCGGTTGCGATGACCGGCGGGCAACCGGTGGACGGGCCGATCAGTGTGGCTGGTATCGCACAAACATGTCGTGCCGAAGGGGTGGCGCGGGTCGCGCTGGTGTCGGATGTCATCGACAAATTCGCCCGTGCTGATTTCCCGCAAGGCACCAGCTTTCATCCGCGTGAAGAGATGGACACCGTGCAGCGCGAACTGCGCGAGGTCAAAGGCGTGTCGGTCCTGATCTACGAACAGACCTGCGCCACCGAGAAACGCCGCCGCCGTAAGCGCGGGCAGATGGAGGACCCCAAACGCTTTGCCTTCATCAACCCCGCTGTATGCGAGGGCTGCGGCGATTGCTCGCTTGAAAGCAACTGTCTGAGCATCGAACCGCTAGAAACGGATCTGGGCCGCAAGCGCAAGATCAACCTGTCGAGCTGCAATAAGGATTTCTCGTGTCTGAACGGGTTCTGCCCCAGCTTCGTCACCCTTGAAGGGGCGGTGCGGCGCAAGAAAACCGGGGCAGAGGTCGACGTGGACGCGCTGCTGGCGGGTATCTCGCGTCCCGAACTGCCCAGCCTTGATGCGCCCTTTGATCTGTTGGTCACAGGCGTGGGCGGCACCGGCGTGATCACGGTCGGCGCGCTGATCACCATGGCCGCGCATCTGGAGGGCAAGGGGGCCAGCGTGCTGGATTTCACCGGCTTCGCGCAGAAGTTCGGCACGGTGCTTAGCTTTATCCGGATCGGGGCGCGCCCTGATGCGATCCATCAGGTGCGCATTGATCACGGGGCGGCTGATGCGGTGATTGGCTGCGATATCGTTGTTTCCTCTGCCGCGCAGGCGTCGGTCTACTACGGTCCCGCGACCAAGGTGGTGCTGAACCTCGCAGAAATGCCCACGGGCGATCTGGTGTTGCACCGTGACGCGCAGCTGCACACTGACCAGCGCGAGAGTGTGATCCGTGATACCGTGGGGGAAGAAAACCTTGCCGGTTTCGATGCCAATGCGATGGCGGAACGGTTTCTGGGCGATACGGTTTTCGCCAATATGATCATGCTGGGCTTCGCGTGGCAGAAAGGGCTGGTGCCCGTGTCCCACGGCGCGCTGCGGCAGGCGGTCGTGCTGAACGGCGTGGCTATCGACAAAAATCATCGCGCCTTTGATCTGGGCCGCGTGATGGCGGAAACGCCTGACGCGCTGGCCCTGCCGTCGAGCGAACAGCCAGACTTGGACCGCGCCGCGTTGATCGCGGATCGGGCCGACCGGTTGCGGGCCTATCAAAACGACAGCTACGCGCAGCGCTACCGCGACAGGCTTGCGCAGTTCAGCGCCGCCTTACCCGCCGCCCATGCCGACGCGCTGACGGAGGTCGCGGCCAAGGCCCTGTTCAAACTGATGGCGTTCAAGGATGAATATGAGGTCGCGCGGCTACACCGCGATCCTGTCTTTGCCGAGATGCTGGCGAAGGAATTCGAGCCGGGGTTCAAGATCAACTACCATATGGCTCCGCCGATCGTGTCTTTGCGCAAGGACGCGCGGGGGCGGCCCGTCAAGCGCGCGTTCGGTGCATGGTTCACGCCGGTATTGACCGCACTGTCGAGGCTGCGTCCGCTACGGGGCACGACGCTGGATGTGTTTTCCTACACTCAGGAACGTCGCGAAGAAGTGGCGTTGATCCGCTGGTATGAAGCCTTGCTGGCAGAGCTGCCCGCCAAGACCGGCGAGTCAACGGTTAAGACGGTGCAAAAGCTGCTGGCGCTGCCGATGGATATTCGGGGCTATGGGCCGGTGAAACACGCCGCTATCGAACAGGCGCGCGCAGAGGAGGCGCGGCTGCGGAAATCGCTCTGACGGCACTTCAGAAATTGGTTTAAGTGTGGCGTTTGTATTATAATTATCAGTAGGTTATGTTGGCAGTCTCATCTGATAATTTAGCTGATTTCGCGCGCTCTACTGATCGGTAGAACGCGCGAAATCCAGCCAGATCGGCAGGTGGTCCGAGGCGCGGCGCGCATCGTCAGTCTCGCAGACGCCACCGTCAATCACATGCAAAGCGTCATCCACCGCGATGCGATCCAGTGCGGCCAAAGGCAGGCGCGCGTGATAGCTTTTACCCGGTGCATAGATGTCAAAGTGATGCGCCAGACGCCCAAGCCCGACGTTCAGCGACCATTCATTCATATCGCCAGCGATCAACGTCGGCCGTTTGGACTGCGCATCCAGATGGGCAATGAGCGCGGAAAGCTGAGCGCGCCGCGACCGGCGCATCAGCCCCAGATGGGTGGCAATGATGCGCAGCGGGATATCGCGCAGGTCGAAATCCACCACCATCGCGCCGCGCGGCTCCATCCCCGGCAGGTTCAGGTGTTTGACCTCGATCAGCTCTGCCTCGGGGCGCAGCAAGACGGCGTTGCCATGCCAGCCGATGCTGACCTCACTGGGGACGGGCACCGCGATCAAACCGGTCTGCGCCGTCACCTGATCTATGGGCAGCGCCGAGGGGCGGGGGCCAAAGCGCATGTCGGCCTCTTGCAGTACAACGATATCCGCCGCGAGCGTCTGGATCACACGCAGGATGCGGGCGGGATCCCGTTTGCGGTCAGTGCCCATGGCCTTGCGCATGTTATAGC
>OJBY01000599.1_pt1 | contig 17947 bp, 20 predicted proteins | sample 1591731 | NCBI WGS metagenome assembly OJBY01 (sample SAMN05416837, study PRJEB24817) | seawater metagenome | isolation source: Sea water | place: Canada:Atlantic | collected 2013-07
AGATCATGCCTAGTCTCGTGGGCTCGGAGATGTGTATAAGAGACAGTCTTTACCCTTTTCGCCTACCGTAAATATCCGCAAGCCTCGCTGCCGGGCCAGGTCGATAACGCGCGAGGACCATTCGTCATCAGCCCAGACCACCGCCGTACCGCCATCGTCCACGACTTCGCTGAACAGGCGCATCTTGGCCGCGAAATAGTCCTCCATATCCTTGTGATAATCGAGGTGATCGCGGCTGAGATTGGTGAAAGCTCCTGCCGCCACGGGCAGGCCCTCGTTGCGATATTGCGAGAGGCCGTGGCTGGAAGCCTCGTAGGCGACATGCGTCACCCCCTCTCGCGACAGGCCTGTCATGTTCGACAGGAAAGTAACGATGTCGGGGGTTGTAAGCCCGGTAGAGACGCTTTCGTCCGGCGTGGTGACGCCAAGCGTACCGATACTGGCCGCGCGTTCGCCACACATGCGCCAGATCTGGCGCGTCATCTCCACGCAACTGGTCTTGCCGTTGGTGCCCGTCACCGCGACCACGGTCTCCGGCGTCGGGCGGAAGAAAAGGGATGCAGCGCGGGCAAAGGCGCGTCGCGGCGTTTCGTCCGCCAGATGCAGCGCCCCTTCTACGTCTACTTCCGGACGAGCCACCACGGCAATGGCACCGCTGGCGATGGCGGCGGGGATATAGTCTTCGCCATTAACGGCAGTGCCCTGGAATGCACCGAAGACATTGCCCGGCGCAACCTTGCGATGATCGATCGCGAAGCCCGTAACGCGGTTGTCGCCCGCTTCCCCGGCATCAATACCCATCTGGGCAGCAAGATCGGCGATACGCATGGCTTAGTCCCCTACCAACGGGCGAAGGTCCGTCAGATCGATATCACGGTTGGCATCGGGCAGCACACCCAGTTGCGGGCCGATACGCGGCACTAGCCGACCCACGATCGGCGCAGCGTTCCACGCCGCCGTGCGCTGGAAAGAGCTGGCTACCGTGCCCTTCGGTTCGTCGAGCATGGCGATCACCACGAAGCGCGGATTGTCCATCGGGAAAGCCGCAGCAAAAGTGGAAACCAAAGTGGTCTGGCGATAGCCGCCGTTGGTTGGCTTTTCAGCGCTGCCCGTCTTGCCGCCAACGCGGAACCCCGGCGCATTGGCGTTGCGTCCCGTACCATAGACCGCGATCATCCGCAGAAGCTGGTTCATCCGCGCGCTGGTGCTGGCCTTGAAGACGCGCCGACCACGCGGGGCGCGTCCAGGTTCCAGCTTGTGCAAGGTAGCCGGACGCCAGATCCCGCCGTTCACCATCGCTGCATAGGCGCTGGCGAGATGCAGCGGCGTTACCGATACCCCGTGACCATAACCCACGGTGATTGCGCGGATGCGCGACCATTCGCCCGATGCCCACAGCGGGAAACCGCGGGCCGGCAATTCGATATAGGGCCGCTCGTCCATCCCCAGCTCGACCATGTAACTGCGCAGCGTTGCAGCACCCATCTCGTCAACGATACGCCCGGTAACGACGTTGGACGAATGGATGAGCATTTCCGGCGCGTTGAGCGATGCGCCCATCGCATGGGAATCGCGCACCGTATGACCCTGCACCTTATATGGCCGCGCGTCGTACCGCCGCCCGAGATTGGTGATCGATCCACTGTCGATCGCCGCCGCCACGGTCAGCGGCTTGAACGTGCTGCCAAGTTCGTAAACCTGATTGGTCACCCGGTTGAAGGCCGGTGCCACGATACCGCGTTCATGCTGTTCCTGCGTCACGCGCACATCGGATGATTGCACTTCGTTGGGATCGAATTCGGGGAGCGACGCCAGCGCCATGACCTCCCCTGTATCCACGTCCAGCACGATGCCTGCCGCGCCCACGGCATTCACCGCCAGCATCCCCCGGCGCAATTCGTCTTCCAGCGCGCCCTGCACACGCGTATCGATGGACAAGGCCACAGGGTCGGCGCGGCGAACGGGGTCGAGCAGTTGCTCGTTCAGCACCGCTTCCATACCGACGCGGCCATTCCCGTCTGCAGCGACATAGCCCAGAACATGCGCCGCCTGCGAGCCTTGCGGATAATGGCGATCGGTCTCGCGGGGGAGTTCCAGCGCCAGTTCACCAAGGGCGAGCACACGATTGGCATCTTCGGGGAGAATACGGCGGCGCAGGTAACCGGGTCTGCCTGATTGCAATTTCTCGATAACTTCGTGCCTGTCCAGATCGGGGAAAATGGCAGTCAATTCGCCAGCCACCTCTTCCGGCGATTTCACCAGCGGAGGGCCACCATCGCCGCCTTCGGTCATCGCAGCCGGGTTGAACCACAGGGCATAGGCCGGGAAGGCCCGCGCCAGCGGCACGCCGTTGCGATCGGTGATCTCGCCGCGCGGGGGCAGCAAGGCATCGGCCATGGATTGCTCGGTCGGGCCGGGCTCCACCGTACCGATCCAGGCAATCCGCGCCAGTGCCGCCAGCCCGATCAACACGAAGGCAAGCGCAATCAGCAGCAGGCGCAAACGCGCGACCAGCAAAGCGCGGCGTCTGTGATCGACGCGTCCTGCCCGGCTGGTAATGATCGTGTGCGGAGCGGCGTAGGCGGTCACCGTTTGCCAGCCCCCGCGATGGCGACCCTTGCGATCGGCATGGTACCTGATGACACTATCGGCACTCGCAAGGGGCCAGGTGCGAGAGTTACGGCGAGATGCCCTTCATTCGGAGCATCACCGGTCAGCACGCGCTCGTCCACGGGATTGCCAGTGAGCGGGGAAACAAGCTGCGGAAATTCTGGCATGTCTTCGCCTGATGTCATCCCCGCAAGCTGGATGGGCCGCGGTGCATCGGCTGCACGCGGGCTGCCAAAGCTCGCCAACTGGATCGGGCTTTCGATGAATTGTTCGGCACGGGGTGCCTCGAAACCGAAGTCGACACGGTTCCATGCGGCAAGCTGGACTTGGCTGGAACGGGTGAGGAATTCCGTCTCGAGAAGCAGGTTCTGGTTTTCAAGTCGAACGATTTCGCGTTCGGCGCGCACGACTTCGGCGTGGACTGCGTTCACCTTCACATGCAGCAGGGCATACAGCATGATGCAGGTGCCAAGCGCGGCGAGCCAGCCAATGCGACGGATGCGGCTTTGCGGTGTCATGCGACATCCTTTCTGGCAGGAGCACTGGTGCGGATGGCGGCGCGCAACGTGGAGGAGCGCGCCCGCGGGTTGCGGTCGATCTCTGCCTGCGAGGGGCGTATCGCCTTTGACAGGCGGTCGAAGCTGGCCGTCGCCGAAGTTTCCACCTGGGGCAGGTGACGTGAACCGCGAGGGTTCGCATTTGCGGCATCGCGCAAGAATTTCTTCACGATCCGGTCTTCCAGCGAATGGAAGCTGACTACGGCAAGTCGGCCACCCTCGCCAAGCAGTTGCTCTGCCGCCAGCAACCCCTGCTCCAACTCTTCAAGTTCGCCGTTCACGTGAATGCGAATGGCCTGGAAAGAACGGGTCGCGGGGTCTTTCTTGTCGCCCGGCCGATGGCCCAGCGCCTTGCGCACGACGGTAGCCAGTTCTCCGGTGGTTGAGAGCGGGCGAGCCGCCACGATGGCCCGTGCCACGCGGCGCGACTGACGCTCCTCGCCATATTGGTAGAGAACGTCGGCGATGTCCTTCTCGGCTGCTTCGTTCACGAAGTCGGCAGCGTTGGGACCGGATTGGCTCATCGTCATGTCCAGTGGACCGTTGCTAGAAAAAGCAAAGCCGCGCTCCGCCTGGTCCAACTGCATCGACGAAACGCCGATATCCATGGCAATGCCATTCACCTGCGCGATACCCGCCTCTGACATGGACTCGACCATTTCGGAAAAGCGGCGCTGGTGCAGGACAAGGCGCGGCGGGCTGTCCCTGGTTTCCGCCCACTCGCTGCCCGCGGCTATCGCATCGGGATCACGGTCGAACGCATGCACTGTCGCGCCGCGATCGAGAATGGCGCGCGTGTAGCCGCCCGCGCCGAAGGTGGCATCGATGATAACATCGCCGGGCTTGGGATCGAGTGCGTCGATCACTTCGTCGAGCAGGACGGGAACGTGGGGTGCCGCGCCGGTCATGATCGCTTCGCCTTGCCGGCTGCCTTCGCGTGAGCCTCCTCTGCCTCCGCCAGGCAAAGTTCGTACTGGTCCTGCCATCCGCCGCCCATCTGGCCCAGCCGATCCAGATCCCACATGGTGAGAAACTGACCGCCGCCCAGAAAGCAGATGTTCTCGCCTATGCCACCGACCTTGCAGAATCGCGCGGGCAGGATGAACCGGCCGCTCTTGTCGAAAGGCACTTCGGTGAAGGTCCACATCTGCGTGGAGCGAAGATCGCGATCGAAATCGAGGTCGCGGCGCACCGCGTTTTCCTCTTCCTTGTCGAGAATATCCTCGAACGTATCCGTGCGCGAAGGACCGAATGCAGTCAGACAGGGGTAGCTGTGATGCTTGGCGACGCACAGCACGCCTTCGTCACCCAGTTCGGCGAATACCTTGCGGAACAGAGGCGGCAGCACAAAGCGATCCTTCTCGCCGCGAAGCGAGTAGCCCTGCCCCCTGTATCCTGCTGGCCGCTGCGCCACGAGCGCCTACCCCTCAAAAGCTTTCCCACGCACAGACACACCCCTTCCGTCACAGGCCGCGCGTCAGCACGACCCGGTCGCTCCATCAAGGAACGCAGCACGGGCTTTATGTCCGATGGAATCACTGGATAACGCGGGCAGGCGCGGGATGGAAGGGGAAATTGCGGGAAATTGTGGGAGAACACGTTAAATCATTGATTTTATTAGTGTGTATTTCCTCCACCGTATCGGCTTTTGTCGTGTTCAGATTCCAGCATATCCCCTGAATTCAAGCGAGTCCTGGGTGTTCCTGCGCCTTCTGGAACAACGTTTCCCGCGCTGTCCCCAAATTTCCCGAAAACCTGCGAAACCAGCAAGCGGAATGCGTGCTCTCCGGCGTCGGACCGGTCGGCGATATCCAGCAAGGCGGCATCGGCTACGATCATCGCCTGCCCGGCCCCAATCACGCAGGAAGCCAGCAATCCATCGGCAGACGTGTCACAGTATGGCGGTTCGCCTTTCGGTCGCAGCTCGCCGCGTAGGTTTACAGGCAGACCATTTCCGAAATGATCGACCGTATGCGCCCCCTGCGGCTGTGCGGGATCGAATACCAGCTCGAGCCCCCAATGCGCCAGAATTGGGGACAACAGCGCGACGTCCTGCGGACGGCGACGGTCGCCGATATGGAAGCGGCTTTCGCCAGTCATTCGCGGATCGGCAAACAGCAGCAGCGATCCGCCTGCACGCACCCATGCATCCAGCGCGACATTCTCCTCCGGCGTCAACCCGCGCGGTTGGGCCATCAGAAGGTAGTGATGGCCTTCAAGCGCCTCTGTTGAAAGGTAATCAAGCGGCGCAAGGGCGAAACCTTCCTCCAGTACGTCCCGCGCCCAATGGGCAGGAGCATCGCCGGAAAGAAGTTCGTCGAAACCTGCCGCCTCGCCCCAGTAGATGGGAACAGTGCCCATCAACGCCATCTCCGGCCGCACGTCCTCTGCGCCCGCTGGAGAGGCGAACATGGCCAGCGCCATCGCGGCGCACAGGCTATTCAGGCGAAGCATCGGCCGTCGGTGTCGGGGGCGGAACATCCTGTGTCGGCTGCGCCGCGCTCTGGGTCGAAGTGGGCGTAGGCTCCGGCGGCAATTCCGGCACCACGCCAGCGTCTGCCAGAGGATCGCGCGGTGCGGTGGTTTCGGTCGGCTCCACGGTCGGTGCCGCTTCGGGCACGGCCTCTGCCTCGGTCAGTTGCGCGCGGCTGATCACCACATCGGCCAACCCCACCAGCAACACCATCGCACCGATCCCGAATACGCCGATCTGCAAACGCTGGATGCGTTCGGAACGCGTTCCTGCCAAAGGTGCCGGTTCATTCGTGGGGCCACGGGGTCGCAGCAGGTCTCTGGGATCGAGTGCCATGCGCCCTGTCTACGTTTCCGAAGCTGAACCTAGCCAGTCGAAAACGGGCAGGCCTTTCTCGCGCAGCCACGCGGCGTTGTAGAGCGTGGAGAGGTAGCGGAAACCGGTATCGCACAAGATCGTTGCCACGCGCGGATTGTCTACCCCGTCGGCAACCAGTTGCTTGCCCAGCGCGATGGCACCCGCCACGTTGATGCCGCTGGAGAGGCCTAGGCAAAGACCCTCGTCGCGCAGCAAGCGAGCGACCCAGTGAAGCCCTTCTTCGTCGGACATACGAAACTGCGTATCGACCGGCGCGCCTTCGAGGTTGGCCGTAATGCGACCCTGCCCGATGCCTTCCGCGACGGACGAACCTTCGGACGAAAGCTCACCGTTCTCGAAGTAATTGTAAAGCGCAGCACCGTGCGGATCGGTAAGGGCGATGCGGACCTTTTCGTCCTTTTCCTTCAGACCCAAACCCACGCCCGCAAGCGTACCGCCCGTGCCCACCGCGCAGGTAAAACCGTGCACACGGCCTTCCAGTTGCTCCCATATCTCCTGCGCTGTGCCTTCGATATGGGCGCGCCGGTTGGCGATATTGTCGAACTGGTTGGCCCAGAGCGCGTTATCCGTTTCCTCCGCAATGCGGCGGCTGGTGTGAACGAAGTGATTGGGGTCTGCGAATTTCGTCGGGGGGACGGTCACAAGTTCCGCGCCAAGAGCGCGCAGCGTGTCCATCTTTTCCTTGGACTGGTTGTCCGGCATGACGATGACAGTCCTGTAGCCCAGGGCATTAGCCACCAGCGCGATGCCGATGCCTGTGTTGCCCGCCGTGCCTTCCACCACCGTGCCACCCGGCTTCAGTTCGCCCCGGGCCTCCGCATCGCGCACGATCCACAGCGCTGCGCGATCCTTCACGCTTGCGCCGGGATTGGCGAATTCGCACTTACCCCAGATCTCGCATCCCGCCGCCTTGCTGGGGCCATCCAGCAGGACAAGTGGTGTGTTTCCGATAAGGTCTAGCGTCGATGTGCGAACGGGGGGATTTGTCATGAATGCGGATTTAGGGCGCGGCAGGCCTTCGCGCAATGCGAGAAGCCCTTGCCACAGCGCAACTCAATCTTCTTCGGCGATCTGCACCTTCAGCCCGTCAAGGTCGGCGGTAAAGGGAATCTGGCACGACAGGCGCGAGGTTTCGGCCCGGTGATCGCTGGAGTCGAGAAGGTCGTCCTCGTCCTCGCTCATTTCCGGAAGCTTGTCCGTAAAGGCAGGGTCCACGATCACGTGGCAGGTGGCGCAGGAACAGCAACCTCCACACAAAGCCAGTAGTTCGTCGAAGCCATTGTCGCGAATGGCTTCCATTACGGTCAGGCCTTCGCCAACTTCTACTGCGGTCTCCTCGCCGGAGCGGTTGGTGACATTGAGCGTGGGCATGCGTGCAATTCCTCTGGTTATCGAACGCGGCGCTGCTAGGCAATCCGCGCGCAATTGGCAAGGAACAGGCGATGGGACTGGACGCAACGCAGATCAAGACAGGACTGGACATAATCGCCGAAAGAGAGCCGAAGATCGCTCGCGCACTGGAAATCGCCGGTTATCCCGAACCCCGCATCCGCGATACCGGCTACAAGACGATGCTACGCACCATCGTGGGCCAGCAAGTCTCTGTCGCGGCGGCCAGTTCGATGTGGAACAAGCTGGAAGCGGAGCTCGGCGAGGGCTTTACCCCCTCCTGCCTTCTGGCCCGCGATTTCGATACGCTGCGAGCCTGCGGCTTGTCGCGGCAGAAGCAGGGCTATGCGCGCAGCCTGTGCGAACTGGTCACGGCGGGCGAAGTCGAATTCGACGACCTTCCAAAAGATGACGAGGAAGCGATTGCCGAACTGACGAAGATCAAGGGCATCGGCCGCTGGTCAGCCGAGATATACCTGCTGTTCGCAGAGGGCCGCCCCGATATATGGCCCGCCGGAGACCTGGCGGTGATGGCAGGCATCGGCAAGATACTGGGCCTGAAGGAACGCCCCGACGAAAAGGCGACTCGCGCCCTCGCCAAGCCATGGCGCCCATACCGCGGGGCCACGGCGATTTTCACGTGGCACTGCTACGCCGTGCAATTGTGAACAGTCTCAAGCGGGCATGACCGGTATTCAACGATTGAAACCCAAAAGCTGTCGTTCCGGTAACGACCCAGTTGCGGACGTTAAACGAACCTTGACGATCAGACGCGTAGTCTTCGTCTATGAATGAATACCCGCGTCCGGTCCGCCGAGTGGGCGAGTATCATAAGCGAAGTCTCAATCCAGACTGTGGCCCACGGGATTTTAGCTTGCCAGCAACACTTCATTACGTCGGTTTTTCGTAAGGATAATACTTAATGCAACGTAAGCCATTTTTCTCACTGGTTGCCTTTTTTGGGACCAAACAAATTCGATTGATCGGAGTTTCGATCCTGGTCACGGTCACTTGCGCTGCATTTCAACAAAGCAATATCCCTGAGAAGAGAGAGGCGGGGGGAAACGAAACGCTTAGTAATTTGCTTGCTGGAAAGAGGGTAACGTCAGTACTTGTCAATGAATACTTCTACAATGACGGCGATTGGTCTGCATTTCAGCGAAGTATTGGGCAGATCCGCACAACAGGCATGTGGGAAGTTGCAGAAGGCGTGAATGGTCAGGACGTTTTATTTGTTGTAATCGAAGAAACGCAGCACCCAGGCTTAAAGGTGGGCGATAGGATATGCCGACATCTTTTAGTCAATCACGCTGATAATCGCATACGGTTAAGTTACGTTACAATGCCGGATGAATATTTCAGCGGGACAATTGAGTCCATAAATGATGTTGCAGAGCGTGAGTAAATGATTGGGCTGAGGTCGAGAAATTTTTTCCTCTCTGGCTTTTCGATTACTCGTTTCTCAGTGCTCTTCGCATTCAAGAGATTTTGGGATTTTCAGAATTCGGGGGATGGGTTAGATATCCTGCGAGCCAGGAATGGCCGCTTCCCACCTCATTTCAGCCATTCCCGCCGCTCACGAACTACGCCATAAGCGCACGAGCAGCTGCGCGCCCGTTGTCGTCGCAAGCAGGATTTCGGCTTACAAACCTGTTGAAGACGTTCACCTTGCGAACTTGATCAGCAACGACCGGGGTGGCAGCAAACTTTCAATTGTAGTCGCCGGCAGACTGAAAGCTGCCAATCGGCTATCCTCGCGTGGATGCAGGTTGAGAATTTGCGGACTCATGCCGCTGCACCGTTTCGAACAATGATTCAGCCACAATGGTCTGGATCATTTGAATTCGCTGGGGGTGCGCTCGAGCAAACGGAAACCGCGCCTGCTGATAGGACGCTACTCGATCATCGAAATACGAATACGATGCCGTGTCAAAATGATCGCGGAGGGCACTATCGAGAGTCCAGGCGGAGAAATCGAAAGCCACACAGTAGTCCATCCATAAGACGTCATTCATCGGCTGAGCGGCCTTGTGACAGTTAATGCTGAAGTCCTGCGCTCCAACCAGGCCAGTTTCGCTTTGAACGCGCACGAAGTCCTCAACTGCAGTCGCGACTTTCGCTTCGAACGCCGCGTTATCCGGAACTCGATCGACTGTGCCCTCGATACCTTCGTTTCGCTCACTCGCGGAAGAGCTGTTCGAACTATTCAACTCGACCCTCACTTCAGGAACGAAATCGTCGCCTTCGAACGCGTTTATAACCGATTGCGATAATGCGACGCCTTCTTCCTGATCAGTCGCATTCAAGATAATCGATACGAATGTCGCAGCGATCAGGACGCCGATAACCGTGCGAGCGACAACTGCTACAGGCGATTTGAAGGTGTGTTCAGCCTTTCCGGGTGAATGCTCGCGGCGTTTTGAACGCGATGATCGTGACGGTCGTAAGGGTCGTGACGAACGAGGCGCAACTTTCCTGGTCCTCAACGCATCGTAAGCGGACCGTTGCGCAGGATTGCGCAAACACCGGTAAGCGTCGTTCAGCTTCTGCGCCTTCTTGACCGAAATTGGATTCCGGTTGGCATCCGGATGATACTTTCGCATCAGTGCCTTGTACGCAGCCGTAACAACCTCCGGCTCAGCCGATGGGGAGACACCCAGAATTTTGTAATAGTCTTCCAGCGGCCCGCTCCGTAATGTCGCCTGGTTGCACTAATCTATCAAAGCTGTGCATTTTCTCACCGTTGGAACAAGTCGTAAAACTACCGAGGCGCTTTCCTCAACCGCAACCGCCCATCCAATCCACAGCTTATTTGGAGAGACCGCAGACTTCGCCGTTAGCGGAGGGCAGCTTTGCGCTTGATTGCGCCAGAAGCGGAATTTCGGCTTACGACCCCATTGCGGACGTGCGACGAATGCGCGAGTGCAAAGCATGCGATGCTTTTACATTCTCATCCATGGACGTTTGCGTTGGTCAAATGATGCCGCGAAATCTGATACTGAAATCGGGCAGCCAGCCGGTTTCTTCTGCCATCGATATGTCCTAGCCACCGACCAAGATACGGCGAAGCGCAGTGCATACAAAAAGGTCTCCAGCAACCTCGACCGTCAGATGGGCTGGCTGTTTAACGGTGAAGCCAAATTGGAACTTCAAGCAGAAGAGGTTTCCGAAGCTCCGTTTCTGAAGGCGTTCATGCCAACGAACCGAGGTCACAGCTTCTACAGGAACGAATAGTCCGCTTCCCACCCCAACTGCAGACTCCTCGCTCCTTCGGGAACATCGCCATTAGCGGACAGCCTGCTTTCCAGACCCGAAGGCCAGTCCGGGCTCGCCCCTCACCCGCCAGTCAGAAACTCCACCAGCGCCTTCACCTTTTTCTGACGCCACTGCGGGCGCGGGGCGAGGAGCCAGTAGGCGCGGCGGCATTCTACAGGCTCGCCGATGGCTTGCAGTCGACCGTCCGCCAGCGCCTCCGCCACCAGCGGCAGCGGCAGGGTGACGCGGCCAAGGCCCGCGAGGGCCGAGCTGAGAGCCTGCCCTGCGCTGCCTACGCTAAGCGCGGTCTTCTCTCCCGTTGGCGTTTCGAACGTGGGCCAGCTGATCCAGCCCTCGGGCGCGCCGGGCGCTGCCACGATCACGCGGTGGCCCGGTTCCAGTTGCACACCTTCCAGTTCTCCCGGTCCCTCTACCAGACGCACGGCCAGGTCGAGGTTGGCCTCGGTAAATTCGGCGTCCTCACTGGCGGCGATCTGGAAGCGGATATCGGGATTGTCCTTGCGGAACCCCGCCAGACGCGGTGCCAGCCACTGGGCGTAGAATTCTCGCGGAGCGGCAATGGCATAGTTGGAGGAGGATTGGCCTGCCTGCATGGCCTGCACGCTTTCCTCGAAATGCAGGAAGCCCTCGCGCAAGGCATCGAGGCCCGCCTCGGCCTCTCCGGTCAGTTCCAGTCCCTTCGACGTGCGGCGGAACAGAACCACGCCCAGCACATCCTCCAGCGCGCGGATCTGCTGTCCCACGGCGGCGGGCGTTACCGCCAGCTCGTCTGCGGCGCGCGTGAAAGAGAGGTGCCGCGCTGCGGCATCGAACACGCGCAGGGCGTTGAGGGGAAGGTGGGTGCGTTTCATGGTCTTCGTCCGTCCCGAGCCTCTAGGAAAGGCGGAGCGTCGCGGCAAGCCGCTTTACCATGCGCCGGAACCCCGAGCGTGAACCGATCAGACGGAACTGTCTGCCGGCGCGGCAAGCGGGAAATACGGGATTGCGACTTCGAACTGCGTGCCATCGGCGTGAAGGAAGGTGTAATGCCCCTCCATCGCGCCCTGGTTGGTGGTGAGTTCGCAGCCGGAGACGTAATCGTGCGTCTGCCCCGGTTTCAACACCGGAGTTTCCCCCACGACGCCTTCGCCGTCGACAACGTTCACCATCCCGTTCGAATCGGTGATGCGCCAGTGGCGGCTTTTCAGCTGGACGGTGTCGTCCCGGCCGTTTTCCAGCCGGATGTGATAGACCCAGAACCAGCGTCCCGCCCCCACGCGCGATTGTTCCGGCATGAAGTTTACCGACACGCGCACGGTCACGCCCGCCGTGATGGCGATATGCTGAAACAGTGATTGGATCGCGGCTTGGGTCATCTTTGCCAAGTTAGCGTTTTTGCAGGCCGCTACAAGGGGACTAAAGCATCGGCCTGCCGCAAAATGGCAGCTAGACGCCCACCCGGTCCAGCGCCTGGGCAAGATCGTCGATCAGGTCCAGCGGGTCTTCCAGTCCGATATTGATGCGCAGCATGCCTTCCTCGATACCCGCCGCGGCCCGGCCTTCTGTACCCATGTTGTGGTGCGTGGTGGTGGCCGGGTGACAGATGAGGGACTTGGCATCGCCGATATTGTTGGAAATGTCGATCAGCTCCAGCGCGTTGCAGATCGCCATTGCCTGTCCCTTGCCTGCGTCACCCGTTTTGGGAGCAAAGAAGGCGAAGATCGGCCCGGCAGCCACCATCTGCTTTTGCGTCAGCGCGTGTTGCGGGTGGCTGGGAAGACCGGGATGCAGCACGCGTAAACCGCGCTCTTCCAGGAATTTCGCGACCTGCACGGCGTTGGCGCTTTGCGCAGTTGCCCGCAGCGGCAGCGTTTCCAGCCCCTTCATCACCACCCACGCGTTGAAAGGCGCGCAAATCGGGCCGGTGTTGCGCTGGAAGGGAGAGAGCGTCTCCTCGATCCATTCCTGGCTGGAACAGACAGCGCCTGCCATTACGCGGCCCTGCCCGTCCATCAGCTTGGTGGCGGAATAGGCGACGATATCCGCGCCGAAATCCAGCGGGCGTTGCAGCACGGGCGTGGCGAAGGCGTTGTCCACCACAGTCTTGATGCCCTTGCTGCGCGCCAGACCGCAGACGAACTCCAGGTCCACCAGGTCCATCGTCGGGTTCGCGGGCGTTTCGAAGAAGAAGGCCTTAGTGTTGTCCTGCACCGCAGCTTCCCATGCGGTATTATCGGTGCCGTCTATCGCGGTGTGGGTAATGCCGAAGCGATTAAGCACGTTGTCGAGGATCCAGCGGCACGAACCGAAGGCCGCGCGGCCCGCCACCACGTGGTCGCCCGCGCTGAGCATGCACAGCAGCGAACTGGTCATCGCCGCCATGCCGCTCGCCTGCATCAGGCAGGCTTCTGCCCCCTCCATCGCGGCGATACGCTGTTGCACCATCTCCACCGTGGGGTTTTTAAAGCGGGAATATTGCATTCCCTGCGCTTCGCCAGCGAAACGCGCCGCCACTTCCTGCGCGGTATCGAAGGTATAGCCGCTGGTAAGATAGAGCGCCTCGCTCGTCTCCCCGTGTTCGCTGCGCATGGTGCCCGCGCGCACGGCCTGTGTGGCGGGGCGCCACGTGGCGGTGACGGAACGATCGGTGCCGGTGGTTTTCTTCATGGTGAGGCCGCATTTAGGCAGGCCCCGGTGCAGGGGCAAGCGATGTTAGCTGGTCCGCAGCCATTTGAGGGCGCCCGCTTCCATACCCTTGAACTTCGGCCAGCCCTCCCGCGAGTCTTCCAGCGGGGCAAGCAGGAGCGGTGAATCCTCAGGCAATTGCCACTTGATGCGGTGGTAGAGTTTCGATCGCGTCAGGTCGGAGCGGATCAGCCACAGGCCGCTTGCCAGCACATGGGCATCGCCATGAAAGTCAAACCCGTCCGGCAACCCGCCGGGGGAATCGAACCAGAGCAGGTAGAGCGCCTGAGCCATAGGCAATCAAGTCACGAGGGCGCGGCGGGGTTCCATTGCCGATTGTCTTGCGCGGTTTGCCTGCTATGCCCTCCGCCCGATGACCGCCGTGCCAGACCATCCCCGCGACCCGTTCGGCTGGAACTGCGTGATCGCCGTCGGCTTTTTCCTCGCCTGCCTGGTGCGGCTGGAAACACCTTCCGCCCCCTTCTTCGATGAAGTCCACTACCTGCCCGCCGCCCGCGCCGTGCTGGACCTGGAATGGGCCACCAACGTGGAACACCCACCGCTGGCCAAGCAAATCATTGCCCTGGGTATCGCAATCTTCGGAGACGAGCCGCTCGGCTGGCGTATCATGAGCGTGGTGTTCGGCACACTGGCGCTGTTTGCATCCATGCGAGCCATGTGGTTCACCAGTCAGACGCGCGCTGCCAGCCTGCTGACAGGGCTGTTCGTATCCACCAATTTCCTGCTGTTCGTGCATGCCCGGATCGCCATGCTGGACGTGTTCATGGTGGCGTTTCTGATGCTGGCTGCGTGGATGTTCCCAGCCGCCCTGCGGGAGAACGAGACTGCGCGCTGGCGGCTTGCCATCGCGGGCGTGGCGCTGGGCTGCGCCATGGCGGCCAAGTGGAACGCTATCCCGCTGGCGGTGCTGCCGGGCCTTGCATTTCTGGCCGCCCGGTGGGCAGCCGGCCGGCGGCGGCTGGTGATGTCTGCGCGCGGATGGCCCGTGGGCGGAATGACCCTGTGGGAAGCTGCCATCTGGCTGGGTGTGGTGCCGCTGCTGGTCTATGCCGCCACCTATTGGCCGTATCTCTTCTGGCAACTGCGTTCAGGCGATCCGGGCGGACTGGTCGGCATTCACCAGCAAATGCTGGCGCTGCAAACGCAGGTGCCCGAAGCCCATCCCTATCAAAGCCAGTGGTGGGACTGGATCATCAACCGCCGCGCGATCTGGTATCTTTACGAGGCGGTGGATGGCGCGCAGCGTGGCGTCATGCTGATCGGCAACCCGGTAACGATGCTGGCGGGCCTCGTGGCGCTAGGCTGGTGTGCGTGGACCGGCTGGCTGAGCAGGAATGGCACGAGTACGGGAACCGGCGCTGGCGCGGTACACTGGGACAGGATCGCTGTGGTGGCGGTGTTCGTCGTCAGCCTTGCGCTGTGGATCGTGGCGCCGAAAGCCGTGCAATTCTACTTCCACTACTTCCTCCCCGCCATGGCGCTGAGCGCGGCGCTGGTGCTGGGCGTGGAGAACCTGCTGCTGCGCGGGAACAAGGGGGTGTCGTGGATTATCGGCCTGGGTGCGCTGGGTTGCTTTGTCTACTGGTTCCCCATCCTGACGGCCGCTCCGCTGGATGATCCGCAGGATTTCCTCAAATGGGCGTGGCCCCAGGGCTGGCGCTAATCGCACCTCCACGGGAAACTGGCGAGCTTACGTAACGGATAGTTGTTGCGTATTTTACGCTAGGCGTGCTGCCGACGACGCTCTTCCAGATCGAGAATTTCGATAGTGCTGCTTTCTGTCGCATCGATGGAAACCGACTTTGCGCTATCGAGAGTATCGAGGTCCGCAAAAGCCCGCTCGATCGCCGCACGCTTATCGAGGATCAACCGTGCCACGCCTTCTGTCAGGCCGCCCTCCTCGCCCACGCGCCCAAGCGCACCGGCGATGTCGCCGATAACCGCGCTGGTCGCGCTCATATGAAGTGCGCCCCGATTGTCGAGAAATGCTTTGACTGACTTAGCCACTGCCCGAGTCCTTCCTGTTGCCCCGGAAAATATACAGCGCATCCCCATTTCGAGCAAGCGGGCGGACGACTACAGTTAATCGAACTGTCCATGAAAGTTAGAGTAAATTACTTTTCTCAGCTGTTTCTTGGCATACACGATTAGTAACACGAACATGAACTTTACTTACCGCCTTACGACTCGGTAAGTTCAACGATCAGCATCAATCTGACAGCGAGGATCTAGCGAAAGCGACCCCAGACGAACTTGCTGGATAGTGCGTAATTCCATACCGAGGCCAACACGATGCCCGCGACCGCGGCCAGCCACCACACCGCACCGTTTGCCTGCAACATCGCTGCTGCCGCGACATTGGCAAAGGCGCCCACGGCGCAGGTGGCGCAGAACTTCAGCCAGCCGAAAAATACGTCCCTCGCGCCTGAAAGCTTGCTGTCACGATAGGTGAGCAGGTTGTTCAGCCAGAAGTTGAACGTCATTGCCACCATCGTCGCCACGGCCTGCCCCAGTGCAAAACTGCTGCTGAAGACAAGGTAGACGAGGCTGAGAACCGCCATGTGCACGAAAACGCCCAGTCCACCCACCGTGCCGAACAGGGCAAAGCGCGTAGGGATAATGCGACCAAGGTAGCGATCATAGATGCCAGCAACGAAATCCAGTGCAACGCCGTGGTCCAGCTTGCTTTCACCCGAAAGGCGTTCGGCAAATTTCAACGGGAATTCCTTTACGCGTAGCTGCGGGCGGGCGGTGGAGAGGATATCCAGCATGATCTTGAAACCGATGCCGGATAGACCCTGCGCTTGGCTGCGCAATTGATCTGTGCGCAACAGGAAGAACCCGCTCATCGCGTCGGACAATTCGGTGCCGGTCAGCTTGCGCGCCAGAGCGTTGGCGATGCGGCTGCCCGTTTCGCGGCCCTTGCTGGAAAGGCCATCGGCGTTGCCGCCTTTTGCAAAGCGGCTGGCATAGGCAAGGTCGTATTCGCCCGATTTCACCGCCGCCAGCATGTCGTTCAGCAATGCCGGGTCGTGCTGGTGATCGGCATCCATTACCGCGACGAAGGGTGCGGCCGTGGCACACATGCCTTCGATCGCAGCACTGGCGAGGCCCCGGCGACCAATGCGCTGGATCACGCGGATGCGGCTGTCGCTCTGGCCGATGCGGCGCGCTTCCTCGGCAGTACCATCGTGCGAATTGTCATCGACGAATACGGCTTCCCAGCCCGAGGGGCCAAGCGCCTTTTCCAGCCGATCCACCATCGGAGCGATATTGCCGCGTTCGTTCAGCGTGGGCAGCACCACCGCCAGTTCCAGCGGACGCGCGCTTTGTGCGCGGGCCAGTGCGCTGGCACTTGCGATCTGCTGCTGGAATTGCTCGGTCACCATGTCCATGTGCCCGCGTTACGCCCAATTGTTAACCATAAGGTTACCGGGGCGGCAATTGGTGGACGGACGGGTTACATCCGCGCCAGTACTGCGTCGGCAATTTCAACCGTCCCCGCATTGCCGCCAAGATCGCCGCCCAGCACGCCATCCTCCAGCGCCTTTGCCACGGCCTTCTCGATCCGCACGGCATTCTTGACACGCCCGAACGAATGGCGCAGCAGCATGGCAAGGCTGAGGATCATCGCCATCGGGTTGGCCTTGCCCTGCCCGGCAATATCGGGCGCGGAGCCGTGGATTGGCTCATACATGCCGAAGGTGCCGAAATCGGTCTGCCGTTCGCCCAGCGCGGCACTGGCCAGCAGGCCGATGGAGCCGACGCACATGCTGGCCTGGTCCGACAGGATATCGCCGAACAGATTGCCGGTAACGACAACGTCGAACTGGCCGGGGTCCTTCACCATCTGCATGGCGGCATTGTCCACATACATGTGGGTCAACTTCACATCGGGAAAGTCGGCAGCGGTCTCGATCACCACATCGCGCCATAACTGGCTGGTTTCCAGCACGTTGGCCTTGTCCACGCTGCACAGTATGCCCTTGCGCCCTTGCGCGGCGCGGAAAGCGACCTGGGCGATGCGGCGCACCTCGTTCTCTGCGTAGGACATGACATCGTAGCCCTGCCGCCGCCCGTCTTCCAGCGTGCGCATGCCCTTCTCGCCGAAATAGACATCGCCGTTCAATTCACGCACGATCAGCACGTCGATCTGGCGCGCGATTTCCGGACGCAGGGCGGACATATCCTCCAGCCCGGCAAACATCGTGGCGGGACGCAGGTTTGCGAACAGGCCGAGGTTGGAGCGCAGGCCAAGGATCGCCTGCTCTGGCCGCAGGTGGCGCGCCAGGTTGTCGCATTCGGGATCGCCCACCGCGCCGAACAACACGCCATCGGCGGCACGCGCCATCTCCAGCGTTTCCGCGGGCAGCGGATGGCCGTGGCGGCGATAGGCCGCGCCGCCCACGTCGCCTTCCCACACCACCAGGCCGGGCAGGTTCAGCGCATCGAGCACGCGCCGCGCCTGTTCCATGATTTCAGGGCCGATACCGTCACCGGCGAAAAGAGCTATTTTCATGTCAGGCTATCCGTCCAAGCATTTCACGCAATCGATTGCGTGAAATGCTTGGACGGATAG
>OJBY01000600.1_pt1 | contig 17926 bp, 12 predicted proteins | sample 1591731 | NCBI WGS metagenome assembly OJBY01 (sample SAMN05416837, study PRJEB24817) | seawater metagenome | isolation source: Sea water | place: Canada:Atlantic | collected 2013-07
AGCCTTGGTAATGGCGGGTGATCTGATGCTCAGCGCCGCAAAGTCCTCAGGCGCACAAATCTTGCCAGTGGACTCTGAGCACAACGCGATCTTTCAGTGCCTGCCAAGTGACCCCCAGAGCTTACGCGGTTTTCATACCCGCGGCGTTGAACATGTGACATTGACCGCATCTGGCGGACCCTTTGTAGGCATGACCACTGAGCAATTGGGCCGAGTGACTGTTGAGCAGGCCTGCGCTCACCCCAACTGGAGCATGGGCGCCAAGATCTCTGTTGACTCAGCCACCCTCATGAACAAAGGGCTTGAGCTAATCGAGGCTAGCCTGCTGTTTGATTTGGCTCCCGCGCGCATCAAGGTGGTTGTTCACCCGCAAAGCATCGTGCACTCAGCAGTGCACTATAGTGACGGCAGCGTGGTGGCTCAGATGGGCGCACCCGATATGCAAATCCCAATCGCTCATGCGCTCAGCTGGCCGGAGCGTCAAAAAACTGGGGTTAAACCGCTTAGCTTTATCGAATTGGGTCGTCTGGACTTCTTAAAGCCCGACATCAAGACATTTAAAGCCTTGGGCTTGGCTTACCAAGCGGCCGAGCAGGGTGGATCTGCACCGTTAATCCTAAACGCTGCTAACGAAGCGGCAGTTCATGCCTTTTTAGAGTCAAGAATCAGTTTTTTGCAAATCGCCGAGGTCGTTGAGCGCGTGTTGGATCTGAGTCAACCCTCCTCAGCGACGGAGTTAGATGCTATCTATGAACAGCACAAACTAGCCTATGCACTGGCCGGGCAACAAATCCAAATGATCAGCAGGCAAGCCTCATGAACCTACTCTGGGTCGTACTGGCTTTTATTGTCACTTTAGGCCCGCTGGTGATCTTGCACGAGTGGGGTCACTTTTTTGCCGCACGGCGCTTAGGGGTTAAAGTGCTGGCCTATTCGATTGGTTTTGGCCCCGTGCTTTTCCGCCGCAGCGACAAACAAGGCTGTGAATATCGCTTAAGCGCCATACCACTTGGCGGCTACGTCAAGATGCTGGACAGCCGCGAAACAGAGATCACTGAAGAGCAAAAAGCGGTGGCATTTGACCACCAAAGTCAGTGGAAAAAAGTGTTGATCGTGGCCGCCGGTCCACTGGTCAACTTTGTGATCGCTGTGGTGCTTTTTTTCATGCTGGCGGTGCCTGCAAAAGACGTGCTCAGCACTCGGGTGGGGGCGGTTAGCCCTGATACGCCAGCCGCGACCGTACTCAAGCCAGGTGACTTAATCACTGAGGCGGATGGCCAGCCCGTCAAGCAATGGGGTGAATTCAATCAGGTTTTAGCAGGCTACATCGGCGAGAGCGTGGAGCTGCCGCTTCAAATTAACCGCGATGGTCAACTGCTCAGCACGGAGTTGCCACTCAAGCAATTCATGGCAAATGACACTCAGATTAGCCCACTAGAAGCAGCCGGCCTGATCACTTATGAGCCGTTGATCATACCCACCATCGAGCAGGTAGAGGAGGGCGGCGCGGCGGCCAAAGCAGGACTTAAGCCGGGTGACACCATCTTGTCTATCAATGCTAAGCCCACGCCCAGCTGGTTCGATGTGGTGCGCTTGATTCGTGCCAACAGCGAACAGGACGTACAGATCGAGGTAGCTCGAGGCTCAGAGCAGCTTGTCTTTGCTGTCGCCTTGAGCTCTCAAAAAGATGCCATGGGCAAACGCAGTGGTTACTTGGGCGTCGGCGTGGCTCAAGCGCCCATAGAGATCCCCAAAGACTACCAAACCACCATCAACTTAAGTCTACCCGAAGCGTTTATGGCTGGAGTTCAGCAAACCTGGAGTTTGAGCATACTCACCCTAGACGGCATCAAAAAGATGGTGCTTGGCCTAATTGGCCTTGAGAGTCTCTCAGGCCCCATCACTATCGCCAACATGGCGGGTGAAAGCCTTGAGATGGGTCTTGGGGTGATGGTGGGCTTTATCGCCTACATGAGTGTTGCGCTAGGCGTGCTTAACTTGCTACCAATTCCCGGGCTTGATGGCGGACATATCTTACTGCACACCACAGAAGCACTGATCGGCACCAAGATGCCAGAGAAGATCTGGATGGTTGTCACTATTGTAGGGTTTTCAGCACTTTTGGTACTGATGGGGACGGCGATCTTCAACGATATTGTGCGCCTGTTTGCCTGACAGATGAGATGAGGGGTTTGGTTTTTGTCAGCTGTGCAGCCCTGAGTTGACTCCTGATATCGCCGTCACTCATCCGCAGCCGATCATCTAGATCTGAGTTAATTCCGCGGTGATACCCCAACAAAACCCTCGCTTTAACTGGACATAAGCGCCTGTTTATCTTAGCCTAGGTTAGTTTTTGTAATGATGATCTGGCTGAATTTGCACTTTTAGCAAAAACGCCCAAATGCTTGATTTTAAAGGATGTCTCTTACGTGAAATACCGGTTAACAACTTTAGCAGCCGCCATGATGCTCAGCCTTGCCGCACAGGCAGCCACTGAGAGCTTTGTGGTGAGTCAGATCGAATTTGATGGACTCAGCCGGATTCCCGCTGAATCACTCAAGCGACAACTGGCGATACAGCCTGGTTATACCGCAAGTCCTGAGGCGATATCTCAAGCCATCAAGACGCTTTACCAAACCAAACAGTTTCGCACCATCGTCGCCAAACGCGACGGCAACACGCTGGTTTTTGAAGTCGAAGAGCAGCCGGTTGTCTCAAGCATAGAGCTTGAGGGCAACAAGATGATCCCAACTGAAGCGCTTAAAGACGGCTTAGCATCTTTTGGTCTTCAGGAAGGTGAAGTCGTTGATCCAGTGCTTCTCAACAAGATTGAGCAGGATCTTGAACGTCAGTATGTCTCTCAGGGTCGCTACAACGCCGATATCGTGATCGAGCAAAACCCATTGGCGCAGCCCAGCGCTGAGCAAATTGACATTAAGTTTTATGAGGGCGAGCCGGCCAACATCGTCGATGTGAACATCATCGGCAACCAAGCGATCAGCGATTCTGATATTCGCCGGGTGCTGCTGTTCAGAGAAAACTCACTACTGACGACATTTAGTAAAAAAGATCAGTACACGCAGGAAAAACTTCAGGCGAGTCTTGAGAATCTGCGCAGTTTATATCTGGATGCCGGTTACGCGGATTTCGCCATCAATCATGCCGTGCTCAACGTCTCTGAAGATCGCGAAAAAGTTTATATCGAAGTTGGTCTGTCTGAAGGTGATCTATATAAGTTTTCAAATGTCAGCTTTTTGGGCGATCAAAAGTTCACGCCGAGCGATCTGAACGAGCAGGTAACCATCGAGTCTGACGAGCTGTTCTCTCGCGCCAAACTGACTGAGTCTACGCAAAATCTGAAGCGTCTTTATGGTAACGCGGGTTACTACTATGCCGACATCCGTCCGGTTCCTCAAATCAACAAAGACAACCGCACCGTTGCGGTCGATTTCTTTGTTGATCCAGGTCAGCCGATTTATGTTCGTCGCATCAGCTTTCAGGGTAACGAGAAAACCGATGACCTGGTTCTGCGCCGCGAGATGCGTCAGTTAGAGGGATCTCTTGCCTCTAACGACAAGATCCAATTGTCCTCCGTGCGCTTGCAGCGTACCGGTTTTTTTGGAAAGGTTAACACCCAAGTGGTTCGCGTACCTGGCACCTCAGATCAGGTTGACATCACTTATGTGGTCGAAGAGCAGCCATCAGGAACCACCTCCTTAGCAGCTGGTTACTCTCAAAACGGCGGGATAACCTTTCAGGCTGGCTTGACCCAGACCAACTTCTTAGGAACGGGTAACGCGGTGAGTATCCAAGTTGCTAACTCGGAAACTTATAACGATTACTCGCTCAGTGTCACCGACCCTTACTTCACGGTTAACGGGGTTTCGCAGACTCTTTCAGGCTACTTTCGTGAAACTAAGTCAGATAACCTCAACATCAACAACTACCTGACTGATTCGATCGGCTTAAAAGCAACTTACGGCTATCCAGTCGATGAAAACACACGTGTCAGTGCTGGTATCGGTGTGGATCAAACCACAATCAAGGCCGGTAGATCCATCGCCATATCCAACTTGGACTACCTGCAGCAAAACAACGGGCTGGATGCCAATTTTGTTAGAGATGAAGCAGGTGATCTTGGGATTGATCGGTTTGAGTCTGACTTTTTAACCTATAACTTAAACTTGGGCTGGAGCCGAGATACTCGCGATCAACCGCTGTATCCAACCAAAGGTAGTCTCAACACCGTCTCAGCTGAGATCGCTGTACCGGGCAGTGATGTTGATTACCAAAAAGTGACCTACAGTGGTAACTACTTTCAGCCACTATTTGGTTCAAACTTCATCGCTCGTGGTTACGGCAAACTGGGTTATGGCAACGATCTGCCATTTTATAAAAACTACTTTGCTGGAGGTTATGGCAGCGTCCGAGGTTATGACAACGGCTCAATTGGACCTCGCAGTGATTCAGCTATCTTTTTACCGACTCCTGGTCAAACGACTCCACGTATCGAAGATCCCGATCCCGAGTTCATTGGTGGTAACGCTTTGGTTCAACTCGGTGCCGAGTTGATCTTCCCACTTCCCTTTAAAGGTGACTGGACTTCAAAAGTGCGTCCCAGCTTATTCATAGAGGGCGCTCAGGTGTATGACACCGAAAACCTTGACAGCAGGACATTTGAAAACACTGGCGTGCCGCTCAGTATTGCCTCGGACGAACCTCGCTACTCGGTCGGTGTCGGTGCGACTTGGCTGACGGTGATTGGGCCGATATCGCTGAGTTACGCCAAACCACTTAATGAGCAAGAGGGTGACGATACCCAACAAGTTCAGTTCGAAGTAGGTCGAACGTTTTAAAAAACCAAAAAGGAGCTTCGGCTCTTTTTTTTGTGGCCAATCACTTTTATCGTTTACTCTCTTAGGACCAACCACTGAGATTAATTAAGCTTAGAGGGAGGGATTGATCAATGCTTACTTGGATAAATTACTCTTCAAATATCAAGCGCCTAAATCACGAAGTCCGAACCCCCTTAATCTTACGGCTTGAGAGGGATTTGGGTTTCAGGCTTGAGCTAACAGTCGCCAACAGCATAAACTACAGACCCGAGTCCCAATCTGTTTTGCTGCTATGAGTCTCAACCAGGCCAATTTAACCATCGATCAGATAGCTCAAACGCTTGGCGCCCAAGTAGTGGCACCACGCGGGATGACTGAAGCCGATGCACGTCAACAGCCAATTGCACACATCCAAACCCTCTCTGACGCCAAGACGGGTAGCATCAGTTTTTTATCCGATAAAAAGTACCTCAAGGATTTGGCCGAAACAAAGGCCAGTGCAGTCCTGATCAGAGAAGCGGATGCTGATCAGTGTCCCTGTGTTGCTTTGGTGGTTAAAGATCCTTATCTGGGCTTCGCTAAACTGTCGCACTTTTTTGACCACCGCTCCGCAGCTGAGGAATCACATGCGGTACCCAACTCAGCAGGTTATATCCACCCTCACGCGATCGTCGATGCCAGCAGCAAGATTGCGCCAAACTGCTATGTAGGCAAAGGTGCTGAAATCAGCGCTAACTGCATCCTTGAAGCGGGTTGTTATGTGGGTGACTATGTCACTTTGGGGTCAGGGTGCCGGATTGGCGCTAACTCTGTCATCCATCACCACACACAAATTGGAAGCCATTCGCATATCTACAGCGGAGCAATCATCGGCGCTCAGGGTTTTGGTTTTGCACCCGACACCTCATCGGGGCAGCTGGCCTGGCAGCCCATCGCGCAGCTAGGTCGCGTGATCATCGGTGATCACGTCTATATAGGCGCTAACACTTGCGTGGATCGCGGGGCGCTTGAGAACACCGTGATTGAGTCAAATGTCATCATCGACAACTTGGTCATGATCGCCCACAACGTCCATATCGGGGCTGGCACCGCCATCGCGGCCAACACCGGTATCGCGGGCAGCACCCGTATCGGCAAGCGCTGCATGATCGGCGGCGGAGTGGGTATCGTCGGTCACATCACCATCACTGACGATGTGCATCTATCAGGCATGTCGATGGTAACCGGACACATACGACAATCAGGTCACTATGCCTCTGGCACGTCAGTTCAGCCGGTCGCTGAGTGGCGACGCTCCGCCGTTGGCTTTAAAAAATTGGCTCAGTTTAACCCAGCGCAAAACAGCGCAGTTTCTGATAAGGTGGCGTCGCTGAGCCAAGAAGTAGCTGAACTTAAGCGCGAGCTTAACGCACTGATTAACACAGATAAGAGATCGATTTGAACAAAACAACTGACCAGATAGGCGAACACAAACTTCCTGCACTCCCCATAGAGTCATGGCAGCTAGACGAGTTTTTACCCCATCAGTACCCCTTTAGATTGATTGATCGGGTGGTCGATTTCGACATGACTCTAGGCAAGATCGAAGCGATTAAAAATGTCACCATCAATGAGCCTTTTTTCAAGGGACATTTTCCCGGTGCTCCAGTGATGCCGGGTGTTCTCATGCTCGAGAGTCTCGCCCAAGCTGCGGGCGTCTTGTTGTTTATAAACCAAGGCCTACGCCTAAAAGACAACGTCACGCTTTTATATGCCGGTGCAGACGATGTGAAATTTCGCCGTAAAGTGGTTCCCGGCGATCAACTCAAAATTGTGGCTCGGATTGACGCGATGCGCGCCAACTTAGCCAAATTCACCTGTAGCGCTTCAGTCGATGGCAAATTAGCTGTTCGCGCGCAAATATCTCTGGTTAAGCAGTCACTTGATCAGATCATCCCCCATCATCAGGTGAAACATGATTCATGAAACCGCGTTAATCCACTCGAGCGCCCAGATCCACGAGAGCGTCAGTATTGGTCCGTTTTGCGTGGTTGGGGAGTCGGTGAGTATCGGCGCCAATTGCGAGCTTAAGAGCCACGTCGTGATCGGCGGCTTTACTCGAATTGGAGAGGGCAACCGGTTCTTTCAGTTTGCTTCGATCGGCGAGGTTTGCCAGGACCTTAAGTACGCCGGTGAAGAAACCTGGCTTGAGATCGGGGACAACAACACCTTTCGTGAGTCCTGCAGTGTGCACCGCGGAACGGTTCAAGACGAGGCAATCACGAGCATCGGCTCCAACAACTTGTTCATGGTAAATGCCCACGTGGCTCACGACTGCCGTATTGGATCCAACTGCGTGATTGCCAACAACGTCGGTCTGGCTGGTCACTGCAAGCTTGGCGATCACGTTATCGTCGGTGGTAACAGCGGTGTTCACCAGTTCACAACCATCGGCAGCTTCGCCATGGTTGGCGGCGCCAGTGCGATCAACAAAGATGTCGCTGCCTTTGCTTTGGTGGGCGGCAACCCTGCCAAATCTTACGGCGTGAACTCAGAGGGTATGCGCCGAAAAGGCTGGTCAGATGAAACCATCAAGGTGCTGAAAAAAGCCTCTTTTTTATTGCGTAACAAAACCCTCAACACCGCCGATGTGCTCAGCCAACTCAAATCTGACTTCTTGCCCGGTGAGCCTAAAGTGTCCCTATTGATTGACTCGATTGAGAGCTCCAGCCGTGGCATCACGCGCTGACGGTTTTTCAGAGTAGTCTCAATGAGTGAATCCGCAGCCAAGCCTCGAGCGCCCTGTATCTATATCGATGCAGACGCTTGTCCGCAAGCGATACGCACCATCATCATCAAGACAGCCGAGCGCACTGGCCTTCGGGCGATCTTTGTCGCCAACCATGCGATCGGGGTCAGAAGCGGCGGGCTAATTGAGCAGGTTCAAGTTGGTCATGGTTTCGATGTGGCTGACGACTGGATCGTTGATCAGTGCCAGGCTTTCGATGTACTGATCACCTCCGACATACCGCTCGCAAGCGACGCCATGAAAAAAGGAGCAATGGCACTAAATCACCGCGGCGAGATCTACTCAGCTGACACAATCGCTCAAAAGCTCTCGATGCGCGACTTCATGGACACCATGCGCTCAAGTCTGACCAAAGAGGGTCAGGTGATGTCAGGCTCTCAAAACTCGTTTGGTGCACGTGATAAGCAGCTCTTTGCTGCCAGCCTCGATAAGTTGGTGGTCAAAGCACAGCGGCTAGCGCCGAAGTCCTAATAAGTCTCAATCATCAGGCCTGATCTGGGAGTGCTGAATTAAGCTTAGGTTTATCAACAAGCCCTGCACCAGCCCTTTGATTTGAACCTCAGCGCAATCAACCTTTCTATTTTGGATGGTGCTAAGAGCTAAGCCCAACCACTTAAATCAAAGCGCGCCTAGTCTTTAAGCAAAACTTTCACGGGATCACGGATTGGGTGGGCATTTTCAGGCTTTCTCAACGTCTCGAAGCCGGTAAAACTCAGCCACAAACTCGCTCAAGCGGTGTTCGCTAATCGCGTCCCGCATGCCTTGCATGAGGGTCTGATAGTAGGTCAAGTTGTGGATGGTGCCCAGCTGCGCGCCCAGCATCTCGCCGCTGCGGTTAAGGTGGTGCAAGTAGCTGCGTGTGAAGTTTTGGCAGGTGTAGCAGGGACAGCGTGAGTCAAGCGGGCTGGTGTCATGGCGGTGGAAGGCGTTACGGATCTTGACCACACCGGTGTGGGTGAACAGGTGGCCATTTCGGGCGTTACGGGTGGGCATGACGCAATCAAACATATCCACACCGCGCAGCACCGCTTCAACCAAGTCTTCGGGTTTGCCTACGCCCATCAAGTAGCGCGGTTTGTCAGATGGCATCGCCTCTGGCAGGTAGTCCAACACCTTGATCATCTCATCTTTGGGTTCGCCAACCGACAGCCCGCCAATCGCGTAGCCATCGAACCCAATTTGCTCAAGGCCCTCTAGTGACTGATAGCGCAGCTCCTCATACATACCGCCCTGGATGATCCCAAACAGCGCGTTGGTGTTTTCTAGCCGGTCGTGCTCGCTTCGAGAGCGCGCCGCCCAGCGCAGCGATAGCTCAAGGCTTTGTTTGGCCTCGCTATAGGTGGCCGGGTAGGGCGTGCACTCATCAAAGATCATGACGATGTCTGAATTTAGGACCGACTGGATCTCGATGCTTTTCTCAGGACTCAAAAACACCTTGGAGCCGTCGATGGGGGAGGCGAAGCGCACACCCTCTTCAGTAATTTTGCGCATCTCTCCCAAGCTGAACACTTGAAAACCGCCCGAGTCGGTCAGGATCGGCCCGCTCCACTGCATGAACTCATGCAGTCCGCCGTGGGCGCGTATGACATCGAGCCCCGGCCTCAGCCACAAGTGAAAGGTGTTACCGAGTACCGTTTGAGCGCCGGTCGCCACGATATCGCGCGGCAGCATACCCTTAACCGTGCCATAAGTACCAACCGGCATAAAGGCGGGCGTCTGCATGGTGCCGTGCGACAGCTCAAGCTCGCCGCGGCGTGCGCGTCCATCGGTGGTTTCAACTGTAAACTTCATGAGGACTTCCTCGTAAAACCTAAAAATGCCAGCGCTAACTGACTCATTCGTTGAGTCAGCATCACGCCAAACGCAATCTTGTTATAGCAGGCCGCGCTCACGAGCCCGACGCGCTTTTGGCTTTTTCAATCAACATCGCATCCCCATAGCTAAAAAACCGATAGCACTCGTTAATCGCGTGCTCATAAGCACTGAGCACCGTTTCGCGTCCTGCCAGTGCGCTGACCAGCATGATCAGCGTGGATTTGGGTAAGTGGAAGTTGGTGATCAGCGCATCGATCACTTTGAACTCATAGCCCGGAGTGATGAAGATCGAGGTATCTCCGCGCCAAGCCGCCAACTCCCCGTGCACCTGATAAGCACTCTCAAGCGTACGCGTGACCGTGGTACCGACCGCAATCACCCGCCCGCCCGCCGCCTTGGTTGAGCGGATCTGCTCGGCGGCCTGCGCGCTTAGCTCGCCGTACTCTGCATGCATGACATGCAGGCTTAAATCTTCAGTTTTAACCGGCGCAAAGGTTCCCGAGCCAACATGCAGGGTCACCTTGGCTAGGTTTACACCTCGATCTTCAAGGGCTTTGAGCAGTTTTTCGTCAAAGTGCAGGCTCGCGGTCGGCGCAGCAGCACTGGCTTTTTTGGCCGGATCTCTGAGCAGGCTTTGATAGCGGGTTAAGTCATCATCGGTTGGGGCGCGCTTAAAGTAGGGCGGTAGCGGTATCTCCCCGAGTCGCTCCAGCAGCTCAAGCACCGGTTCACTGAACTTGAGCACAAACAGCTGCTCTTCACGGCCGAGCACCTTGCAGCTAGCTCTTTGAGTTTCCAAAAAACCATCGCCAAACAAAAGCGCATCGCCCGTTTTCGGTGTCTTGTTTGAGCGCACATAACAGCGTGCCGTGCAGGGATCTTCGCTGATCCGCTCAACTAGCACTTCGCATTTGCCGCCTGAGGGTTTTACCGCCTGCAAACGCGCTTTGATCACGCTGGTGTCATTGAACACCAGTAAGTCGCCAGGATTGAGCAGTTGAACCAAATCCATCATGGTGTGGTCAGCTAACGTTGCCATTTGACTCAAAAAAAGCAGGCGTGAGTCGGAACGCTCAGCCAAAGGCTCCGTGGCGATGAGATCGGTGGGCAAGTCGTAATCAAAGTCGCTTAAGTGCACAAATCAAAGCTTGAAAAAAATGGAGCCAGAATTATAACCGATGGTGCTGGTTGGGGCTTGACTTATCGTGGACAGACGCTAAGATATCCACCTGCAATTCGCACAATCATGCCAGTGTGATGAAATTGGTAGACATGACGGATTCAAAATCCGTTGCCGCAAGGCGTGTCGGTTCAAGTCCGACCACTGGTACCACTCTTTAAGCGCAGGTTGAAGGCGCCATGTCCGACACCCAGCTTATCCAAAGTCGCCACCATCAGGTCTTTATCGAAGATCTAAACGTTAGCGCCGTGATCGGTGTTTACGATTGGGAGCGCACCATCAATCAGACGCTGCTCATCAGTGCTCAGATTGATCACGATTTCACTTTAGCCTCCAAATCAGACGCCATCAAAGATGCGCTTGACTACAATCAGGTCTGTCAAAAGATCACTGAGCTGTGCTGTCAAACCAAAGCCAACCTGCTTGAACACCTAGCAGAGCTCCTCGGCCACATGATCCTAGATGAGTTTGAGGCCACCAGCGTAAAGATCACCATCAAAAAACCCACCGCAATTGAAGCGGCGAGTTCTGTTGGGGTCACTGCTGAGTTTTACCGCTTATGATCAAGGGTTGCTTGATTGGGTCAGATTCAATCTGAGGAGCAGCTTAAGTTAGATCCTAAGTTGAGGCCGGAGCAAGTTCCGCTGTGCCGTCAACTTAACCGGCGATACTAACCCCCAGATGCACATCTAGCAGACCAATCTCGCCTGAACCTTAAGTTGAGATAATCGCACTCGCACAAGCCACATCTAATTTAACGATCGATTGAGATCAGAAGTTGATTGCCTCATTCATGCCTACTCCATCGTTACCACCTGAGATAAACCCTGCCCAAAGACATTTTTCAAACGCCTCAGAGCTAAGCCGATGTGGCAAAATAAAAAACCCGATCAATAGTGATATTGATCGGGTGAATACCTAAAGCAGAGGGATTTACACCCTATGCGCCTCAAGAGCCCTTTGGCTCGGAAACACGCCTCGAACGCAAAGGGGCTAAAAAATGAGCTGGATTAATCCATGGTTTGCTCAGTTTTTTCCTCGCCAGCCTGACTTGAGGCATCGGCTGAGTCAGAAGGGTGCTGATAGCCATGCTCAGCTGGGGCGCTTTTACTCATGACAACCTTTGAATAGGGGCTTCTGACATCAGCATGGAGCAAATCCTTATCAAACGCATCGGTCAACAGAGCGTCATAGCGCTTAGCGTTATAGGTTTTAATTTGATCGATTTGCGCCTGGGTAAAGTCTCCAGCTGATACCGCGTCGCTGAAGTTTTGCTCCAGATCCAGCCCAGCATAGGCACCGCTCAGTTGTTTTTTACGGAACTCAGACCACAGCGGCTCAATCTCAAGCAGCATCTGATACGTAGATTCAATCCGGCCAAACGCATCTTCAGGATCTTGCGTGTTGTAAACGTACTCGGCCAGTTTTTGGCGGAAAGGGTTGTCCTGCATCATCTGGGTTGCCACTTCGACCCTGAGCTCATCGAGTGGAGCGCGGACTGCAGCGCCAAAGGGAAATGCCATCCATTGCACCAATCGCGCAGGAATCTGTGCTGGAAAGTTAGCATAAAAACTATCGAAGGCAGTTTGCGCAGCTTGCAACAAATCTTGCAAAGCTAAACTGGCGTGCGAGCGATCAACTTCAGTTTGCGCGCCCTGCTCATAGTAGTAGAGCACACTGGTCGCCATCAACAGATTGGAGTGGATGTCGGCCAAGCGACCCGAGAGCATCTCTTTACGCTTCAAATCACCAGCCAATATACCCAGCGCCATATCAGCGGTCAGCGCAAAGGCGCTGGAGAGCCGGTTAATGGTTTTATAGTAAGGCTTGGTAAATTCTGTGGCGGTGTTAGGCGCTGGTGTAAAATGCCCACCAGTTACGCTGTTAACCAAAGTGACGACCGCACGGTTAAAGGTATAGGCCATGTGTTTGAAAAAGATTTTATCGAAATCCTCCAACCCTTGTTTTTGATCCTCCGCCTGCAGGGTTTGCAGCTCATCAAACAAGTAGGGGTGGCAACGCATCGCGCCTTGACCAAAGATCATCAAAGAGCGGGTTAAGATATTGGCGCCTTCAACCGTGATTGCGACGGGTACCGACTGGTGGGGTAGTGCTAAAAAGTTGCGGGGACCATGCTGAACACCACGACCACCGACGATATCCATCGCATGATCCAAGACGTCGCGCATCATCTCGGTCGCATAGTACTTGGCCATCGCCGTCATCACCGAAGGCGTGCCACCTTGGTCAAGTCCGTAGGTCACCATGTGGCGGAAGGCTTCAAGCGTATAGGTTTTAGAGGCGATGTCGCTTGCCGCCATCTGCACCCCTTCAAATTTGCCAATCTCAAGCTTGAATTGACGGCGTATGGTACTAAAGGCACCAACTCCGCGATATGCCATCTCGCCTGAGGCAGTTGCCATGGCAGGCAGGGAGATCCCTCGACCAACACCTAAACACTCCATCAGCATGCGCCAGCCGATACCCGCGTTTTTGGCACCGCCGATAATAAAATCAATCGGTATGAAGACGTCTTTGCCGTTAACGGGTCCGTTCATAAATGGAGAGCCGGGATTGTGGCGGCGTCCGATCTCTATACCCTCAACATCAGCTGGCACTAGAGCGCAGGTAATCCCGATATCTGCTTTTGGCGCGCCCTTATCATCAGTGATCTTTAGCAGGTGATCAGGATCGTATAGCTTAAAGGCTAAGCCCACGACGGTTGCCACTGGTGCCAGCGTAATCCAGCGCTTAGCAAAGTTTAAGCGCAGGCCCATGACTTCTTTACCTTCATAGGTGCCCATGCAAACCACACCAGTATCAGGGATGGATCCAGCGTCAGATCCAGCTTCTGGACCGGTCAAACCAAAGCAGGGAATCTCGATTCCTTTGGCTAGGCGCGGCAACCAGTGATTTTTTTGCTCCTCAGTACCATAGTGCATGAGCAGCTCACCAGGGCCTAAGGAGTTAGGAACCATGGCAGTAACTGCGGTCGTGGCGGATCGCGAGGCAATCTTACTCATGATCCGGCTTTGTGCGTAGCGTGAGAAGTCCAGACCACCAAACTCTTTGGGGATGATTAAGCTCAAAAAGCCTTTGTCTTTTATGTACTCCCAAGCCTCTGTTGGTAAATCTTTGAGCTCATGGTGAATCGTCCACTCATCCACCATGCCGCAAAGCGTTTCTACTTCGTTATCGATAAAGGCTTGTTCTTCTTCAGATAAGACCGGTAGTTTGAATTTCTCAAACTGAGTCCAGTCAGGTCTCCCCTGAAAAAGCTCCTTTTCCCACCAGCTGGTTCCCGCATCCAAAGCTTCGCGCTCGGTATCACTCATCGGCGGCATAGCGTTTGAGAGGATGCCGTAAACTGGTTTGGTGATGATCTTTTTACGCAGATCTTCAACGCATAAGATTACCGTGATAGCGATAATCGGCAGTCCTATCAACAGCGTCCACGGGCTGATGAAAGCTGCAACGATTGCTCCTGCGATCATGATCGCGGAACCGGTTAGCCGGGAGGGGGAGACATAAAAAACTGCTGCCAACAGAGCGAGTAGCAGCAAGCTGGTGATCAAAAAGGTGACAAAGGCCATGACCATTACCTAGAAGTGTTAGTTAACCTAGATTTAAGATCAATTGAGCCTACTTTGCGATACAGGGTGTGTGAGATCTTTTGGTATTTTGGTTAAACCGCTCATCAATCCAAGCTAACCACTCATAATTAAGCCACAGCGATATAGATAAAAAGAGCGCGTTAGCCAAATCTAGGCCATTTTTATAAATGTCTTGGCTTGAGAGCTTGGTCTAAAGTTGTCGTCAAAGCTGTTAAAGCAAACCCTCAGAGAAGAGTCCCAAGCCAATCAAATCCGGTGTGTGGTGGTGGTCATGACTTTTGCCATCCAGCCCATCAGGGTATTCACCGGACCGGGCAGCTCAGATCCGCCCTGATTCAGCGCCTCAGCGCGGTGGCGCTGTTCGTCATCATGCATCCGAGTCACGATCGCGCGTGAGCGAAGATCCTGCTCAGGCAACCGCTCAAGGTGTGAGCTCAAGTGTTTCGATACCTGAGCTTCGGTCTCCGCAACAAACCCCAAACTAAAGGGGTTGGAGAGTGCGCCGGCCACCGAGCCAATCACAAAACTCATGCCATAAAAAACCGGGTTGAGCAGACTGGTTTGTCCGCCAAGCTCAGCCAAGCGCTGCTCACACCAAACCAAGTGATCCTGCTCCTCGGTTGCTGCGCCCAGCATATGCGTACGAATCTCAGGCGTCTTGGCAGTGAGCGCCTGCCCTTGATAAAGTCCTTGCGCACAAACCTCGCCAGTGTGGTTAACCCGCATGAGTGCTGAGGCCAGCTGGGATTCAGCAATCGATAAATTAACTTTCTCAGCTCCCTCAGCAGGAGAAGCTTGTGATCCTTGAGTCACGCCAGGGACATTGGTTTGGAGCGCCAAATCAAGCTGCGATATCCAACGATCTAGGCCACTTAAGTTTCTCATCGACACACTCTCCTTTTGCAAAATGCCCACTAAGGTTGGCATTTTAGTGATTTACCGCTCCCAGCAACGTTTGGGTCTTCTTAAGCACCAGATAACCCACCAAGGCGTTTAATGCTCCAATCATCACCAGCAGCGCAGAGATGCTCAGGCTCAAGAGACTGAGCACGATGATGGCCAATATCGCCGCCACCACCATGAACAGCGCGTTTAAGATGTTGTTGGCAGCCACCACGCGAGCGCGTCGATTGGTCTCAGCCTTACCCTGCATGATTGCGTACAGCGGCACGATATACAAACCGCCCGACACGCCTATCCCCAGTAAGTCAAAGTAGAGCTTGAGGCGATTCACATGGGTCAACCCAGCCTCAGGCGTCGCTGCAATCTGCTGCAAACTCCAAGCCATATCCAGGGTAAACAGACTCAGTCCGGCCAGCGCGTAGGGCAGTAGTTTAAAAGATAACTCAGCCCCGCCCAAGCGCTTGCACAAGAGCGAACCAGTCATGACGCCCACTAAAAAAAGCAGCAGCAACCCAATCACACCAAGCTCTTCGGCTTGAACATAGACCTGAGTCACCTCAGGAATCTGCGTGAGCAGGGTGGCGCCGTAAAACCAGAACCACGAGATCCCAATCAGGACATAAAAAAGCCCTCGGTTTTGCCAAACCTCAGCCACCGAAGTAAAGGTCGTGCGATAAAAGCGCCAGTCGATTGCCTCGCGCTTCAAAATCCCGGCAGTGTCAGAGGTGCTTGCCTCTGGCAATTCTTTCTCGTCGCTGGGTGTACCTGGATTGGCATGTGGACTAGTTTTTGGAACAAAAAAGGCAGCGCCAAGGCCACCTGCAGCAACCGCTATCACCAGCAGACTCACCAGCACCATCTGCAGATCGCCGCTGAACTTCAGCAGCACTCCCGCCACGATCATACCTGCCAATATCGAAAAAGAAGTGCCGCTTTGAAACAGTGCGTTACCGCCGACCAACTCATGAGGGGGCAGTGCTTCAGGCAAGTAAGCGTATTTGATCGGTCCAAAAAAGCTCGACTGCACGCCCAGCAAAAACAGAGCCACAAACAGCAGTATATAATTGTGGGTCATAAAACCGACTGCCGCGATCACCGCGATAAGCAGCTCAAGCAACTTGATGTAAACCGTGAGCTTCTGCTTGGAGTAGACATCGGCTAGCTGACCAGCTGTCGATGACAGTAAGAAAAATGGCAGGATAAACAGCAGCGCCGCCAGATTGTTGAGCAGGGGAACCGACATGCCGAGTGCTTGGGCGCCTTGGTAGGTCAGCAGCAGGATCAGTGCCTGTTTAAAAAAGTTGTCATTAAATGCACCCAAGAACTGGGCAAGAAACATCGGCAGAAATCGTCGCTTAGATAAAAGCGCAAACTGAGAGGGGCTGGTAGGATTGGTCGACATGTTAGAGCAGCGATAGAAGATCACTCATGTTAGCAGGCTGCACCGAAGCAATTTACTAAACAGCTTAAAATCGCGCATTATTCCTGTTGAATTATCGTTAATATTATCTCTTTTACGCATTACTTTATTCATGTCTGTCGGCACTGATTTTTCTAAATCCGTCAAAAATCAAAGTCTTGACGCAAGCTTAAATCATCGCGGCGCGTCTGATTTAAGCTTGCTGGTACCTGGGTTTTCTCGCCATCCACTTAACCGCTGCGTGCGGATGATCAGTTATTCGGCGGCGATCTTAAGTCTGCAATTAAGCGCGGCTGCTATGGCACAAGTTGCGCCTCTGTCCTCAGCACAGACCACTCAAGAAACTCCGATCTCAACTGACCAGACGCCCCTAGAGCCTCAAATGGGCAGCTCTGAAACGCAAACCGAAGATCAGCCCCTAAGCCAAACCAGCACAGCAGAACAGATCGGCCAGCAAGGCGATGAGCCAGATCAGCTAGACAGCTCAAGTTTAAATTTTGCTGATAGTCAAGCAGGCACCGAAGCCGGCTCCCTAGCTACGACTGATCAAACTGTAACCGCTGGATCACCCCAAGCGCAGCGCGCAGCCTCAGCACAGCTTATGAGTCAAGAAGCCGTAGTCTCTGAACTTGCCGCAGAATCCTCTATTCAAAATCCAGTAGACACCGCCAATCCAAGCGAGTTTCAGGAAGATCCAGACAGCCAGGGGCAAGGTATCGATCCAAGCCTGTACCTGCCTGAGCTTGTCGATAGTGAAAGTGATCCGACAACCCCAACTCCAGTTAAGGTGGACAAGCCGCCATTTTATAAGCGGCTTTACAACCGGTTTTTTGGTGATGAGATCGGCGATGTCAACTACATAAAGGTAGAAACAAAGGTCAATCAAACCGAGCAGGCTTACCCCGACTTGGCTTTAGAGCTTTTGGCCCGCAACGTAGAAGAGGCGCTGATTCAGGTAACCGAAGAAGATCTGATGCTAGGCAAGTCTATCTTTCCGCGTCTAAGAAGCCTGGCAACTGAAGCGGCCCAAGCGGTCGGTTTCTATGAAACTAAATTTAACTTCTCGATCATCGATTCCAACGAGCTTTTTGTGATCATCGATGCGGGTGCGCCAGTGTTGATCATCCAGTCAACCTTGAGTGCTGGCCCTGAAGCCACTGACAACAAAGACATCAAACAAATCCTCGATACGGAGCAACTTGCGGTTGGCAAGATCTTTAATCATGGGTTTTATAGCACCACCAAAGCTAGCCTGATCCAGTCTTTGGAGGACAACGGTTTTTTTGAAAAAAGGCCACTCCAGACCGATGTCGAAATCGTACCTGTCTCTTATACACATCTCCGAGCCCACGAGACTAGGCATGATCTCGT
>OJBY01000601.1_pt1 | contig 17919 bp, 23 predicted proteins | sample 1591731 | NCBI WGS metagenome assembly OJBY01 (sample SAMN05416837, study PRJEB24817) | seawater metagenome | isolation source: Sea water | place: Canada:Atlantic | collected 2013-07
TTTGAAGAGCAGTAACCGACCTTCGCTGCACTGCGCCTGAATTCACACAGTGCGGGACTTTTTTGCCGTTGATTTACTTCGTATCTTTGGACCGCAGCGCTACAATTTTGGTGTCTGCTGATGCGCGAGTAGAACCCATCTACCTTCGTTTTGAACATAGGTGCTGGCACAGAACGCTTCGTAGGGGTCTTTGCCATCGCGTCTGCCAGTCACCGAGTAGGCGAGCACAACCGTTGTATTATCGCGAAAATCGACTGAACTCCAACGCGGTGCTTGCCTCAAGCCCTCGACGATCTGTTCACCTGGCTGGGGGGTTGCGACCAGTATCTTATCTTCCCCAAACCAAAGCGGGGCACCCCGAGGGCACCCCATTCCAGTCGTAATCTCGTTGGTGGTTAACGTGTGCCGGATTGGCCAGCTGCTGCTTCTGTCACCATCGCGTCCCAGTTACGCGAACAAGTGCGGTTCAAGATCGCCATTTCTTCGGCAAAGCGGGACATGTCGTCGTCAGCTCCGGCAATAGAAGTTGCGGTTGCGGAGCCAGAGGAAGCGGCAGAATTGCTCTCTTCTGCCGCGGTACCAACAGATGAATCCGTCGCTGTTGCGGTACCATCGGTTGGTACAACGTTGTCGTTAAGCTCGGCGATCGCCATCATAGCCACCTTGTCACGATCTGCGCCACCCAACTGATTGTACTCTTCACAGGTCATTCCGTGTAAGTCCAGGTGCGCTGCAGCGAAAGCTGGTACAGACAAAGTGCTGATAAGTGCAGCAGCAGCGAGTGTCTTAATTGGATTGGTCATTATAATCTCCATTTATTGCTAACAACCCAACCAGCCTAAATCGGTTTAGTTCCAAAATAATTTCAATTTCGCTTGGTAAGAATGGGCTCCTAGCCGCCATTCTCTGCGATCTCCACGAACGGCTGGCCTAGGTAAAACCACACGCCATGACACTGTTCCCAAAATGCTCCTTTGTGGAGCGCAGGCCCCCTGCCCCGTTTTCCGCCACCACAAACCCCGTTCAAAACCAAAGAGGTTGTTGAAGGTTTTTGAACCTTTTTGGCCCTGCCCTTCCCTGCTGGGGTGGTTTTCATGTAAACTGGTTCTACCGGACATGCAGAACCGAACACGACCACCGACAATAAGCAGGAAAAACTATGGCAAAACTATCTCTGAACAAGGCGGCTAAAGAGGCGAGCGTTGCTAAATCTACACTCCTACAAGCCTTAAATTCAAAGCGTATGAGTGCAGAAAAGAACGAAAAAGGGCATTGGGAAATTGAAACATCGGAACTTTTTAGGGTGTTCCCTAGAACTGGTTCTACCGAACACAAAGAACCGAATGCTACCCCTCATGCAGAACTATTAAAAAACAACCAAAACAGTGCTTTGGAAGTCGAAGTTAAGATGCTTCGTGAGAAGATCGAGGATGCCAACCTTGAACGAGAGCGTGAAAGGGAACAGGCAAGCGAGCAGATCGAGAGTTTGCGCGGGCAGATCGAACGCCAGAGCGCCGATCACAGGCAGGCACTGGCGGCAATCGCGGACCAACGCCCGCAACATACGGCAAAGCCGCCCAGACGGTTTTTTGGGTTGCTGAAGGGGTAGGGGAAAATCTAGGCGCCTGACTTAGCGAAGTTTTTCCTGTTTCTTACAGTAGCCGACAAAAGCCGCACCCGCGTTTTTTGGAGCGTTCCCACTGGCGGCTTCTTCATTGGCATATGCTAACCATTTGCTTTGTAGAGCATGGTAATCCCAGCCCTTTGCACGCGCAATTTCGCGGCCCTTTTCATCTGCCCAATCAGGTATTCTGATTGAAGGGGATAGGGCGGTGGGGTGTGCTTTACGGGGTCTGACGACTACTAAATCGTCCGATGTTAGTTCAAAGCTGTAGAAGGGTGTCACGTCCGCTTTGATGATTTCTCGAAGGTTGAGGCGGAAGCGCTTTAGGGGAGCGTTGCTGCCTGTTCTATCTTGCAGGTTGGCAAGGCCAATCTGCCACTTGCTTTTGTTCCCGCAAAACTTCCGCGCGATCTCGTAGAGCCGTCGTTCGAGTGGTCGGCGTAGCCGGAAGTAGTCGCGGCTTATTGAGACAACTTCATTGGCTTCGATTGCCCGCATGAGCCACCGCGAAATTTTGATCTCACAATAATCGTTGCGGGTGAAAGCCTCGTTTTTGACCATGCCGCCTTCGTCAATCATCGAGAAGGTGCGGCGCTCGGTTTCTTTGCCTGTCCTGACATTGGTGACAAATTGCGTGCCTTGTAGTCGGTCTATGGCGTTTTCGATCCGTTTATAGTGATCTCCGCCGATAGGGCGGTTTATGGCAATGCACATTTCGCGCATGGAAAACCGAACCGTGTCCCCGATCTCCTGCCCCTTATTTTTTCGGGCCATGAGCTGGCTTATGACAAATATCAGAATGTCTTTGTCGAAGATGGTGGGGAGGCCTAGCGGGGATGGGCGTATTTTGAGGACGTTGTCTCCCTGTCTGTATTCGAGATGCCGCATATCTGGCTTTGTCGCGAGCGAGAACAACGGGTGTTCCATCGACGCCAGATCATCTTTTGGCACCGCATCTGCGATGTCGAGCACGAAGAGATCAAGGTTAGGGTGGCGTTCGGGTAAAAGACTCATGTTGCTATCATGGCCGAAGTTTGGCCGATCAGGAACCTAAAATTTGGCCGATCAGGAACCTTGGCCCAATCCATCAATATGTGGGCAAAGTTTGGCCTATCGGGAACCCGATTTGCCTGTGGAAGCTTGTGGCCCTTTCGGAACCAAAGTTTGGCCCTTTCGGAACCAAAGTTTGGCCCTTTCGGAACCCAGAGGCGGTTTAAGCTCATTCATACCAACGCGTTATCGAATCCGTAACACTACTCCGTAGGTAACATTGTAAACACTAGGAAGGTTTGGGCTAAACGACAGGATTGAACTGTAATACTTATTGGTACATACTAGCTCTGCTTAGAAAAAGGATTGTCGATATGCCCCGGAACACATCCGTAACCCTTGGAACTCACTTTTCAGATTTCATAGGTGAGCAAGTGCAAGCTGGCCGTTATGGGTCCGCCAGCGATGTTGTGCGGGCAGGCTTGAGACTTCTCGAAGAACACGAAACCAAGGTCCGCGCTTTGCAGGATGCGTTGATTGCTGGGGAACAGTCAGGGACACCGCGTCCTTTCGACAGCGAGGCATTTTTAAGCCGGATGCACGCGAAGCATGCTGCCAAACATGCAGGGTAAATCCTACGCGCTTTCGCCACTGGCTGAGATCGACCTTGAAGACATCTGGCTTTACACGTTTCAGAACTGGTCACTTGCGCAGGCTGACAGCTACCACCGTGATTTGATTGCGACGTTCGAGGGGTTGGTATCTGGCACCAAAAGGGGCCGGGAAGTCGATGTGCGCCCCGACTATCTGAAATGCCCGGTCGGATCGCATATGATTTATTTCCGCGACAATGGCGACCAGATCGAGGTGATTCGTGTGCTGCATCAGCGGCAGGACGCAAATCTCAACCTCTGATCCCCACGCATGGCCGGACTGATTTTCACTGATCCGGCCTGTTGATCCAGATCGCGCAGTAGCTGGACCCGTTGTTCTGTTCGACCACCTGACCGCCCGCACTGCCACAATAGATGCTTGGAAACTGCCCGAACTCACGGGCATCGCCCCGCCCGGCAATCCATGCCATCGCCAGCGCCCCGATAATGGCCCCTGTGGCGAGCATGGAGGCCAACCACACCCAGAACCCGCCAAACCAGCGCCATGCCTCTCTACGAGCCTCTCCGGCGGCCTGTGAGAGCTTTGCGCGTTCGTTGTCGAGGTCGTGCCGGATACCGGCCATGGCGCTCTCAGCAGCCCTTGTTGCGGCCTGTGTGGCGCTGCGGGCCATCTGGTCGCGGTCCGTTTCCAAAGCCTCCTGAATGTCCCCCGGCGCATCCTCAGCCGCCTTTGCCATTTTCAGGACTGCTGCCGTCACGATCTGGTTCAGCTTTTTCGCCTCGTCCTTGTCGAGGCTGGTGCGTTGGAGCTGGTCCATGTCTTTGCGGATCAAGGTCAGCTCATCGGCGAGTATCTGGAACGGATCCTTGCTCATGTCTGATCCGCCTTCGCCGCGACCTGATCGAGATCTTCCAGCAGCCCGACCAGTTCTTTCTGATCGACTTCGCGGGTGGCGTTCTTGCGCAGGGTCGAAGCCATCCAGCGTGCAATCTTTGGGTCGTTCAAGGCGGCACTTGTAACGATGGCCCCGACGATGATCTTGCGCCGGGTCTCGCTGGCTTTCTGGCGGGTTTTGAGGCGGGCGAGCTTGGCCTGCGTTGATGCAATCTGCTGATCTATTGTCCGCGCCATTCTGGGCCCCTTTGCCACTGCCTTAAGTTGCTTTTAGGCTGACGTTGATGTAGAGAGCAAGACACGAAGTGCCCACTTATACAAACGCTGCGTGTTTGTGTGGGTAGGGGAGACTGGCGTTTCCCCTTAACCCCTAAGCAAAGTGCAGCCCCCGAATGGCGATCTATCATTTACGCGCAACGATGATTTCCCGCAGTCAGGGCCGCAGCGCCACGGCGGCAGCGGCCTACCGCGTGGCCGAGCGGATCGAAGACCGCCGCACCGGGCTTACCTTCGATTACGCGGCACGGGGCGGTGTCGATCACACCGAAATCCTCGCACCGGATCACGCGCCGGATTGGGTCCGTGACCGATCCGAGCTGTGGAACCGCGTCGAGGAAGCCGAGACCCGCAAGAACAGCCAGGTCGCCCGCGAGGTCCGCGTGGCCCTGCCCGCCGAACTGACCCATGCGCAGCGGCTTGAGCTGGTGCGGGAGTTCGTGCGCAGCCAGTTCGTGGATCGTGGCATGGTGGCTGACATCGCCCTGCACGCGCCGGGGCGGATCGGCGACGAGCGCAACCATCACGCCCACATTCTGCTGACCACCCGTGAGGTGGATGCAGAGGGCAGCGTGTCCGACGGGGGCAGCGTGCCCCGCGGGGGCTTCACCACCAAGAACCGCGACTGGAATAAGGTCGAGGTTCTTGAGGGCTGGCGCGAGGCGTGGGCGCGGGACAGCAATGCTGCCCTTGAACGCGCCGGCATCGAGGATCGCGTGGATCACCGGACCCTCGTGGCGCAGCGCGACGAAGCGCTTGAGCGGGCATCGGCGGCGCGGGAGCGCGGCGACGAGGGCGCGGAGTTGCATGAAACCGTGCGGGCGATGTCACTGGACCGCCCGCCCCTGCCCCAACTCTCGCTGGGGGCGTGGCAGCTCAAGGAGCGCGGCATCGAGGTTGCCGCCGTTCGTGCTTGGCACGAGGTGAAGGATCGTGCCGCCGAGGTCAGGCAGGTGGTGCAGGAGCTGACCGGACAGGTCCGTGATTGGCTTGACCGTGCGGCAGAGCGCGTCATGGATCGTCTAGGATCAGGTCAGGCCGAGCTGGCGCTTGCGGGGGGGCGTGACGGCCGAGAGGAAGAACCCAACCTTGCCACGCGGTTGCGTGACGCATGGGAGGCGCGACAGGGCCGTGAAAAGGAACAGCACGTTGATGCGCCGGAGCGGGATGCACCGGAACCACAGGATTTGGCGGCGCGGTTGCGCGAGGCAGCAGCGGGGATCGACTCGGATGCTTTAGCGGATCGCGCAGCCGCGTTGCGCGAGGGCCGTGAGGCCGAGGAACGGCACATCGCGCAGGAGGCCGCGCGAGAACAGGAACGGGTGAAAGAGCTGGAACGCCAGCAGGAGATTGAGCGGGAAGCCCATCGCGACCGAGGGCATGGGATCGAGCGGTAGGGTTGGTGCTGCGCACCAAGCAAAACCTCCCTTCCCCTGCCTTATGGCTGGCGATGTCAGTCAGGTTTTGAAGAGCAGTAACCGACCTTCGCTGCACTGCGCCTGAATTCACACAGTGCGGACAAAGCCCAACAAGTGAAGGTTTGGAAAGTATAACGATATTTTTTCGAATAATTTTACAAAGCTGTAACAATCCAAAGGTAGTGGTCAGCTCAGATTAACAATCTTAGCCTGTGATTGAAAAGGAACACCAAAAGTGATGCCGAAATATTCCCTGCCAGCGATCGCCGCGCTGCTTGCCTTGAGCGCTGCTCCGGCCGCCGCCGAACTGAAATACACCAACACCACAGGCGGCACTGTAAAGCTTTATGGTCAATTCAATCCCGCCTATCTGTCGTTCGATGACGGCGTCGCAAGCTATGGTGACCTGGTTGACAACGAAGTGTCCAACAGCCGCGCCGGTCTGACGGTGACGCAGGAATTCGGATCATCTGTTCTGACATTCGATTTTCTGACCGGTTTGGGTTTTGGTCAATCGTCCGATTATAGCCAGCGTGGCGATCCTGAGTTTCTGGACTGGCGGCGCACGTTCGTACGAAAATTGGAGCTCAGCCTGAAAACTGAAACGGCGGGGAAATTCTCGTTCGGTCAAGGCAGCATGGCGACCGACGGTGTCGCACAGTCGGACCTGTCCGGCACCAAGGTCGCGATGTACAACGGTCTTGATACCGTGGCTGGAAAGTACCAATTCCGGACCGCTGCGGGCGCGCTGTCAGGTATCGATATTGACGATACGTTCACAAGTTTTGATTCCTCGCGCCGGGGTCGTATCCGGTACGATTCACCAAGCCTGAACAATTTCACGTTCTCAGCCGCCTACGGCAAGGATATCCTGTCGACCAACAACAACGACACCTACGTGGACGCCGCTGTGCGCTATGAAAATGAAATCGGCGACACCAAGATTGTCGGTTCGCTTGGATTTGCCCGCAGAACGCGCGGCGACACAGACCGCGATGACACGTTTGGTTCCGTCAGTGCCCTGCATTCATCGGGTGCCAACATCACGCTTGCCGCTGGCAGTCGCAAGAACGACGGACAATACGGTCTGATCAAGGTTGGATACATCGGTGACTGGCTGCCTATGGGTAAAACTGCTCTGGCCGTCGACTACTACAACGGGGGGGATTTTGTAACCGATGGGTCATCGTCGAAAAGCATCGGCATCGGCGTGGTTCAGAAAATTGACGCCGCTAACATGGAGGCGTATCTAGTGGTGCGCAATTACGAGTACACCGATACAACGACTGGATATCAGGACGCGTCGTCCGTCTTGTTCGGCAGCCGCTGGAAGTTTTGACAAGATAGAGCGCGCATCCGCTGATTTTCCCAAACGGACCGGCGCGCGAGGCCGGTCCGTTTGTCCAATCAAGATCATCTCATTCTCAACGCACCTGTTCCAAATCTCCAGCCGCCGCAGTCTGATGGCATTTGCGCCGACCGGACCGAAGACAGACTCATGTACGCCGCCGCATCATAGAAAATAGGTCAAGAGGGCTCTCCATTAGCCGAGCCTTCCATTAGGAAATTCCTTCAAGCAAGAGCTACATGAATGATCACGGGTATCAAGGTGGCTAAGCTCTCATTTAGCACTGGCAACAAAGTCCGCAGCTCAAACCTTCTAGGGTTCCAAAAACGCTCGTTTTTGGGAGACTTTGCCATCTGGTGACAGATCAATGGGTTGGGCCTTCCAAAACACCCTGCCAAAATTATGAAGGTTTTGGCAGGTTTGTTGCATGTCGATACTAAGCTGATCGTAGGAATCCAAACAAACCGCGCTTTGCCCCCTGCCCTGTCCGCTGATCGGTTAACATTGCAGTCAACTGGCGGCGTTCTTCGCCTTCACGATCAAGGCGTTCGCGAAGGTCGGCTACAGTTTCGGCCATGTTTTCAGACAGAGTATTCGCTGCTTTAAGTTCGGCGCGTAACCGTTCAATTTCAATGCGGTTTTCGTGGTCAGTGGTGGTGGTCAGTGTTGGTTTTTCTGACTGGTCAGTGGTGGTCAGAGGGAATACTCTGTGCAGCTCTGAAGGATCAATCTCGTATCGCCCTTGAGCATCTTTTGGGGCGCTTAAACGTCCGTCTTTTATGGCTTTTAGAACTGTTCCCTTCGCCTTGCGACAGGACTTGGCGGCTTCATTCAGTGTCATAGTCATGCCCGGTTTTCCTCGTGGTCAGTATTGGTTTTCTTGACTGGTCATGACCAGTCAGCGTGACCAGTGTGGCACAATTATTGAACCAAGCAAACTATCGAGCAAACGGTGTATTTTTCAGGGCGTCTTTGGCGATGGCAGCGCGTTCTTCGACGCTGAGCTGTGGCCGTTCATTGTTTGCCAGATCGTCTGACAGGGGGGGCATATCCCGCACGGTATCAGCTTTGCGCCGCGCCATTGCTACTCGCTCGTTTTCTTCGTCAGTTTCGCGTGCATCGCTGATAGATTTCCACTGCCAGTCAAATCGCACAGCAACAATAGAGCGCCCAACTTTATGGGGCGTCATGGATACCGCTACTGTGCCGAAGTCGTTAATCTGCTCTATGGCGGGATCGAGAACCCATTGTCGAAAATTATTGAACCGCTTGTATGACTTTTTGTCACCGACGTTCAGAAGGTAGCGCAGTTCATCCAGCTCAAAGACCCAGTACTTGTTCCCCATTCGCTTTTTGTCAGACAGTGCACCGTACAATGTCCGCGAATGTCCTTGTAAGCGATATGCTGCATGGGTTTCGATCTTGGCAAAGGTATCGCCCGCCCGAAGTGCATGGATCGCTGAGGGAGGGAGAAACAGTCGTGCCATGGTGCCACCTTCTTCCAGCCGCCATTCGGCAAGCATCACCGCACCCCATTCTTGCCCTCGATAGGTGCCTCCAATTTTTAGCCCTGTCATGCGATCGAGGCATACTTTTAGCCATGCATTGTCAGAGCGCCCTTCTGTGCCGCGTAACCGTGATGTTGGGATGGTCAGTTCAACTGTATGATCATGGCCGCTCGACAGCTTTAACTTGTCTACGGCGTCCGCAATGACCCACAGCGATAACACCATCGCAGGGGTTAGCGGCTTATCATTTTGGAAGGGGTTCAGTAGAACAGAGCGAACGGAAATTTCAGACATACGACTAGTTTATCAGAAAGTTTTCTAGGCGAAAGTGGTTTTTTTCTAGTCGATATACCCTCCCTAACCTAGTCGCGTACCCTCCCTAACCTAGTCGCGTACCCTCCCTAACCTAGTCGTAACCCTCCCTAACCTAGTCGCCAGCCCTCCCTAACCTAGTCATGAGCGGGTCAGTGTCAGTGTCATAGTGTTCAGTGGTAGGAACTAACACTGAACACTGAACACTATGACACTTCAACAAAATGCAGCTGAAGTGGCCAAATTTGGCACATCATGAAATAAGAGAGCTTGAAAGACTTGGCCTTGAAATAACCTTTCCCAAAAAGCCAAACCAGTGTATGTGTTCAAGTGTACACAGGCTTAGAAGGTAATGAAATGACGGCCAGCACCACAATGACAATCCGACTCGACCCGCAACTCAAGGCGAAGCTGGGAAGACTGGCGGACGGAACACGGCGCAGCCGATCCTTTCTGGCGGCAGAAGCGGTGGAAACCTATGTGGACCGAGAATTGGCAATCATCGAAGGCATCGAGCGCGGGCTTGCGGACGTAGAGGCTGGCCGGACGATCAGCCATGAAGATGCGATGGTGTCCTTGCGACAGGTGATTGATGCAGCGGCGGGCGGCACTGCGTGAGTAGACCCGTTCGCTGGTCGAAAGATGCACTGACCGATCTTGCCGAGCAGGTCGCCTACATCGCAACTGATAACCCATCAGCCGCCCGTCATGTGGCCAATGTTCTCGACAAAACAGCCTTAGCCCTTGGCGACATGCCGATAGGGCGCCCCGGACGGGTGACAGGCACCTATGAGAAATCAGTGACGGGCCTGTCCTACATTCTCGCCTACGCGATCACGCAGACAGGCGGCGAAGAAGAAATCGCGATTGTCCGAGTCATTCACACATCGCGCGACTGGTCTGCCGAGGCATGGCCGAGCTGATCAATCGTACCAGAACATGCAGCCCTCTCGACCAGCCGTGTTGCTCAAATCTTCGCCACCCGCCGGACTGCAATAGATGCGCGGAAACTGCCCAAACTCGCGGGCATCGCCTCGTCCTTGTATCCACGCCATCCCTAGTACGCCAATTACCACCCCTGTGACCCCGACAGATACCAACCACACCCAGAATCCGCCAAACCAGCGCCACGCCTCCCTACGGGCCTCTCCTGCGGCCTGTGAGAGCTTTGCGCGCTCATTGTCGAGGTCGTGCCGGATTCCGGCCATAGCACTCTCAGCGGCCTTCGTTGCGGCTTGTGTGGCGCTGCGGGCCATCTGGTCGCGGTCAGTTTCCAGAGCCTCCTGAATGTCCCCCGGCGCATCCTCTGCCGCCTTTGCCATTTTCATGACTGCTGCCGTCACGATCTGGTTCAGCTTTTTCGCTTCGTCTTTGTCGAGACTGGTGCGGGAAAGGTGCTCGACGCTGCGGCGAAGGGCGGTCAGCTCATCCACCAGTTCCTGAAACGGATCCTTGCTCATGTCTGATCCGCCTTGGCCGCTTCCTGATCCAGTTCGTCCAGCAAACCAACCAGCTCTTTCTGATCGACTTCACGGGTGGCATTCTTGCGCAGAGTGGATGCCATCCAGCGTGCAATCTTTGGATCGTTCAAGGCGGCACTTGTAACGATGGCCCCGACGATGATCTTGCGCCGCGTCTCGCTGGCTTTCTGGCGGGTTTTAAGACGAGCCAACTTTGCCTGAGTTGATGCAATCTGCTGATCTATTGTCCGCGCCATTCTGGTCTCCTTTGCCACCGTCTTGAGTTGCTTTTAGGCTACAGAAGATGTAGAGAGCAAGACACGAAGTGCCCACTTATACAAACGCTGTGCGTTTGTGTGGGTAGGGGAGACTGGCGTTTCCCCTTAACCCCTAAGCAAAGTGCAGCCCCCGAATGGCGATCTATCATTTACGCGCAACGATGATTTCCCGCAGTCAGGGCCGCAGCGCCACGGCGGCAGCGGCCTACCGCGTGGCCGAGCGGATCGAAGACCGCCGCACCGGGCTTACCTTCGATTACGCGGCACGGGGCGGTGTCGATCACACCGAAATCCTCGCACCGGATCACGCGCCGGATTGGGTCCGTGACCGATCCGAGCTGTGGAACCGCGTCGAGGAATCCGAGACCCGCAAGAACAGCCAGGTCGCCCGCGAGGTCCGCGTGGCCCTGCCCGACGAGCTGACCCATGCGGAGCGGGTCGAGCTGGTGCGGGAGTTCGTGCGCAGCCAGTTCGTAGACCGGGGCATGGTGGCTGACATCGCCCTGCACGCGCCGGGGCGCGCGGGGGACGAGCGCAACCATCACGCCCACATTCTGCTGACCACCCGCGAATTGGGTGCAGAGCGCAGCGTGCCCGGCGGGGGCAGCGTGCCCTGCGAGGGCTTCACCACCAAGAACCGCGACTGGAACAAGGTCGAGGTTCTTGAGGGTTGGCGTGAGGCGTGGGCACGGGACAGCAACGCGGCCCTGGAGCGGGCCGGCATCGAGGACCGCGTGGATCATCGCACACTGGTGGCGCAGCGGGACGAGGCGCTTGAGCTGGCGAGGGCGGCACGGGAGCGCGGCGACGAGGGTGCGGAGCTGGCCCAGACCGTGCGGGCGGTGTCGCTGGACCGTCCGCCCCTACCGCAGCTTTCCCCTGGCGCGTGGCAGATGAAGGAACGCGGCATCGAGGTCGGGCGGGTCGGTGCCTGGCACGAGGCCAAGGCCCGCGCGGCCGAGGTGATGGAGGTTGCCCGCGAGCTGGCCGGACATGTGCGTGATTGGCTCGACCGTGCGGCGGATCGCGTGCTGGATCGTCTCGGGCCGGAGCAATCCGAGCTGGCGCTTGCCGGAGGGCGTGAGGGCCGGGAGCAGGAACCCGACCTCGCCACCCGGTTGCGTGAGGCTTGGGAAGCCCGGAAAGAGGGTCGGGAGCAGCATGAGGCCGATGCCTCAGAACGAGAGGCTCCGGACGATCTGGCGGCGCGGTTGCGGGCCGCGGCCACTGGGATCGACCGGGAGGCGTTCGGAGATCGCGTTTCCGCGTTGCGCGAAGGCCGCGAGGCTGAGGAACAGCACGTCGCGCAGGAAGTGGAGCGGCAGCGCACAAAGGAGCTGGAGCTGGAGCGTGAAGTTCATGCCCGCCGGGACAGAGGGCATGACTACGGGTTGTAGACCTTCGCTGCGCTGCTCACGAACAACCGCAGTGCGGACGAAGCGCCAGTTCGCTGCGGTGGCTTCGAATGACCGCTTCTGACTTTGCCTCGAAACCAAAGTTCCCTTTCTGGATGCAGCGCACAGAGTGAGCCGTCCTGATCCGGACCGCACTACGGGTATGGCAACATCGCAAAGGCGGTCCGGGTTTTTCATGTTCTTCGGGTAGACCTCAGAGAAACAACCTCAAACCAGCTCCAAGAAGCGACGCCACCAACAGAATCCTAATGATCCCCCAGTGCAGCCGGAAGGCCAGGAAGGCGCTGAGGAAGAACAGGGCTACGGCGAGCCATTCGATGGTTGCAAGGTCAGGTCGCCAAAGCGTTATGGGTCCCAGCTTCTGCCGGTTCACGCCAGAGAACAGAACATGCAGCGCAAACCAGATCGAAAGATTTAGGATGACGCCCACGACGGCGGCGGTGATTGCCTTGAGAGCGCCTCTCAGTCGTGGTTGGTTCGATATCCATTCGATGTAAGGTGCGCTAACGAATATCCAGAGAAAGCAAGGGGCGAAGGTGACCCAAAGCGCCACCACGGCAGCACTCAGGCCAAGCAAAAGCCCACCGTCCTTAAAACCGGCGAGAAACCCGACGAATTGTGTGACCAGGATAAGCGGGCCAGGTGTCGTTTCCGCCAACCCAAGGGCGTCGACCATTTCGCCTGCGGTTAGCCAGCCGAATTGGACAACGACATCCTGCGCCATGTAGGCGAGAACAGCATAAGCACCGCCGAAGGTCACGACGGCGAGCATGGAGAAGAACCTGCCGACCTCAACCAGGATGCCCGGCGCGCCCAACCATCCGAGGGCAAGCAGCGGCAGTAGCCAGATCGCCAGCCAGGTGATAATTGTCAGGCTTGTCTTACCCACCGACACGTGCGCCATGTCCACGGCCTTCCGATCCATGTCCACGGTTCCCATGAACCAGCCGAACAGGCCCGCCATTAGGACGATCAACGGATAGGGGATCGACAAGAAGAATATCCCGATAAACGCCAATGCCGCGATCAGCCAATGCGCGCGCTGCGAAAGGGCCTTTTTCGCGACCCGCAACAATGCCTCGACCACGATCACCAGAACGGCAGCCTTGATTCCGTAAAACAGCGCCTCCACCAGCGGTACATCGCCATAGATACTGTAGATCGTCGCCAGCAACATGATCACGGCAGCACCGGGCAAGACGAACAGCAGCCCGGCGATCAAGCCGCCGAGCGTGCCATGCAGTCGCCACCCGGCATAGGTAGCCAACTGCATCGCCTCAGGACCGGGCAAGAGCATGCAAAAGCTCAGCGCATTCAGGAACTGCTGCTCAGAGAGCCAATTGCGGTCTTCGACGACCTCCTTGTGCGTGAGCGCGATCTGGGCGGCGGGACCGCCAAACGACAGGATGCCGATCTTCCACCAAACCCGTGTCGCCTCCGCAAGCGTCGGGGTTTTGTCCATCAGGACGTCACTGGAACCACTCATAACCTACGCCTTCGTCAATGCAGCGGGCCAGTCATGCCCTTCATCCGTGGCATCGCGCGCCCACCGATAGAATGCGTCGTAGAGCATCATGCCAGCTTCGAGCTGTTCCAGGTCGTCACGATACATTCGAGACAGGCCCAGTGAGGCGGCAAGAAGTCCGGCCGCTTCGGGTGCCAGATCATGCCTGTTGGTATCGGCACCACGCACGATCACGGCCAATCTCGTAAGCGCATCATGACTGATGCTGAACTCTTCAATCATCGTGTCGAACGTGCATTTTTCGTCGCGGTGGCTCCAGAATACGTCTTCAATGTCGAAGGGCGTCGCATTGAAACGCTCTGCGACACTGGCAACCTGCGATGCGGCGACAAACAGTATTTGGGCATTCGGGTCGACAAACCGGCGAATAAGCCAGGGACAGGCAATCCTGTCGATCTTTGGCCTGTGACGTGTAACCCAGACTGTGCGTCCGCTGGCATCTAGTGGCGGCAGCTTTTCCGCAAGGACCATCGGAAGCCCGGCATCTCTCCAGGCGAATTGCCCACCTTCGAGGACTTCCGCCTTCGCACCGGCTGATCGCAACAACGCGGCGGCACCCTGGCTGATTTTCAGGCCCTTCTGGCAGTAGACAACGACCGGACGGCCCGTGAGATCGTCGGCAAGTTTAATCACGTCAAGAAATGGTTGACGCACCGCGCCAGGGATCAGGTGCGGGTCCGCATCGAAGTCTTCATCAATGCGCACATCAAGCAGTACGGGACAATCGGGTGTGCCCACCAAGCGGGCCAATGTCGATACGGGGATTTCATTGTATGACGCCATAAAGCATCCTCCTTGAACAGGTTGGAAGGATGCAAGATTGGGCTGGCGCCTCACGGGGTTCTTGCGGACCCCTGAACCCCCTGTCTAAACTCGGGTTTCGCAACCGTCAAGCTCCAGAACAGACCTTTGCTGCATCGCAAAACAAACGGAAAAAAGGGCTCGGAGCCAGATTTCGCCGCGTTCTGCATGAATGGTTGCTTTACTGAATCCGCAAGGGCATTGAGCGTTCCGATATTTGAGTTCTCCACGTTCAATGCCCTTGCTACCGTCACACCCAGCTGTTGACGGAGTTCACACGGCAGAAACTTCATGAAGGGGAAGGTCTGAAAAAACGAAAGGGGCGGACTAGCCACCCCTTCGCATCTATTTCCCACCTAAGGGAAGCGGTCACGGTTGCCCGCGCCGTATCTGACCTCTCATATAGGACCATTGGCCCTAGGAGTCAAGAAAATCAGTAGGGCAGATTCTTGAGCGCGCGCTCCTTGATGTGCTCGAAATCGGCTTCGGAAATGCGCGGGATCACTCGTCCAGGTGGACTTAGGCGGCTTACGGCCACCGTCATCAGGTGGTCACAGATCACCCACGCTTGTTTCGCCTGTAGCGGGGACTGCATAGGGTAAGCATGTGGGTTGTCAGGCTGCGACTTGGTAGAGAAAGGCAGAACTGTGACTTTGCCGTGAAGGGTCGTTTTCAGCGACATGATGAGCACGGGCCGTGTTTTCCAAAACTCGGGCAACTGGGCGTCGTCGGGTAGCTTGCACCAATACACCTGACGGATGCGCGGAGCACTCTTGACCGTTGGCGCAACGCGCGGCGGTGGGGTTTCTTCTGCCATTCTGTTCCGTCACCTTTTCCACGGCCAGCGCCAGCCGGGGCGTTGTGCCTCTTGCGGGGCAGGCAGCATCCGGCGCAAGTCCTCGATGTGTTTCCCCCTTTCTTCTGACAGTGCTTCGGCCACGGCAGCGCGTTGTTCGGCTTCTGCCAGTCGTGCTTTGAGTATGTCAACTTCACCGGTCAAGTGGGTGTTCTTGTTGGTAAAGTGGTCTGGTTCATCTTGTCCACTTGTTTTCGCGCTGTCCGTCCGTGTCTGGTAAACTCTGGCAAGTTCTGCAGGATCAATTTGCCACTGGCCTTTCCCATCCTGAACACCGGAAACTTTGCCGGTTTTAAGTGCTTTTGTGAGTGTTGGTCGAGATACTTGGTAAATCTTTACCGCCTCACGGATGGAAACATTGGCCACGGTTAATACCCCTATTCGCTATCTTCAGTAGGGTGGCCAAAGGCGGGCAAGTTCGGTTCTAGGCCGGGAAAAGATGGTTGAGAAACGGGTGGTAAACCTTGACCGGCTGGAAGCTGAAGCTCACCCACACGGGGCAGGCGGTGCAACTCTTCCTTGGTCGCTTCGAGAGCACCAGCGGGTTGTTCATCCTCGCTGACTAGAACCTCGGCTTGCAGGCGCGAATACCGGAGCTTGTCACGGCCTTCTGTCCACGCCACGCGGCTATTCAGAACATAGGCGTTTACCGTGCCACTTGCGCCAATCTGGACAACTTCGACCCAGTTCCCGGATTCCAGTATCTTGAGGGCGCGCTTCACTGTTGCAGGCGAAGAACCCATGAGTTTTGCGAGCACTTTGTGCGAGGCTACGATAGCGTTTTGTTCCCCGACATTCGCCACCAGGACATGCAGCAACGCCCCGGCGGCGGGCGACTTAACTGCCAGCCGACCCCACGCTTCATGCGCTGCGCGGTCGGTTTGGACGAAGTGTCCCCGCTGCTTCTTTGCTGGAAGCATTGCCCGTTCTCCCCCTAGCTCATCCATGACCTACCCTTAGCTCATCCATGTTCGAATATCGGTTAAATCTGCAACATATCTTTGTCTGTTTGCTCTAATTTCGACCATACTTACTCGTCAAATATCGGTCAAGCTTGTTTAAATTTCGATCAGACCTAGGTCACAGCTATGAGCTAGGGGTAGGTCACAGCTGTGACCTACCCCCCCTCCTTAAGTCTTTGTTTTTATTGGCTCGAAATTTTCCGCCTTCTAATGATCTACTGGAAGACAAAAAAATCCACGCTCGTTCGATCGGTAGCGCTCGTCAGTAAGCTGGCGAACGATCGGGCGGGGGTGGAGTTTTTGACTGACACAGGCGACGAAGGAGCCTGTTTATCTGTCAGTGCGTTTTTCGCACGGTTGCTGATGATGTAAGTGCTTACCACAGGCGAAACGTCAATCGGATGGGGTGGGTCAGGCAGGGAGGGGAAGGGTTATCCCCAATCCCGCCTTTCAACGCCTGTGGCAACGGTCGGATTATGCTGAGAATGGGAAGGAGGTCGGTGGCTCCTCAGTTCCCATTACTAGGCGCTTGCTTGATCCAGAAGGCGCAGAAACTGGACCCATTGTCCTGCTCCACGACCTGCCCACCGAACCACGACCTACCACAGTTGTAGCGCACCAGATCATCGACCGAGAGGGCCGACTTCGCCGTTTCCATCCCATAGGCCAGCAGAAGGCCCAGAATGACCCCTGTGGCGAGCATGGAGGCCAGCCACACCCAGAACCCGCCAAAGTAGTGCCACGCTTGCCTGCGGGCCTCTCCGGCGGCCTGTGAGAGGCTCCGGGCGGCTTCGAGGCTCTCGGCTCGGGTTTTCTCGATAGCCCCCTCAGCGGCGCTTGCAGCGGCTTTGGTGGTCTCTTCCCGAAGCACTGCCGCAACCCCCAGGAGACGCATCTCGACGGCTTTCTGGACTTCGGGGCCAACCTTGCACATTCGATCTACGCCCTCGGCCAGCATTTCGTGCAGGGCTTCGGCGTCTTCCTTGTCGAGACTGGTCCGCTTAAGCCGTTCCATGTCCTGCCGGATCAGGGTGATTTCATCGACGAGCTGCTGGAAGGGGTCTTTGACGCTCATGGACGTTCCGCCTTCGCAGCGACGCCATCCAATTCTTCCAGCAACCCGACCAGCTCTTTCTGATCGACTTCGCGGGTGACGGCCCGGCGCAGGAGGGCAGCGAGGGCACGGGCCTTTTCCGGCTCCTTCAGGGCATTAGAGATTACCACCGAGCCGATGATGATCTTGCGGCGGGTTTCGCTGGCCTTCTGGCGCTGTTTCAGGCGGGCGAGCCTGGCCTGTGTTTCTGCGATCTGCTGGTCGATGCTGCGCGCCATTCCTGCCCTCGTTCTTTTTGCGACTATTGCCTTTTTCGCTGGTTGAGAGGTAAGGTGCAAGACACGAAGTGCCCACTTATACAAACGCTACGCGTTTGTGTGGGCGGGGGAGACTGGCGTTTCCCCTCGACCCCTAAGCGAAGTGCGGCACCTGAATGGCGATCTACCATCTTCGAGCTTCGATGATTTCCCGCTCTCAGGGCCGCAGCGCCACGGCGGCTTCCGCCTACCGCGTGGCGGAGCGGATCGAGGACCGCCGCACCGGGCTGATCTTCGATTACGCGGCGCGGGGCGGTGTCGATCAC
>OJBY01000609.1_pt1 | contig 17740 bp, 21 predicted proteins | sample 1591731 | NCBI WGS metagenome assembly OJBY01 (sample SAMN05416837, study PRJEB24817) | seawater metagenome | isolation source: Sea water | place: Canada:Atlantic | collected 2013-07
CTGCGAAGGTCTCTCCGTTCTACAAGAAAACCATCGGTTACGGACTGCCGGACTTCGCAGAAGAACTCAACTACGGGGTCGATCTATCAACCATCTGAGGATGATCTCAGGTTGGTGGGGTGGGGGTGCCCCATCAACCATTAAATCCGTATACCCGTTTGATCATATTGATCATGAGCTATTGCTCAAGGCTCTTGACCACCATTGCTCTGAATCCTGGGTGCTGCTGTATGTGAGGCGCTGGCTAACGGCACCGATGCAGACGAAAGATGGTAAGCAGGAACGACGGAACGTTGGCACACCACAAGGTGGCCCGTTATCGCCAGTTCTGGCAAACCTGTTTCTGCATTATGCATTGGATCGTTGGCTGACCGTTCGTCATCCGGATATCCCATTCTGCCGATATGCAGATGACGGAATACTGCGTTGTCGAAGTGAGCGTGAGGCTCAGTATCTGCATTCCCAGCTAGATATGCGTGAGGTGGACCCAATAGCTATTCACAGAGATGCCCAACAAACGAGTATACTGGCCTGTGTTTGTCCAGGCTGCTCGGATAAATCACCATCAGCTCCTTGCTAAGGCCAGGCTCACTCACGGGAATAGCCACCAGACTTCCATTTTGGACCTCCTCCCGTACAGAACTTTCAAGCACCAACGATGCGCCAAGTCCGACCTTAACCGCTTGCTTGACGGCTTCGGTGCTACCCAGCTGCATAGATACCGTCGGAAATGGCCCATGCTCACCGAAGTAGGTCGCCAAAAGCCGGCCAGTGCCGGTGCCGGGTTCGCCGCCGATCAGAGCCATGTTAGACAGCGTATCGCGGTCGATATCGGTTCGACGGGCTAACGGGTGACCAGGCGGAACGATTAGAACAACGGGCTCGTTACGCCACGCCTGAGCATGGAATCCGGGTAGATCATGCCACCACTCCATAATCGCCACGTCCAGCTCACCGTCCGATAAATGCCGTGCAATAGTCGGATTGGAATCTATTACCACATCCACCTCGGGCCCTACGCCCAGCTCCTTGTAACGACGGATGTAGGGCTGGAGCATATAAATCCCAATATTGGAGCTCGCCCCAACGCGAAGTCGAGCCTCCATAATGGAAGATCTCGCCTGCTCCTCCAGCCGGAGCAGACTTCGGGCAAAAGGCAACAAGGTTAAGGCAGCCCGGGTTGGCTCACAGCCAGAGCGCCCCCTGTGGACCAATAAAACGCCAAGTTGGTTTTCGAGTTTTTGAAGGTGCTGGGACAGTGTGGGTTGTGCGATGTCCAACTGGCGGGCTGCGGCCTGAAACCCGTTGTGGTCCAGCACCGCCACGAAACTCTTCAGCCAGACAAGATTCAGCATGGGCCGCTCTCGCGGCCACTGGGATCATTGATCGCATCACCCGGCCGCTCACCCCGAAGCACTTGCAGAATGTTCCGAGCAGCGCGTTGCTCGATAGCCAGACGCACCTGGCTGACTGCCGATCCGATGTGAGCAGTAAACAGCGTGTTGGGGTGGGCCCTGAGCCCCTGGGCGATCTCCCTCGGACGATCTTCTCTCGCCCAATCTTCCATCTCAAACACATCAGCGGCGTACCCCCCCAACTGACCGGATTGAAGCGCTTGCAGAACACTACCCTCATCCACCACAGATCCACGGCAGGGATTGATAAGGAATGCGCCCGGTTTCATTCCTGTTAGCGTTTCGCGATTAATGGTGTGGAGGGTTTGCTCATTGAGCGCCAGTGCCAGGATCACAATATCTGACTGGGCCAGCAGCATCTTGAGGGGAGTATGGGACAAACCCAGTGCCTGCTCATGCTGCACGGGTAAACGTTCCGGCTGGGAATAGATTAAATCCGCTCCCCATCCGTTCAGGCGCTGCGCCACCGCTTGGCCGATGGCCCCCATACCCACAATACCAATCCGTGAGCCTTCGATCCCCTGCCCATAGAAGCGTGGTGTCCAGCCAGTAAATTCACCGGATCGAACGAAGTGGTCCGCCGCCTTGACTTGTCGGGTGAGACTGATCGTCAGCCCGACCGTTAGCTCTGCAGTAGGCACGGTTAGCAAATCCGGTACAAATGTCAGCCAAACCCCATGACGCGTGCAGGCATCCACATCAAAGTTGTCATAGCCTTTCAGGGCTGCACCAATCACCTTCAAGCGCGGACACCCCTGTAGGAACTCCACTCCAACTCGGTCTGGCATGAACGCCATCATCGCATCAGCGTCTGCAACGCGCGCAGCCACTTCCTCCTGGGGCAACGTGGCGCCGGATTGGTTGGTGACCAGCTCGCAATCTTGGGCAAGTTCATCCAGAACACTGTCATGGACCTTATGGGTTATCACAACCTTGGGTTTCATCGACGCTCCTTATTTGAATTTCTTACGAAGGCGGCCACTGAGACTGTCCACGACGGTGACCATCAACAAGATGACAATGAGAATGGCGCTGACTTCCTGATACTGCATGATTCTCAGCGAGCCCATCAATTCGAAGCCAATACCACCGGCACCCACCATGCCCATTACGGTCGAGGCACGGAAATTGTATTCCCAGCGATAAATGGACACGTCCGCGAACTGAGGAAGTACTTGTGGCAGCACGGCGTGATAGAGCACCTGCAAGCGAGTAGCGCCGGCAGCATCGGCCGCTTCCACTGGCGCCTCATCTACATGCTCAATCGCTTCGGCAAAAAACTTTCCAACCATGCCAATGGAGTGAAGACCGAGCGCCAGTACGCCAGGCAACGCCCCAAAACCAACAGCAGCCACGAAGATGATGCCCATGATTAGTTCCGGGACTGAACGCAAACCGTTTAAAAGGGTTCGAGTTACTTGGAGCACCACCGGATGTGGAGAGGTGTTGCGCGCAGCCAGGAATGCCAGTGGCACAGACAAGGTTACTGCAATGGCAGTACCGGCAATACTCATCGCAAGCGTGTCGATTAACGGCGACACCCAGCTGGCCACATTGGTGAAGTCAGGTGGAAGAGATTCGCCAATGAGTGTGCCTATGGCTGGCACGCCATTGGCAAGTGTATTGAAATTGAGCAGCCCTACGTACCAACTTGCGACAAAAATGATGAGCAGCACTAACAGCGACTGTCCGAGTTTTTTCCGCCAGCCTTTCGCGTGCTCATCCAGCACGGAGGCCGACGGGGCCGGCGACAGAGTCGCCGGTTCCGTCGTTGTATAGCTCATGGGGCACTCCTCACATTTTTGCGAAATCAAGATTGAGCAGGCCACCCATAGCGCGGATGACATCGTAATCTTCGTCGGTAATTGCCGCGAATCCCTCAGCCTTCAGGTTGTCGAGAATCTCCGGGTCATCGATCTGCAGAAAGGCTTTCTGAATGTTGCTCTTCAGCTCAGGGGCCAGGTTCGAACGCAGGGCCCAGGGGTATTGAGGAAAGTCACCGCTGTAGCCCAGCACCTTGACCTTGCTCCGATCAATCAAGCCGCGGTCCATCACATGCTCGAAGATAACTTCGGACAACCCTCCGGCGTCGGCATTGCCATTGGCGACGTTAACCGCAACAGCGTCATGGCTACCGACGAAATGAGCCTCATAGTCCTTTCCGGCTTCGAGCTCTGCCTTCTCAAGGAGTACGGTCTTGGGGATCAGGTGGCTGGAAGTGGATGCGCGGTCACCGTAGGCCATTTTCTTGCCTTTGATATCCGCGAAGGAGCCAACGCCAGAGTCCGCATTGGCAATAATGATGGAGCGATAAGTCGGCTTCCCGTCTACCACCATGGCGGCAAAGGGTTCAATGTCACTCTTACTCTTGGCCATCACATAGGACAACGGACCAAAGTAAGCCAGGTCAATTCGGCCAAAACGCATGGCTTCGATCATGGAGGAGTAATCGGTGGTAACAATCAGTTCTACTTCCTTACCAAGAGTGGTTTCCAGGTAATCCTTCAAAGGTTGGTTTCGCTTGATCAGTTCTGACGCGTTCTCATCCGGCAGCAAGGCAACTTTCAAAAGATCAGGGTCTGTATCTGCGGCATGGGCTGGCCAATGGATGCCGAGCATCATTATCAGAGCCAGCAAAGAGTGAATCATTGTCTTCATTGTGCTATCTCCAGTACGTCTGTCGTTATCGGGGTGGTCTTAGGTTTATGGATGGCTGGTTTGCCTTCCGCAGCTACCACGCTGGGTGAACGGTGGTAAATCTCGTCCAGGTGTTTCGATTTCAGGTTTTCAGGAGCATCGTCAAAAACGATATGAGCGTTCGAAAGGCCGATGATCCGGTCTGCAAAACGCTGGGCGTATTCCAATTGGTGCAAGGAAATAACCGCGGTGATTCCATCTTCCTGACAAATATCGCGCAGTAGGCCGAGTACCTTTTCAGAAGTGGCCGGATCCAGGCTGGCAACGGGCTCATCGGCAAGAATCATGGATGGTTGCTGCACCAATGCTCTGGCGATTCCAACCCGCTGCTGCTGGCCGCCGGACAACTGATCTACTCGGGAAAGCGCTTTGTCAGCCAGACCTACGCGGTCGAGGCATTGCAGAGCCAACTCCAGGTCCTGCCGGGGCAGGGGAAGCAGGCTTCGCCAAGTACCGTGATACGCAAGTCTGCCTGTCAGCACATTCTGTAACGCGGTGTATCGTTCGATCAGCTGGTGATGCTGGAACACCATGGCGGTGCGGCTGCGGTGCTGTCGCAGGATTCTACGGTTGGTCAGTTCACCAAACTCGCCAGACACAACCTTCCCGGTTGTGGGCTTAACCAGGTGATTCAGTGAACGAAGCAGAGTGGATTTACCCGCGCCTGAAAGTCCCAGTAGCACGGTGAATTCGCCCTTGTGAAAGTGAACGTTGGTGGGTTTGAGCGCGAGGACGTTTCCCGGGTAGGTTACGCCCATACTCTCGACTCGAAGCATCACATTGGTTGATTGAGTTGGGGCCACAGGATCACCTTTTGCAATAAATAAGCTCGCCGTATTGCGAGTTACAATTGAACGGTAAAGCTGAGGGATGACACCGTCGTGTCACTGACGTGACAGGTTGATGAAGTGCTTTTGGTTCGCAAGGATTTTCCGAAGGGCTCTGTGAAATACATGGAGCTCAGCCAAAGTGGAACGTGAAGTGGACCCCATCCGTTGGACCACCTGACAGACGATTTAAGCTCTGACCGGACCATCATCAGGCGTCAGGCCGCCTGGGTCAGTGGTTGAGCGAAGTACACCTCATCGGGTGTCGCATCGTCCAGCCCTTGATGGGGCCGCTGACGGTTGTACCAAGTGAAGTACTTCCTCAGCTCCCGGCGTAGGTGGGCACCATCTTCGAAGGCCTTCAGATAGACGCACTCGTACTTCACGCTACGCCAGAGCCGTTCGACGAAGATGTTGTCCCGGTAGCAGCCTTTTCCATCCATGCTGATCCGGACGCCATGGGCCTTCAGTACCTCGGTGAACGCCTGGCTGGTGAATTGGCAGCCCTGATCGCTATTGAAGATGCTCGGCGGCCCATAGCGCTCCAGGGCCTCCTCCAGTGCGTCAATGCAGAAGTCCGTATCCAGGGTGTTCGATACCCGCCAGGCCAGCACACGGCGACTGTGCCAGTCCATGATGGCCACCAGGTACATGAACCCTCGCGCCATTGGGATATACGTCACATCAGTGGCCCAGACTTGGTTGGGACGATCGATGACGCGATCCCTGAGCAGGTAAGGATAGACCCGATGCCCCACGCCAGACTGGCTGGTGCGCGGCTTCGGGTACACCGCGTGCAGCCCCATCTGCCGCATCAGGCGACGGATCCGCTTGCGGTTCACCGTGTGCCCCAAGCGGTTGAGATGGGTCGTCATCCGCCGGGAGCCGTAGACCGGCGTCCGCAGATGCTCCTCGTCGATCAGCCTCATTAGCATCAGGTCCTCGGCGAGTAACTCACGGCGCTGGTAGTATAGCGATGAGCGACTGATACCGAGCAATTGGCACTGCCGGCGCAGGCTGGGATTGTCGGAGGATGGCGGCTCGATCAAGGCCAAGCGCTGAGCCCGGCTCAACGATCGAGCCTGCGCGACAAAAAATCGCGTTCCACCGTCAGCTTGCCGATCTCGCGGTAAAGCGTGTCGATCTCCTCCTGGCTCTTCTGGGCGGCTTTACCATCCTTGCCTTCGAAGACGCCCGTGGCGTTGTCCAGGAGTTCACGCTTCCACTGGCTGACCATGGTGGGGTGGATCTCGAAGCGGGCGGCGATCTCCGACGTTGTCTGATCGCCCTTGAGGGCTGCGAGAGCCACCTTGGCCTTGAAGTCACTGCTGTACTGCTTGCGTTTCCTGCTCATGATTATCGTCTCCAATCGTCATGATCAGAGCTTAACGCCTGGTCCTGATTTCGGGGACCACCTCACTCCTGGTCGCACTATGTCTCGCTTCAGTGGCGTTGTGGCTGCTATCCGCATTGGCAGGCGGGCTCGGGCTGCTGGGCACGACGCTATTGCTGATCCTTTGGGGTGGTGCAATTGCCGCTGTTCTGGTGGGATTCCAAACTTGGATTCTCAAGGAAGCGGGCGCTGACGCGCTGCCGGCCTCTGCAATCTATGTGGCAATCTTCAATGGCGCGATTGGTCTTGGCGCAGTGCTTGGGAGCTATGTTCTCACGCTGGCCGGTCTCTCACAGATCTTTTTGATCGCGGCCATGGCAACAGCAATGGGGACGCTAGCCATTTTGTTGTTAACTTATCCGGCTACAGTTCTTAGCTCTGTAGAATAGGCAGGCACGCTCTCTGACACTTCGAAAATCTGGACAAAGTAAGGAGGCTATGTGGCCTGCGAGCCCGCGAATATTCTCCATCTTCCGAAATACCAAATTCAGGGGACCAAGGTAGAAGAGCACGATCTCCATTTCCATTTAGAAGCTCCTCACCCTATAGCTTGTGAGGAGTGCGATGTAGAGGGAGAGCTTGCCAGATTCGGAAAGCGCGACGTCGCGTACCGTGATCTCCCTATCCACGGAAAACGCGTCACCCTTTGGGTGATCCGCCGCCGTTATACCTGCCGGGCCTGCAAGACCACTTTCAGGCCCCGGCTACCGGAGATGGCGGACAGCTTCCGCATGACGCTGCGGCTGCATGAGTACATAGAGAAGGAATCCTTCAACCACCCCTACACCTTCGTGGCAGCCCAGACCGGCCTGGACGAGAAAACGGTACGCGACATCTTCAGCGCCCGAACCGAGTTCCTTGGGCGCTGGCACCGCTTTGAGACGCCCCGCATTCTGGGCATCGACGAGCTGTACCTGAACAAACGCTACCGCTGCATCCTGACAAACATCGAGGAGCGAACCCTGCTCGACCTGCTGGCTACCCGCCGTCAGGACGTGGTGACCAACTACCTGATGAAGATGAAAGACCGGCAGAAGGTTGAGATCGTCAGCATGGACATGTGGAATCCCTACCGGGCAGCGGTCAAGGCCGTGCTGCCACAGGCCCGCATCGTGGTCGATAAGTTCCATGTGGTGCGCATGGCCAACGATGCGCTGGAGAAGGTGCGTAAGGGCCTCAGAAAGGAGCTGAAGCCCTCCCAAAGCCGAACCCTCAAGGGAGACCGGAAAATCCTGCTGAAACGCGCTCACGAAGTCTCAGACCGGGAGCGCCTCATCATGGAGACCTGGACAGGCGCATTCCCGCAACTGCTGGCCGCCTACGAGCACAAGGAGCGCTTCTACGGCATCTGGGACGCCACCACACGACCCCAGGCAGAAGCCGCCCTGGACAACTGGATAGCCACCATCCCGAAGGGCCAGAAGGAAGTCTGGAGCGATCTGGTCAGGGCGGTGGGCAACTGGCGCGAAGAGATCATGACCTACTTCGAAACGGACATGCCCGTCACCAACGCTTACACGGAGTCCATCAACCGACTGGCCAAGGACAAGAACCGTGAAGGGCGTGGTTACTCCTTCGAGGTGATGCGGGCACGAATGCTCTACACCACGAAGCACAAGAAGAAGGCACCGACTGCGAAGGTCTCTCCTTTCTACAAGAAAACCATCGGTTACGGACTGCCGGACTTCGCAGAGGAACTCAACTACGGAGTCGATCTATCAACCATCTGAGGGTGGTATCAGATTGATGGGGTGAAGGTGCCCCATCAACCATTAAATCCGTATACCCAGAATAACTATATGCTACGGAGAGCTGCGTGAATTTCCCATGTAAACATAATTGCTCCTATAAAGTCTTCCTGGTTTTTGCATTAACCTTTTTTCTGTCGGCTTGTGGTTCAGATTCAGATGCTGCTCGGGTCGACTTGACACCTAGTCAGCCATCTGAACCGAGAGAACCTATAGATACTGATGATCCAAACGAGCCAAACGAGCCAAACGAGCCAAATGACAGCGAAGAGGAGGAAGAGGAGACGGACCAGATCGAAATTTCTGCCTGTCGTGCAGCCATTTACCCGTCTTCTCAGTGGACGAAATGTGAGCTTCAGAACTACAGGAAGGCAACAGAAGCAACATTTAAGCAGTTATTAGATTTAAAGTTCCAAACGCGCCTCATTGCTCAGGGAGCAATAGACTCTTTGGTGTTTGTCGAAAGAACGCTAACTGACCCCTTCTGGAACAGTTTGCTAAATCTGTGTGGTTCGATTATTCCACATTGTGCTGGGGATCCCTTCCGACACCCAGGTTCAGACGAATGGTACGAAACCATAGGTACGTTTTATCCTGTGAACTTCTATGATAATGAAGGGGCCAGGATCAGTGGACGAGTATGGGCCCCTAAAGAGCCTGAACCAGGAAAAAAATATCCTGCCATTATTATAGTTAACGGATCTGTGCAGGCGCCGGAAACACTGTACTGGTGGGCTTCTCAGTTGTTAGTTGAGAATGACTATATTGTAATGACATTTGATCCTAGAGGGCAGGGGTATTCAGACTTAACCGCTCCTGGCGGGAAGCTAGGAAGTAATGCAAACCCGGTTGTATTCCGAAGAAATTTGATTGATGCAATTGATTTCTTTTATTCGACCCCGGATAACGTATATCCGCATAACTTACCGGGTGCTCCTGGTCCCAGGTCAGATCTGAACTTGGCTAAAACGACAGAATATAACCCGATCCACGAACTCCTTGACCCTGAGCGCCTTGGAATTGCTGGCCATTCAATGGGTGCAACGGCAGTTTCAGTGGTGCAAGGCGAGAGTGACTGGCAAGGAAAGATGCATGAAAGTAACCCTGTGAAAGTTGCTGTGGCTTGGGATAACCTCATGTTAGGAAATAGCCTGGATAATGTTGACGTTATTCCCAGAGTTCCAACAATGGGGCAATCTGGCGATTACTTTTTGGTCCCTGTGCCTCATTCAGAGCCCCCGGCAGAAAACAAAAATGCAGGTGTTGATTTATGGCGCGACAGTGGTGTTGATACGTATCAAGTTAATATCCGGGGCGCAACACACTATGAATGGTCATTGATCCATCCATTTCCCTCATCTTACTGGGAGGGAGGGAAAATTATTGCCCCGGATGGTAGTGATATCGGTAAGGGATGGGCTAATCCTGTGGCCCAGTATTACACATTGGCTTGGTTCGACCGTTATCTCAAACTGCCAGGCGAAAAAGGCTACGCAGATTCCGATGATCGCCTACTGAATGACAGCTTGTTCCGCGACAGAATGAGTTGGTATTACCCAAGCAAAAGGGCATATAGAGGTCGGGATGGTCGTTTCCATAGCTGCGAGTACATAGCGACAGGTTGCTAGTAAACACATCTAAATTGGGCTGTGGGGTTGCCCTCATGGCCCTGGTTTTTGGTGGGAACGGTCATCTTGATTTTTTTCTGTATTGCAACGGTGTGAAACCAGACCAGCGATGAAATGCACGAGTAAAATTCGAAGAGTCGTTATAACCAAGAAGGTGACTTATCTGCGTTACTGATAGATCTGTGTCATTTAAGTAATGGCTAGCATCTTTGAATCGGATTTCTTCCGTGAGTTTCTTGAAGTTGGTGCCTGATTTTTCGATATGTCGATGCAAGGTGCGTTTAGTCATAGCCAGGCGCTCCGCAACTTCATCCATGGACGGATAATATCCTGGCATTTCGGTAATCAATTTTCTTACTCTTGAAATAATGTCATTCTCTTGTTCTGAATCACCTGTAAGTAGAGCTAGCTCTTCTGAAACTTCTTTTTCTACTAGCTTGCGCGTCTGTAAATTTGCCAGAGGAAGTGGTCTCTTTAGAACTTCATTTGGGAAAATGATCCGATTGCTATGAGCATTGAAGCGGATTGTAAGTGGTGACCTGTACAATATGCTGTATAGCTCTGCATGAGGTGGTTTATCGATACTGACCTCAACAGTAACTGGAGGTATGTCGCCGGGAAATAGGAAGTGAGCCATCGTACCAAAACTATAAATCAGACTTTCTAATGTGAAGCGCTCAATATCATCTGGTACGTCAGTGTTCAAGGCGATATGAATTATTGCGTCGTTTCCGCTTTCTGTTAAGCGTAGGTCGACAAGTGGTGATCGAGTTGCAGAGTAACGGAAGCCGGCCTCAAGTGAGTCACCGACATTGCTGCTTAGCAGACCTACCACTCCAAGCAAGCCATGGGTGTTTAAATTTAATTGTTGTCCAAAGTACAAACCCAATGCAGGATCATGACTGATCTTTACTGCCGTTCGTATGGCATTGGTTACTTCCTGGATATCAAGGTATTGCCGCGGTTGGTCTAAACTGCTCGGCTCTAAACCGGAATCCCTTAACCACTTTTTACTGTCCAAGCCTCTCCGATCCAATAGATCAGCTAGCACCAATACATAGCTCCCCACTATGGCTTTAGATGTCACATCAGACTCCTGTTATATGCTTCAAATTGTCTTCTAATGACTGAAATCTGTCAACGCTTAACCTGCCTGCATTTAATATCTGGCTACTATAGCTCTATAGATTCAGCTTGGAGACTAGGGCATGAAAGCGGATTTTACTTCCCCATATAATGAATCACTTGTCAGTGGTTTGGACGGATTTAGAAAGAGAAAATACTCACTTGGCTGGGCTGTGCGTGATGCTATATCTGTGTTTGCTAGGCTCAAAGAAAAGATATTCACGCTATCGCGGTAAAAAATAGACTGCCAGAAGATTTTAGAGAAGAAATAATGGTCGCGGTATCGAGGGCAAATGGTTGCACAATATGTAACTTTACACATCATGAGTTCGCTCAGCACGCTGGCGTTAGTGAAGAAACTTTGCGTCAGCTTGAGCAAGCGGATTACCAAAATTTTGATCCGCGTCGGAAAATTGCCATTGATTATGCCGTTGCTCGCTCGTTATCAGATTTTGGGTCTGTTAAGCCAGAATTAAAAGAGAGATTTATTCAGGAGTTCACTGACCAAGAGCAATACGATATCGATTTTGTTGCTAGATTCATAACCATAATGAATCTTTCATGTAATAAATTAGAGGCCTTTTATCATAGGCTTAACGGTGAGCCAGCCAAAGACAGTTCTATCTTTGGTGAATTGGTGATCTCTGGCGTTGCAATGACCATTATACCCGTAATGTATTCGTTGGTAGCGGTTGCGCAGAAGCAACGATTAAGCAGGGTTGTTAAAGATTTCTTTGAGTTCGCAGAACATTACGAAGCGGTTGTACAGCCATTGCTGATCGATAATAACGAGGAGATCCATCATGCTTAAACGATTTGGCAGCAATAAACCCTCGGGAGTATTCTCTGCATTTCAACATAAGACGGCTTCTCTAAAAGAGCTGGCTGTACATGGATTGAACTTGGCGGCTAGCCCGGAAAATCTGTATGGAATACTTGTTTCAAAGCGGTTTGATCCTGCATTTCGAGAAGAAATAATGGTGGCAATCGCAACATTGAATGCATGTAAATACTGTAACTATGCCCATCATGACTTTGCTCTCCAGGCCGGGGTGAGCAAAGAGGAGTTGGCTCAGTTGGAAGGGATTGCTCCTGAGGATTTTGACGAGGAAAAATTCCTGGCGATTTCCTATGCTCGTGAACTTGCGAATCGAAACTTTTCTGGCGTCACGCCGGAATTGATTAAGAAAATGAAAAATAAGTATACCATCGAGGAGCGAGGGGATATTCAGACAACAGCTCGAATTATTATGTTGTTCAGCATGATTTGTAATACATCTGATGCTTTTCTTTCCCGCTTGCGTGGTGAGCCTGCGGAAGACAGCAATGCGCTGGATGAAGCGGTGGTGGCATCGCTGTTCTTTGGGAGCATTCTTCCAGTGGTTGGGATGTATCTTTCCATTACACGAAGGCAAAACCCAATTAAAACCCTTTCTGATTTCCTGAACTTTTCTGAAAGCTACGCAGAGCGGGGTAATGCGGTATGACTACTACTAACACTGACAATGTGATCAATATGCATCAATTACCGACGTCGCTCAACGGCACGATGAACCAGGAGGACCTTGATTCCGTTTTTGCCCGTTTATCGCCCCCTAAAATTGATGAACTAAGCGAGGCATACCAAGGGCGACTTTATGCCGTTGAAGGAGTGCGTCGTTTACCTCGATTATTGCGTGGGCCTTTACATGCAATTGTTAATTCACCCGTTTCTCCTTGGAAAGGCAAATTTATTAATGGTCGGCAAGGTGGAAACATGTTGCTTAATCGCCACGGTAAGCGCCAACTTGGTTTCTATCGTGTAACGAGAGGCAAGGCTTATGACGACGGTCGCCCAGTAATCGAGTTGGATTATGATGTGCCGGAAAACCCGCCATCATTGTGGCCAATTCGGGGGGAGCTACGAGCCTTGGGTGAGCAGTATTATCTAGCCCGCATGCTATACCGTACTCGTACAGGTTATTTTACTGTACTCTATTTTTCACTGGAGAAATAGAGCATGGTTTTTAATAAGCCTATATTGCGATTCGGCGAGCTCCGAAGCCAGTTAGGTTCCACTCCCTCAATGCTTGCAAAGGTGGCCGCGGCGTACAGCCAGCAGAGAGTGTCGCCCATGTTTGCAGAGAAGTTGATGCTGGTGGTGACCTCTGTTCTGGAATGCCGCTATTGTAACTGGATGCACTCAGAGTTGGCGATTCGGTTTGGCGTCGAACCTTCAGATATTGAGTCGCTTCTCTCCGGGGATTACTCTGTAGTCTCTGAATATGAACGCATAGCCGTTGTTTATGCGCTTAACTATTCAAAAACAGATGGCCAAGCTTCTACGACTGAACTATTATCATCTTTCTATCCGAAAGAGGTTGCAGAAGATATAGTCTGGCTCGTGAAGTTTGTCTTTCTGACTAACAAGCTGGGGAATACATATGATGCATTCCTGGCGCGTTTGCGGGGACAGGGCCCGAAAGATTCGAGTTTGTTAGTAGAAGCGGCTGTGGTTTTGACAATGACTCCGCTTTATGGGTCTGTAGCCATGCTTACACGTAAAGGTCGTAACCCATATTTTAGCCTTGATACATAGCGCCGCTCTAAAGCAAAAACACACTGGGGGGTATCCCTCCCCGGTGTGTGCAATCAGAGATAAATAATTTAGGGCTTTGTCCGGCTTTTCAATATGCGTAATCAGCTTCCCAACCTTAATTTACTGTTAACATTTGAAGCGGCTGCACAATTTCAGAGTTTCAAGGTCGCCGCCGAAACCCTTCATGTAACTCCTTCCGCTGTTAGCCAGCAAATTTCTTTATTGGAAGAAAATCTAGGCGTAAAGCTATTTGATCGGAAGAATCGTGGATTGTCGTTAACTGACGATGGTCAGAAATACTTAAGTAAAATAGCTCCCCATATCAATGGTCTTCGCAAGGCAACCGAAGCGCTGAAAGCGAATCAATCCAAGCCAGTAAAAATCAGCGTTATGCCTCCAGTTGCAGGACGTTTGGTCTTGCCGAAATTAAACGATTTTCGGGATAGATTTCCCGATGTTGACTTGGCCATTGAAACCTCGATTTCCAATACAAACCTTGTTGCAACAAACACTGATATAGCAATTCGCTTTGGGCAGCCGCCTTGGGCAGGTTTGAATCATGAGAAGATCGCCGACGTAAGTGCTCTTATTATTATGCCCCCTGGGTTTACTGAAAAGTACAATTTAAAAGGGGATATAACCAGGCTTGAAGAAATTCCTTTGGTTAATATGACTGGTCGACCGGGCGCTTGGCAGCGCTTTTTTGATCAGTTGGGCTTGTGTGATTCCAGAGGCTCTCAGTACTACGTTGATGATTATCCTGCTGCTGTACAGGCTGCAGAGTCTCTTGGGGCTGCTCTCGCTTTGTATCCAGTAGAAATGCCATTAGTGGAGTCAGGCAGGGTTGAAGCCCCATTTCCGCCGATAGGGCCTCTAGATGAGGCGATTTACGCGGTTTATCCCAATAACAAGTCGCTTCCCGTTGGTGGGCGGGAATTTATAGACTGGCTGAAAACTCAACTGGATGAAATTGAGGTGCGGTAGTCATTTCGGATTAGCCTGGCTAATCTGAAGAGTTATTTCTTATCGTTTGTCGCCCCCCTGTCTATGTCATACATTCCTTTGCAATCAATGGCAAAGGAATCATCATGACTTCAATAAAAGCATCATTGTCATTCCCCCCTCGGACTTTCTTGTCAAACCATAGGCAGAGTGAGCTTTCTGCCCTTTTTTCCACGCTGGAGCCAGTTAAAGGACAATTGATCCCGGGCACTTACAAGGGGACATTATTTGCTGTCAAGGGACTGGACTGGTTGCCGGCTATATTGAAAGTACTCCTTTACCGCCTGCTTACGACCTGGTTGAACCCTTGGCGTGGTAAAGCCTTTTCTGAGGATGGAGGCGCTAACCTTTGGGGGATTGGGCCTTTTATTGCCCAGTGGGGTTTTTATTGTTTCGATAAAAACGAATCAGAAGAGATTTTTCTCGATTATGGTGTAGAGAAAAATGCATTTTTCTTAAAACCAATAATGGGTGAGATTCGGGTTTTTCAGGAAGGTCTTTACCTGGCGCGAATGCAGTACAGAGCCAAATCCGGTGTTAAAACGCTTTTGTATTTTACGCTAGAGGTAGAGGGCTAATGGTCGCTTCTCACTATAAAACGGTAGTGATCGGAAGCGGATTTGGTGGAAGTGTTCTTTCAAATACGCTTGCTGAGGCCGGTGAAGATGTATTACTGCTTGAAAGAGGGCCTTGGCGAGACACCCCTGCAGTCCGTTCGACGGATGTAACCGATTACGCACCTTTCCCACGAGGTTTAAAAGCGGTATTTACCTTGGTAAATAGGCTGGGCGGCCGGTTGCTGCCTGGAAATGGAGTTAAGCTATCTTCTCGCGGATTATTCGACATTCATCTTGGTAAAGAAATGACGGTTGTATGTAGTAACAGCGTGGGCGGTGGAAGCCATGTCTACAGCGCTATGAACGTGCGGCCTGAAAAAAAAGATTATTGGGATGGCCATGCGAAACAAGTCTCATCCCTGAAGATGGAAGAGCATTACGAGTGGATGATTGAGAAAATGGGTGCCCGTCGAATTATAGAGGCGGACAATGTGCCCAACTGGACACCTGAAGCTTTTAAAGACTCTGAGCATTTCGTTGCAAGCGATACAGTTGAGCAACCGGAAATGTCAATGCGGCTGGAAGGCTATCAAAGCGATTATAAAGATAATAGTTTTTTCGGTAGTGCAAACGGTGCTAAAGCATCTCTTGACAAGGTGATGTTGGTTCCAGCTTTAAATAATGGTTTGGTCATTGCTGATCGACATGAGTGCTTGAGCATATGGGGAATTGCGAAGGACAGATATCGGCTCGAAGTATTTGATCACAAATTAAAACGTCGTGTTTACATTCTTGCGGACAATGTCGTACTTGCTTGTGGCACGTTGAACACACTTCGTATTTTGTTCCATAGCCGATCCATTGGCGGACTCCATGGAATGCCTGCGCTAGGTAAAGGCTTTGCCGGTAACGGGGATAGTGTTGCTTGGTGGGCGCTGAATGATAAAAAACGCGACCTCTCTCTTGGGACTCCTACCCATGGCCGATTTGGGCTGCGTGATCCAAAGACCGGCAAGCCCATGCCCGGTGTGAACCTGACACGGTATGGCTTTAGTGGTATCGACCAATTACCTCTTCCCTCATTCATTAAACGAAAGCTAAAAAGTGATGCTGTTCTTGTTGGTATGGGTGCAGACGAAGCTAATGGAATGGTTATTTGGTCAGCGGGGAAAATGAGGATCAACTATAAGAAATCTGAAAATCCCATTCTTGATGATGTGCAAAGAGACTTTGACGAAGTCGCTTGCAGAAGCAAGAGCCCCGTCAGATACCTGAAAAATTTCCAGCTGACAGTACACCCACTTGGTGGCGCGAGATTATCGGCTAGCGTCAAAGATGGCGTCGTTCGACATGACGGTATGATTCATGATCAAAAAAATCTCTATGTTGTTGATGCCTCGGCCCTTCCCGCAGCACCCGGGACGCCGCCTTCAATGACAATAGCAGCCTGGTCTAGGCATGTTGCATTGGAAATGCTGCGTAAGGCAAAACGCTAATCTGTATTTGGCAGTTAGGAGGACTACATATGTATAGCAAAAGAACATTTAGTTTGGTTGGGTTTGTTAGATCGCTTGCGATGAATGCAATCTATCTGCCGAGGTTTTTGATTGCTCTAATTAAGCCGTCTACATCTGCTGCCTTGAGAGAGCAAGTTATGCTCGGTTGTACATCCGTCAATGACTGCCGTTATTGCACTTGGCTCCATACCAATCTTGCATTGAAAAATGCAGTTGATGTTGATGAGCTGAATGAGTTTATCAGTAACCCTGAAGCGGTATCGCTGCCTAAAAAAACTGCTGTAGCAGTCCTTTTTGCACAAAACTTTTCAGAGAATAGAACTAAAGCGGATTTCGATTCTGTTCAAAGATTAAAAGAGGAGTTTGACGTCTGGAAAAGGTTGGAGATATATGCATATCTCCATGCTATTTATCTTGGGAATCTTTCAGGCAATTCATTTGATGCACTTCTGCACAGGTTGCGCGGGGATCAAGTTGAAGGCAGCAACCTCTTTACCGAGATCGTAGTTTCTATATTCAGTGCGCCAATCCTGGTTTTTCTGATGTTCAAGGCTAGAAATGACAAGAAAGTTGTCATTAAGCCGTTGTAAAAGGAAATATAATGCTTGATATAATTTCATCAGTTACTGCATCAACATTAAGATCGTGGCGAGGTACTCGTTCCGTCGTCCGTGAATCTCAACCTGAAAAGATTCTGGTTCTTTATGATATGGAAGGTTGTCCATTGTAATCCCCCCATTTTTAACCGCCCGAATGAGTAGAGGGTTAACCCGCTTTTAGCCGTTGGGCCGGAGGCACTCCGCCGATAGCCGAGTTCGGCCGCTCGTTATTGTATTGCCACAGCCACTGAGTGGCTAATAGCTGGGCATGCGCAACGCTGGTGAACTCGTGGAGATCAAGCCATTCGTGCCTGGCCGTCCGGTTAAATCGTTCAATGTAAGCGTTCTGGGTCGGCTTGCCGGGCTGGATATAGATCAGGGTTATCCGCTTCTCTGTTGCCCATTCCACCAGTGCTTGCGATATGTACTCCGGGCCGTTATCACAGCGAAGGGCGGCGGGCTTGCCCCGCCACTCGATGATCTGATCCAGAGCCCGTATCACCCGTGCTGATGGTAGCGACAAGTCGACCTCGATGCCCAACCCTTCGCGGTTGTAGTCGTCGATTACGTTGAACGTTCGCAACGATTTGCCACTGACAAGCTGGTCGCTCATGAAGTCCATTGACCAGACTTGGTTCGGCGCGATGGGCACAT
>OJBY01000610.1_pt1 | contig 17740 bp, 17 predicted proteins | sample 1591731 | NCBI WGS metagenome assembly OJBY01 (sample SAMN05416837, study PRJEB24817) | seawater metagenome | isolation source: Sea water | place: Canada:Atlantic | collected 2013-07
CGCCACCGCCATCGAGTATGGCCTGATCGCTGCCCTTATCGCTGTTGCTGCCATTACCGCCATGGGCGCACTGGGCAACAACCTGTCCGCCACCTTCAACGAAGTTTCGAGCTCTCTGGACACCACCGGTTAATGAAGCAGACGGCTAATCCAGTCACAAGCTAACAGAAGGGGCGTCAGGGAAACCTGGCGCCCTTTTGCTTTGTTTCGAATAGAGCGGGCCGACAGTGCGTCGGTCCGCTTTGTCGATTCCCGACCTGTTCTAGTTCGAGCGGACGACCAGCTTGTATTCACGACCTGGTACGATCTGGTCATTCGAAGACAGGCCATTCAGAACCCGGAAACGCGCTTCCTGGCCGCTGTCGTAGGCCATGCGACTTGCCATGGTGCGAACCGAATCGCCCCGCGCGGCTGTCACGACATCGACTCGACGCGGAATTACGGAGTTTGCCTCGCTTGCACTGATCCGTCGCATCGACTGATACAGCGAATTGAACGTGCCCGCCTGACCCGCAGGCGTGATTGAGGCGAAATGGTATGCGGTGCTGGGCCCAAACTCATAGGCAAACACAGTGATATCAACCTGTTGCTGACCATTGTTGACGCGCGCAGTTCCATAGGCGGCAGGCAAACCGTTCACCGTCGTGCGCTCGATACTGGAGGGTGTGACCTGCTGTTGGTCGCCGCCCAAGGCTGTGAAAACGTTGCGAACGTAGCTGTTCAGATCGCCGCTATAGGGACCCACCGTCATTTGCGAGCGGCCCTGATCACCATTGATCGTCACGGCACGGGTGCCGTTGACCATGTAGAACCCCTGCGGAGCAGTGAAGCTCAGGCGCAGATCGGGATGGAGAAACTGACGACCTTCGATGACGCCTTGCTCGGGGTCGTCGCCATAGATCATGCCATCGATTCGCGTGAGGAAGGTGTCGCGATTGACGATGCCGGTGCCACCTTGCGCCAGTTGCTGCGCATTCTGCACGCGGCTGGCAGGATCGGGGTGGGTCGAAGCCCATTCGGGAATAGTTGCATCGCCTTGTCCCTGAAGCTGAGCGTCGAGCTGGTTCTGTGCGGCCAGACTGGCGAGGAGGGTGGCCATCGCGTTGGGATCGTAGCCCGCCCCGTTCAGGTACTGAATGCCCAATTGGTCGGCTTCGAGTTCCTGACTGCGTGAATAGCTGAGGGTCGCCAACTGCGAACCTTGCAGGCTGAGATTGGCGAGATCCGAACTGCCCAGAACGGCGCCACCAATCACCGCACCCAGAAGGCCGAGCAACTGGTTGCGCTGCGCAGTTTGCTGACGCCGGGCCGAGTGGCGCGCGGCCACGTGGCCAACCTCGTGTCCCAACACTGCGGCAAGTTCCGCCTCGTTGTTCATCAGGTTGACCAGCTGGCGCGTTGCATAAACATAGCCGCCGGGAACGGCGAAAGCGTTGTTAACGCTGGAATTCAGCAGTGTCACATCGAAGGCATCGGGACGTGTAGCCAAGCCGGATTGCACTGCGATGTTCGATCCCACCTGCTCCACATATTGGGCATAGGGACCAGTCATCTCGCCGCCGAATTCCGCCACGAATTGATCGTGATACTGCGCGCCAAGCTGCGCCTCTTCGGCCGTAATCGGCGCGCCGGGTGCGACATTGGCACCGGGAATGCTGGCACAGGCGCCCAGCGCAAGCGAGCCAGCGCCCGCCAGGGCCATGGCAGTGAATTTACGGAATTTCTTGAGCGGCATTCAGGCTTCCTCCGGCATTGTTTCAATGCAAACCGATGTTTGCATTCGCTAACCCGAAAAACCGCAATGAGGCCGGGATGTTCCCGAAGCCTGGCTCTTGAGCCGCTCTAGCGTTGCCGAGAAAGATCACGCCCGATGGACAGGAAGCGATCTTCACGCTTTTTCCGCAGTGCCTCGGCATCTAGACCGGACAGCGCATCCAGCTCTTCGCCGATGGCTCTAGCCAGGTTTTCCACGGCCACCTTCGGATCGCGCTGCGCGCCGCCCATCGGTTCGGGAACGATGCGATCGATCACTCCGATCTTTTCGAGATCCTGCGCAGTTATCTTCATCGCTTCCGCAGCCTGCGGCGCCTTTTCCGCCGTACGCCATAGGATAGAGGCGCAACCTTCGGGGGAAATAACCGAATAGACGGCATGTTCGAACATCAGGACGCGCTCTGCGCTGGCCAAGGCAACCGCGCCGCCAGATCCACCCTCGCCCACGATTGCCGCAATCATTGGCACGCCAAGCGCCAGACATGCTTCGGTGGAGCGCGCGATGGCTTCGGCCTGCCCGCGCTCCTCCGCCTCGATGCCGGGAAAGGCGCCCGAAGTATCCACTAGAGTGACGACCGGCAGCCCGAACCGATCGGCCAGTTCCATCAGACGGATGGCCTTGCGATACCCCTCCGGCTTGCCCATGCCGAAATTGTGGCGGATGCGGCTTTCGGTATCGTTCCCCTTTTCATGACCGATCAGAACAACCTTGCGACCGTCCAGCCGGGCCAGCCCGCCCATGATCGCCTGATCGTCTCCATAGGAGCGATCCCCGCCCAAGGGCACGAAATCGGTAAAGCCCAGATTGACATAATCGTGGAAGTGCGGGCGCCCGGGATGCCGGGCAACCTGGGTCTTCTGCCACGGGGAAAGATCGCGATAGGTGTTTTCCAGAAGCTGCGCGCTTTTCAACTCAAGCCTTTGAAGCTCGTTTGAAATATCCACATCGCCATCGTCACCTGCCGCCTTGCGCAGTTCTGAGATCTTGGATTCCAGCTCTGCAACCGGCTTCTCGAATTCCAGGTATGAAGTCATGCCAAGGCCGCTACCCGGACCCGCGCCCCGCTGCAAGAGGATGCCGTTCATTCACCAGTGCAACAAGCCGGGCAGAATCCACATGGGTGTATATCTGCGTGGTGGCGATATCGGCATGGCCCAGCATCGTCTGCAACACGCGCAGGTCTGCCCCGCCCTCCAGCAAATGCGTGGCGAAGGCGTGGCGCAGCACGTGCGGCGATACCTTGGCCGGGTCCAGGCCTGCCCTGGCCGCAAGGCCTTTCACCAACTGATACAGGCGAATGCGCGTCAGATGGGACTTGCGCGAAGGAAACAGGAATGGCGATCCGCCTCTCCGCAGCTGCGTACCCCCGGCTTTGATCCAGCGCGCAATGGCCGATTGCGCGCGGCGCGAAACGGGCACCATGCGTTGCTGACCGCCCTTGCCGGTTATGGTGAGGAACGGCGCATCGCGAGGCACCGCTGCAAGAGGCAGAGCGACGAGTTCGGTAGCCCTAAGGCCGGAACCATAGAGCAATTCCAGCAGCGCCAGCATTCGCACCGCAGCCGGACGCTCGGCCGATGCTTCCTCCTCCGCTTGCCGGAACAGCGCCTCTATCTCCGCATGACCGAGCACCTTTGGCAGCGGACGGCGCGCCTGCGGGTGTTGCATTACGGCGGAGGGATCGTCATCCCGCAGCCCATCGTCGATACAAAAGCCGTAGAACTGCCGCAAAGCGGAGGTTTTGCGCGCCACGGTGGATGGTGCAAGGTCTGACCAGGCCGCTGCCAGCCTGGACAGATCTGCGCGCGTGGCGGATGCCAGGTCGCCGACAATCTCCTCGCTACCTTCCAGGTCCCGGCGATAGGCGGTCAAGGTATTTGCCGCCGCGCCGCGTTCAGCGGCAAGCATGGCAAGGAAATTGTCGATCGTGCCTGCCACAAGGCTACCCGCGCACGACGGCCTCCGCCGCGATCATGCGTGCTTCTGCGGAAAGGCCCGCAGCATCGAGGGATCGCACGATGTAATACAAGTGACGCGGGGTCATCCGTTCCCAGCTGGATCCTTGCATCCCCAGTCCCGCCAGCATGGCGACAAGCGTGGAATTGCCAAGTTCCCCCGCGCGGGAAATCTTCTCGCTCCATGAGCTGCGGCGCTGCAGGTTACGGCCTACACGTTCGGAAAGATCATCCAGATCGTCAGCGTCGAGGCGTCCCAACCCTGCAAGGCCGGCGATCAGGAAGGCAGACTTGCGCATCCGCGCGCTTGCATCGTTGTCGATGAAATCATCCACGGCCCCGCCGGCGACGGTGCCGTTTGCATCAGGTCGAGCCAGCGCCAGCAGTGCCCAGCCTTCGCTGCCTTCCGGCACGACGTTTGACCAGCGAAGAGCATTGCGATCCAGCCCTGCCGAGAGCATCGATGCGATCAACGTCGCGGCATCGGCTTCCATATCCTCCGTTACCGGCAAGCGCGCGGCGGCATATGCGGTCAGGACGAGGCGACCATAGTCCTGCTCTTCCCCCCACAGGCTACGCATGGCGGCAAGACGCCCTTTCGCGCTATTGGCGACGTAAGCCTCACGCAGCTGCACCGCCGCGCCCTTATCGGCAGCGTCATAGCGGTCGCTGGCCCACAGTTGCGAATAAAGGTCTACCATGGCCGAAGACGACAGCACACCGCGAGACGCAGCGGTATCGGCCACTTCCACGCGCCGCAGCAGAGGTGTCGCCGGGATCAGAACATCGGCTATCTCGTAATCAGGATCGAGATCGTCGCCCAGCTCTTCGGGAATATCTTCCCCGACGGCTCTCGCAAGCGAATAGCGCCACGGAGTTAGCTCGTCGACATCGTCCCATTCGATATTAACCGCACGGCTGGCTTCGCCCGCCGCACCTGCATAGCGCTGCGCCAGACGCACGTCGATTTCCTCTGCCACACCGGTGCCGAGGGCGCGTTGCAAACGACGGTCCGCGCTGCGCCCTTCCCCCAGATATGCAGAACAGATTGATTGCAACAGTTCCCATTCGGCATCATCGCGCAAGTCGCTTTGCAAGCGGGCGACCGGACACATGCCCAGCGCGTCGCCCGTCGCGAGATAGGCCTGGAGTGCTGCGCCAGCGAGGGCGGAGTTATATTCCGAACCGTCGATATCCTGCACCAGCGTGCGTGCTACCGCTCCCTCGCCCATGCGGTTTAGCGCCCGCGCCCGCAGCGCAGCAAATACCACCGGGTCGAGCCCACGCGGCGCGTCCAGCCTGCTGGCAAGCGCACGACGGAAAAGGATGTGCCCCCAACGCGATGCGACTGGACCGTTGCTGGCCTGCAAGGCAGCGCGAACCAGCGCCCCGGGCTGATTGCGCAGCGATCCGCTGGGAAAACCACCTTCGGCCTGCGAGATTATTCCCACCTTTTCCACTGCACGCCGCGCCGCGGCCGGGATATCGAACTTCGGACGCAGGCCGAGCACCTCGTTGATCTCGTCCTCCTCCATCCGGCTTAGTTCGGCCAGCGAGGGAAAATCGTCCGGCAGGGTAATCCGCGCCGGGGAAGATAGAGCGGACGATCCGCCACTGTCAGGCAATGGCTGTACGACCTCTCCGCTACCCGATTGCGACGGTGTGGATGGCTGCACAGGCCGGGCCGTCTGGCTGCCCGTGGGTGTCGGGCTCGGCGTCGGTGACGGTTGCTGCCGCGGCGGAGGATCGCGGAACATCGGGGGCAGCAGGTCTTCCGGCCCGCTTGCCACGGCGAGCGAAGATGTAAGTGCAAGTCCCACGGCGCTTGCAAGGAAAAGCGCGCGCGTCACGAGTTGCCCTCAGGAATGGACACAGGCTCAACGATCAGGCGCTGCTCCTGCCGCCCACCGTCGTACCACGCCACGCCCAGCATCACGGTAATCGCCAGTATCAATACCACCACAATCGACATCCGTCGTTTCGACACCTTCTGAAATTCCCCGGCTGAACAACTCTAGCCAAAAAGCCTGCCTTGGCCACTGCAAAGCGGCTCATGCTTGCCAGCGCGACTAGCCCAACTATAGGCCTTGCGGCAATGACCATTGCAGCGCCCCTACCCGATGATGCGACGATCCGCGCCCTGCGCCGCCGGATTACGCGCCCAATTGTGCTGGTTGGCATGATGGGCGTGGGCAAATCCACCGTGGGTCGCAAGCTGGCATCGACGCTGGGCATGGACTTCGTGGACGCGGACGACGAAATCGCAAATGCTGCGAACATGACCATTCCAGAAATTTTCGATCTGTTTGGCGAAGCCTATTTTCGCGACGGTGAATGCCGCGTAATCGCGCGCCTGCTGGAGGAAAAGGGCAGCGACTGCGTGATCGCGACGGGCGGCGGCGCTTTTGTGCAGCATCGAACTCGCGAACTGATCCTGGATCGCGGGATCGCGATCTGGCTCGATAGCGATGTAGAAACGCTGGTGGAGCGGGTCAGCCGTAACGACAAACGCCCGTTGCTGCGCGATGGTGATACGCGCCAGATCGTATCGAGGATGAAGAATGATCGTGCGCCTGCCTATTCGCTGGCGCCGATCAAGGTGCAAAGCGACACCGGCCCGCATTCCGTGGCCGTTGCTCGCATTTTGGAGGAACTGGACGCATGGGTGTGACAGGCGCTGTGACCGGAGCTGTGATCGGTGTCGAACTGGCCGGACGCCGTTATGACGTGCACGTAGGGCACGGCCTGCTGGACCACGCCGGAACTCTTGCATCCAGTTTCATCCGGAAAGATCGCGTGGCGGCAGTGGCAGACCGCAATTCCCACGCGGCTCATGGCAATAGGCTGGAGGCAGCGCTCGCCGCGAAGAACATTCGCGTGGACTGGTTTGTCACCGAGCCTGGCGAAGGCACAAAAAGCTGGAGCGTGCTGGAAAGGCTGGTCGACTGGTTGCTGGAACGAGGGGTGGAACGTGGCGACCATGTTATCGTTCTGGGCGGCGGCGTTGTTGGCGACCTGACGGGTTTCGCATCATCGATGCTGAAACGGGGATGCGGCTTTATCCAGTTTCCCACGACCCTGCTGGCACAAGTGGATAGTTCTGTCGGCGGCAAGACGGCGATCAACACCGCAGCGGGCAAGAACCTTGTCGGAGCCTTCCACCAGCCCTCGCTGGTGCTGGCAGACACGGCGACATTGGACACCCTGCCCGACCGTGAAATGGGTGCAGGTTATGCCGAAGTCATCAAATACGGCATTCTGGGCGATGCGGATTTTTTCGAATGGTGCGAGAGGCATGGCGCGAAAGTCACGGCTCGCGAACCGGAAGCCCTGCAATACGCCGTCACCCAAAGCGTGAAAGCCAAGGCGCGCATCGTTGCCGAAGATGAGCGGGAGACTACCGGCGCGCGCGCGCTCCTCAACCTCGGCCACACGTTCGGCCATGCGCTGGAAGCGGAAACCGGTTTCTCCGATACCTTGCTTCATGGAGAAGCCGTGGCGCTGGGCATGGTGCTGGCGGCCCGCTATTCCGCTCGTCGCGATTACATCTCGCTTGACGATGCTACGCGCATTACCGCTGCTATCGACAGCGCCGGGCTGCGGTCGGAAATCGCGTCGCTGGGACTGGAATGCTCTGGCGAGAAACTGGCCGCCCACATGTCGCATGACAAGAAGATGGATGCAGGCACCCTGCCCTTCATCCTGCTGCGCGGGATCGGAGAGGCATTTGTCGACAAACAGGTGGACATGGCGGATATCGCCGCATTCCTTGCCGAGCAACTACAGGCGCACTAGGCCCCGCCGCTCTCAGACTTGTCATCGTTTTCCAACATCCGTTCCAAGGCGCTGTACTGGCTGGCGGGCGGGCCTTCTATGACGCTGAAGCTGCCATCGCTTTCCAGGACTACGGCAGCGATGCTCTCGATCTTGCCATGGCCTTTGCCGCGAATGGCGGCCTCTATCTCGCCATGCGTCACACGCTCGGCCTTCATCTGGTCCTCGAGAAACTGTCCGTCCTTGAACAACATGCGCGAATCCGAACGGATCACCTGCTTGAACCATCCGAACCGGACAGACAGTGATGCCACCAGCCATTGCAGGAAAGCCAGCACGATGAATGCAGCCAGCCCATCTGCGATGGAAAGGCTTTTGGTCAACATGACAGACGCAAGGATCGAACCCAGCGCTACCGTCACCACCAGATCAAAGATATTCAGCTTGGCAATGCTGCGCTTTCCCGCAAACTGCAGGATCGCGATCAGTGCGAAATAAATGATCAGCGTCGTGAGGGCGATACGCCCGATTTCCGTCCAGTCATCGAACCACATGGATGCCTCAAACCCCGACAGGCGAAATGGTTCCGCTCACTTTGCGGGCTTTGCGTCTTCGACCGGATTTATCGGATCGCGTTTCACGGTTTCCATGGCGCTGCGGGTGTTGGCAGAATCCCTTGCAATAACGCTGAAAGAACCGTCGGTTTCAAGGACGACAGCGGCGATATCCTCCAGGTCTCCGAAACCTCGGCTGCGAATTTCAGCGTGAACTTCCTGGCGCAATATCCGCTCGTCCAGCATGGCGCGGTCGAGAAACTTGCCGTCACTGAACAACAGTCTCGGCTCGGATCGAATCAGGTTCTTGAACCACTGTGCCCGCAAACTTCCCCAGGCAACAAACCATTGTAGGCCGCACAAGATGACGAACGCCAACGCACCTTCGGCAAGCGTGGTCTCCTTGCTGAGTATGATTGTCGCCAGTGTCGAACCCAGTGCCACGGTCACTACGAGGTCGAAGATATTGAGCTTGGCGAGAGAACGTTTTCCCACGCCCCGCAATATCAGCACCAGCACGGCGTAGATGAGTATCGCCGTGACAAGGATTTGCCACATATCGGACCATGTATCGAACCACATGCCCAATCTACGCATGAGGCGGCATGTGGTGCCTAGCCTGGCATGACCGGGTGGAGGTGAGACACGTTGCTATCGGCAAATGCGTGTTCGATCAGCAGCGAGCGGTGGCATTTTTCCGCCTCCTCGCAATAGCACAGCAGACAGGTGCGCTTCCCGGCGGCGAGCGTTTGGATTTCGGCCATCTGCGCCAGCGCCTCCGGCAGCTCGAGCTGTCCCTCGTAGACACGGCGCAATGTCGCGTAGTCACCCTTGCGCGCGGCATCCCGGCCTTCCTTCGGAGTGCCGAGATGCTTGAAGTGCCGGTACTCGATCTCCGCTTCCTCAGCCGCCGCTTTTAGCGAAGTCTTGGAAAACCCAGCCCGGCGCGACAACGGCAGCGCACGAATATCGGCGAGGAGTTCGACCTTCTCCCTTCGCAGCGCCGCGATCAGCGCGTCCTGCGTGGCATGCGCATAACCGATGGTGAAGAGTTGTGTCGTCACCATAATCCAACGCCAACCTGCTCAAGTTGTTTCAGCATTCGCACCCGTCAGCGCATCAGTACAAGCTCTTCGGCCATTGTGGGATGTATGGCTACGGTCGCATCGAAATCGGCCTTCGTCAGCCCCGCTTTCACTGCAATCGCGGCGGCCTGCATCATCTCTGGCGCATCGGGTGCGATCATGTGGATCCCCACGATCTTGCCGTTGCTGTCATCGCAGACCATCTTGATCAGCGATCGTTCGTTGCGGCCTGCCAGTACGTTCTTCATCGGCCGGAAATCGGACTGGTAAACCTTTACAGAGCCCAGCTTGTTCTTCGCCTCGCCCTCGGTCATGCCGACAGAAGCGATCGGTGGGTGGCTGAATACGGCACTGGGGATGCAACTATGATCCACCGCAACAGGTTCGTGCCCGCCAAACACGCTATCGGCAAAAGCCTGACCTTCGCGGATGGCCACAGGTGTAAGCTGTACGCGGTCGGTCACATCGCCGACGGCGTAGATATGATCCACGCTGGTCTTGCTGAAGCGATCGACCACCACTTCGCCGCCCTTGCCCAGTTCGACGCCGACATCCTCCAGCCCCAGCCCCTCGGTATTGGGAATGCGGCCTACGGCAAACATCACGCAATCGACGTGCTCCTCGTCGCAATCGGACAGTTTGACAAAATAGCCGCCCTCGTCACACGGCTTGATGTATTCAAAAATCGTGTTGAACTTGAACGCGATCCCCTTGGTCATGGAAATTTGCAACAATCGATCGCGCAGGGCCTCGTCATAGCTGCGCAGCAATTGGTCGCCGCGGTTTACCAGTGTTACCTTGCTTCCGAACTCGTTGAAAATACCGGCAAATTCATTGGCGATGTAGCCACCACCCGCGATGATGATCTTCCCGGGGATTTCGTCGAGATGAAAAGCCTCGTTGGAACTGATCGCATGTTCTGCACCCTGACATTCGGGCATTCGGGGCCGTGCGCCTGTAGCTATCAGGATATGCTTGGCCGTTACCGTGCGCCCCCCTTCCAGCGTCACCTCATGCGGTCCGGTCAGCCGCGCACGCTCCTTGAAGATCTCCACCTCGTGGCTTTCCAGCGTATCGGTATAGGCACCTTCCAGACGGTCCACATCGGCCAGCACATTATCGCGCAACTTTTTCCAGTTGAACGTCTTTCCCTCGATCTCCCAACCGAATTTCTGGCAGTCTTCCAGATCCTCTGCGAAATGGGCCCCGTAAACGAGCATCTTCTTCGGCACACAGCCACGGATGACGCAGGTGCCGCCAACACGGTATTCCTCTGCGATGGCAACCTTTGCGCCGTGCCCTGCCGAAACGCGGCTGGCGCGCACGCCGCCCGAACCTGCGCCGATGGTGAAGAGATCGTAGTCGTAATCGGACATGGGCGCGAAAAGCTCCTGCTGCTGGTGAAACGCTGTGGTTCATGGCCATACGTTTGGCAGCGGGCAAGGGTTTCAGGCCAATTGCCGATGAACGATCAGCTTTCTATCAGCAGATCGTTATCAGCCAGCATCTGCCAACTGGGACCGAAGCGCATCGCCAGTAGCTGCTCCGGCGCGATTCCCACGCTGTTTTTCAGGACCCGACGAATACCGTCCGCGCGGCCCTGCTCGCCTTCGCCCAGCGCCACTAGCGCCTCCGGTCCATGGGACAGCCGTTCCTGGAACAGCAACGAGGTGTCGAGCGGATTGAAGTTGAAGCCGATGAACAACAGCCGCCTTGCGTTGGCGATGCCTCCGATCAGCGAAGCCTTCAGTTGACGATCGTCCAGATGTTCAGAAGCGGTGCGGATGTTTTCGGCGATCTTGAAGAGGTTCTTCGGGTTAGTGTCGCCCCACATCGCCTCGGTCTCCGGCCCCGTCTGCCATTCCAGGCGGCCGGCACGGCCGTAGGGCTGCACTACGTTCAGCTTCTCGGCGCATAGCGCTTGCGCTTCTGTCACCGGCATTCCGAAACCTGTGTGCAATACCCACGGCATGTAGTGCTGGATAGAACGGTCGGTGTTGAAGTTCACGATGTGCAGGTTGTCGAAGCAGTTCTGCGCGCGCGAACGGCTGACACCATCCACCACCATGCGCCCCAACTGGAACAACCAGTTTTCTGCGCCGCGAAAAGGCATGTCGCCGGGATCGCGCGGCTCTGCCTCCATCGCTGACTGGTGTTCGGCCTGGAGCGTGTAATAGGCGATGGCGAGCTTGCCGGCGGCGGCCACGTACTTGTCCTGCCCGTGCTGTTGCAGCAAGGCATGGATTGAACTGCTGAGCCGCGAACCGGCCCGAATGCGAAGGGCAGCCTCGCGCAGGGCATCGCCTTCGCCCTTCACCTTTTTGAAAAGCGTATCGAAATCCTGCATTTCTGATGTTTGCAGATCGGAGCCGAGCCGCTGGAAATCGAACCCGTGGGCGATCTTGCTCAACAATTCGCGCTGGCCCGGCATTTCGATCTCGATACCGGCGCTTGCGCCAATTATTATGGCGGTCTTCGTCCTGATCATCGAAAAATCCTAACCTTGCGCGCCCTGGAACGTGATCGTCCTAGAGCGCACATGGTTAAGATTAGCCTATCTTTTCAAACAGATTGTTGCCGGCCTGCAAAAGCTGGTAGCCAGGTCGATCAGCCCTGCGTTCGCCCACGACCGCCACCGCCGCTGCGGCGCTGGCCTCCCTGTGAGCGTCCACCGCCCTGCTTCGGGCCGCCGCTGCGACGCTGGCCACCCTGCTTCGGTCCACCGCGTCCGCGACCGCCCTTGGCGCCCTCGCCACGTTCTGCCGAAGCACCACGTGGCTTGGGGTTCACGCGCTGGCGCTGCTGCTTGGGCGCAGGCTTGGTTGGACCAACCCCTTCAACCACGGCACGGAAATTGTCCGGCAGCGGCAAACGCTCGAAACTGGCATCGGTCTGCTTGTTGATGTCCTTCAGATAGGTACGCTCGTCCTCGGCGCAGAACGCAATCGCCACGCCATCTGCACCTGCGCGTGCGGTGCGACCGATACGGTGGACATACTGTTCCGGCACGTTGGGCAGTTCGTAGTTGATAACGTGGCTGACACCGGGAATGTCGATCCCGCGCGCAGCAACATCCGTCGCCACCAGAATGGGGGTCTTCGCCCGCTTGAACTCGCTCAGCGCGCGCTCGCGTTGCGGCTGGCTCTTGTTGCCGTGGATCGCATTGGCGGGAATACCTACTTGCGACAGCTTCTTTACCACACGGTCCGCGCCATGCTTGGTACGGGTAAAAATAAGGACACGCTCGAACTTGCCGGGCACCTGGTGCTTTTCGGACAGGATCAGTTCGAGCAGCGACTGCTTTTCGTCCTGCTGCACCATGAACAGGTACTGGTCGATCCGCTCTGCCGTGGTGGCCGCAGGTGTGACGGAGACCGTGACCGGATCGTGGCAGTACTTGCCCACCAGTTCCTTGATCTGCTTCGGCATCGTCGCGCTGAAGAACAACGTCTGGCGGTCCTGCGGTACAAGTTCACTGATGCGTCGCAGAGCGTGAATAAAGCCGAGGTCCAGCATCTGGTCCGCCTCGTCGAGGATAAGAATTTCAACGCCGTCGAGGGTGAACGCTTTCTGGTCGATCAGGTCGAGCAGGCGGCCCGGCGTGGCAACGAGTATGTCGCACCCGCGGTGCAGCTTGTTGCGATCCTTGTTCACGGACGTGCCGCCGACGATGGAATGGACCTTCAGACCCGCCAGTGCGCCATAATCCTTGGCGCTTTGCGCGATCTGGCCTGCAAGTTCTCGCGTTGGGGCAAGAACCAGCATGCGGCATGATTTGAAGGGGATCTGGTTGTCGGACTTGCGCAGGTTATCGATGCTGGGCAGCATGAATGCGGCAGTCTTGCCGGTGCCGGTCTGGGCAATACCCAGAAGATCACGGCCTTCCAACACTGCAGGAATAGCCTGTGCCTGGATTGGCGTGGGCTCTTTATAGCCCTGCATGTCGAGTGCCTGCATCACAGGCTGCGACAGGCCGAGGTCGGAGAATTGAATAGTCATATGTTGTACTGAACTCGCAGAATATGCGGCGCGCAGAGCAACGGCTCGCGCGGCGCGGGTGTCAAAACGACCCGCGTGAAAAGGGAAGTCTCAGGTAAAAAGGCCGAAGGGCTGCCGGGGTTTGCAGCTTTCTCGCTGCGACCGCTTCACGCTGGCGCGCGCTTCGATGCCGGCCATGTGGGGAACATTATGCGAAAAGTCAATCGCATGTTCGCTAAAACCTTGCCCCGAACATCAGGCAAGAAAAATCATTTGGCGCGATCTGGAAAAATTTGGGAACCTGTGGCAACTTGCGATGCAACACTGATTTACAACGATTTTTACTATATTTCAAAATCCTGGCGCAGTTCAGCATCGATTGTGGCCGCAGGATAAGTCGCCTGGAGTAGTATCCCTTGCAAACGCAGGACAAGAAACAATACGATCGGTTGCCGTTCGCCCTGACCATCGCGGATATCACGGTAGAAGGTCAGCCGCTCGTATTTGTGAATGAAGCCTTCGAGCACATGACAGGCTATTCCCGCACGAGTATTCTTGGTCAGAATTGTCGTTTCCTCCAGGGCGCCAAGACCGATCCCCAAACCGTTTCCAAGCTCTCCAATGCCATCCAGAACTGCGAAGATGTCGAGGTTACGATCTACAACTACCGTGCCAACGGAGCGGGTTTCTGGAATCGTTTGACGATGGGCCCCCTGAAAGACGATGGGGGCGATGAGGGCTGCCGCTATTTCGTCGGAATGCAATGTGATCTCGGTTCGGGCGAAAGCCCTGCCGATTCCGAAAGCGTGGACACCCAGATTGCCGAGGTTCAACACAGGGTGAAGAACCACCTTGCCTTGATCGTGGGCATGATCCGCATCCAGGCAACGCGGGTGGATAACCCCACGGTAGCGTTCGATACACTGTCCCGCCGCGTCGAAGCCCTGCAATTGCTGTACCAGGAAATGCACCAGGCGGGCGCTGCCAGCGCCACGGCCAAGGTCATTCCGCTGGGGGCCTATCTGGGCCGGATCGCTTCTGCCATCAATCATATCGACGGGCGCGAAGGCGTAAAGCTGAACTTCAGCGCCGATACCGTCAGCGTTCCGGTCGAGACAGCCGGACGTATCGGCCTCATCCTGTCCGAGATACTGACCAATTCGATGCAACATGCGTTCGATGGCCGGGGTGCTGGTGTTGTTACCGTCCGCAGCAAGGTGTTGTCGCACGATCTTTTGCGCATATCCATCGAGGATGATGGGGTAGGCATGCCGGACGATTGCGACTGGCCGAACGAGGGCAACCTTGGCGCGCGGATCGTGCGGGAACTTGTGAAAGGTTTGAGAGGCACGCTCGAAGTAGGTCGACTGACCGCTGGTTCGCTCATCAATATCGATATTCCGCTGGAACAGCAGGCGCAGCAGATCCGCCAGGAAAGACAAGCCGGCTAATACAAAAAGAGGGCCGGAAGGATCGCTCCTGCCGGCCCTCTGTTTAAACCGTCACGGCTGTTTTCAACCAACCCGCCCGGAATTGCGAGCGTCCTGGAATTCATCCTGCGACAGATAGGTGTCGCCGTCATCGTCGAAAAAGAAGAACGTCTGTCCGGCCTCGTTGATCTGGTCCTGCGTCAGGTGCGGACCGAGGGCATCGTTGGGTTCGGGCGGATTGGGATCGGTGGGCAGCGCCCAGATGGCATATTCCGCCACTGAAAGCTTGCCGTCGTCGTTGCGGTCGAGATAACCGAAAGTCATCTTGCTGCGTGAAGGCATCGACGAACCAGTCCCGTTCATCGCGCCCTCGGCGCTAGTGGTGCCTGAACCGCTGGTTGAGCTATCGCTCGACGTCTCTTCGCTATCCGTCGAACCGGAACCCGACATTGATGCACCGCCCATGCTGCCATCCGACGCGCCGCCGCTGGATTCCATTTCAGTCTGCATATCCGCCATGTTGCGATCGTATTCATCGCTGATGGACTGGCTATCCATGGCATCTAAGCTGGCTTGTTGATCCTCGCTCAGATCGCCGCCGACGGGGTAAGCCTCGTCGTTGCTGTCATCGACAATCTCGTCGATATCGTCGACCGGGGTGTTCTCAACATCTTCGCTATCACAAGCGGCGAGGCCCAGGGCAGCCGCAGAAACAAGCGTCGTCATCGTCAATATACGTTTCAAGGTTCTTTCTCTCTTTTAATCTGAGGTTCACCATGGGCAACGACCAAGTCACCGTATATTTCCGAAAAACATGCGCTTTATCAACTATCAGGCGAGACGCGCGGCTTTCAGCAAGGCTTCCGTGCTCGGGTCGAAGCGTTCGCCGCCCGTCTCTATCTTGCGCGCGATATCCTTGCCCAATTCCACTCCGAACTGGTCGAACGGATTGATATCCAACATGACTGCGGCGGCAAAGACCCTGTGCTCGTGGAAGGCAATCAGCGCGCCGAAGGTAGCCGGGTCCAGATCGTCGCACAGGATGGTGGCAGAGGGGCGATCGCCCGGATAGCTGCGGTGAGGATCGTCGCTTTGCTTGCCCGCCATCAGTGCAGCACCCTGGGCAAAGCAGTTCATCAACAGGATATGGTGGTGTGCTGCATCAAGCATGTCGCCCGGTTCCACGCTGGCGATGAAATCTATCGGCACCAGATGCGTGCCCTGGTGGAGCAGCTGGAACACGGCATGCTGGGCATCGGTGCCCACCCCGCCCCAGGTAATCGGCGCGGTGGGGCCGGCCGGTTCGCCATCCACCGTCACGAATTTGCCGTTGGATTCCATTTCAAGCTGCTGGAGGTAATCGGGCAGCAGGCGTAGCCGTTCATCATAAGCGAACACGGCGCGCGTCTGGCACCCGCGCAGGCGAAGGTAATAGAGGTCGGAAAAGGCCGCACGCAGCGGCAGGTTGTCGCGCCCGTTCGTATCGCGAAAATGCTCGTCCACCCGTGCGGCGCCCGCCAGCACCTGCTCGAATTCCTCCCAACCGATGGAAATCGCGATGGGAAAGCCGATGCTGGACCATAGCGAATATCGTCCGCCGACGCTCTCTGCAAAAGGCAGGATGCGCGTTTCATCCACGCCCCATTCCACCGCCTTTTCCGGCGCGGCAGTCAGCGCGATAACGCGGCCCGTGGGATCATCCACCCCGTTATCGGCCAGCCACTTCAGCGCAGATTGCGCGTTGGTCATGGTTTCGATCGTGGTGAAGGTCTTGGAGGCGACCGCAATCAGCGTGGCGGCCGGATCGCAGGCATCGAAGGCTTCTTCCAGCGCGACGCCATCGATGTTGGATACGACATGCACGTCCACTTTGGGCGCATCGCGGCCCAGCGCATCTACCGCCAGTGCAGGCCCTAGCGCGCTGCCGCCGATGCCGACGTGGATCAGGTGCTTTACCTCTCCCAGTGCGCCTTCGTGAATTGCGCCAACCATCAATTTCATGCGGTGGCGCAGCGCCTCGGCTTCCTCCACGCTGGTTTCCAGGCCCACGCCGCGCAGCGCGGAATGCTCTGCGGCGCGGTTTTCCGTGGGGTTTACCACCTGACCGGTAAACAGCCGCCAACGCATTTCGTCGAATTCGGAAGCCTCCGCCAGCGCCTCGAAATCGGAAAGAAGATCATCGGTAAGATGGGTTTTCGACCAGTCGAACAGGATACCTGTTTCTCCCAGCTCCAGTCGGGCGGACAATTTGCCGACCCGCTCCGCATCATCGGCAAACAGTTCCGCAAGGGTCGGGTCCGGGTGGAGGGCAAGAGCTTTCCAGGCTTCGTCACGGGTCTTCGTCACAGGGGGCGATTCCTTTCCTACCGATGATGCTCTTGGCTAGGCCCTCGCGCTATGAATGAAAACCGCAAAATTCGCGCTTCCCGGCCTGTTCCGGCGCGACACACATGAGGCTTGGTTTTTGCGCTCAGGACAGTGTTCCATGTGTTCCACATTAGCTGGCATTTCGGCCTCTACCGCAACGCCATGCTTGACGCAGACGCGCTGTGGCAACAAGACCGCCGCCGATGACTGACACTGTTAAACCGCGCGAAGTGACCGAGCCTGAAACGGGCAAGACGGAAGAGAAGGAAGACTGGAAAAGCTTCGGCTGGTTCCTTGTCAAACTGGTGATCGTGGTGCTGATTTTCCGCACCTTCTTCTTCACCAGCTTCAACATTCCATCCGAGAGCATGATGCCCCGCCTGCTGGTGGGCGATTACCTGTTCGCGCAGAAATGGTCCTACGGCTATTCGCGCTATTCGCTCCCGTTCGACGTGGACGTTGGCGATGGCCGCATCTTCGCCACCTTGCCGGAACATGGCGACGTGACGATCTTCAAGCATCCCATCGACAAGAGCGACTATATCAAACGCGTGATCGCCCTGCCCGGAGATACCGTACAGATGATCGACGGACAGCTGCACCTCAACGGTGAAGCCGTGCCGAAGGAGCGGGTCGAGGATTTCATCGTCGAGCTTGTGCCGGGTGGCCGTTGCTATTCAGGTCGCTTCGCCATGCAGACGGACAAAGGTGCGCCCGCGTGCCGTTATCCGCAATTTCGCGAAACGCTGCCCAACGGTGTAAGTTACAACGTGCTGGATCTGTCTCTTATACACATCTGACGCTGCCGACGAAGAGGATAGTG
>OJBY01000611.1_pt1 | contig 17737 bp, 14 predicted proteins | sample 1591731 | NCBI WGS metagenome assembly OJBY01 (sample SAMN05416837, study PRJEB24817) | seawater metagenome | isolation source: Sea water | place: Canada:Atlantic | collected 2013-07
ATTCCTTCACATCGACATACAGGACGTATTAATGTCGTGGAGCTACGGATAGCTAGGAACGACCATGTGATCATGACATTGCCTACATGGATGTAGGTACTTAGTTTTTGTCTGGAACAAAAAACTGACCGTACATCGTGTACATAAAAAAGCTCATAAGCGTTAACTTATGAGCTTTTTATATATTAACCGTTTGTGTTCTACATTGATTAACCTGAGATTTTCGCCCAAGTATCACGTAAGCCAACCGTGCGGTTAAACACTAACTTTCCTTCAGCGCGATCTTGCGCTGAAATTTGGTTATCAAGGCAGAAGTAACCTTGGCGTTCAAATTGAAAAGCTTTTTCAGGCTCGGCTGTTGCTAAATGTGGTTCAACTTTGGCATTAGGAATAGTCACTAATGATTCCGGATTCATCACCGTATGAAAGTCTTCTTCTGCACCTGGATTTGGCACAGTGAATAAACGGTCATACAAACGAATTTCAGCATCAAGACTCTGCTCAGCAGCAACCCAGTGAATAACACCTTTTGGCTTAGTACCATCTGTTGGATTTTTACCTAAAGTTTCAGCGTCGTATTTACAGTAAACGGTTGTAACATTTCCGGCTTCGTCTTTATCGCAACTTGTTGCTGTTACTACGTAAGCACCACGTAAACGCACAGCTTTATCAAGCACTAGGCGTTTGTACTTTTTATTAGCTTCTTCTCTAAAATCTTCCGCTTCAATGTAAAGCTCTTTAGCGAATGGCACGACACGTGTGCCTTGGCTTTCATCACTTGGATGATTTTTCACATCAAGATTTTCAACGGTATCTTCTGGGTAGTTCTCAATTACCAATTTAATTGGGTCAAGTACTGCCATAGCGCGTGGCGCATTGTCATTAAGGTCTTCGCGGATACAAGCGTCTAAAACACTCATTTCTACGGTATTATCCATTTTTGTTACACCAATGCGCTTGGTGAATTCTCGCATTGAACCTGGCGTAAAACCACGTCGACGAAAAGCTGCAATAGTTGGCATACGTGGGTCGTCCCAACCGCTAACTAAGTTTTCTTCAACTAAATTGTTGAGTTTACGCTTACTCATCACCGTGTATTCAAGGTTTAAGCGTGAAAATTCATATTGACGTGGCGTAGTTTCAATTGAGATGTTGTCAATTACCCAGTCGTACAGTCGACGGTTATCTTGAAATTCCAAGGTACAAATTGAATGTGTAACACCTTCAATGGCATCAGAAATACAATGAGTGAAATCATACATTGGGTAAATGCACCATTTATCACCGGTTTGGTGATGATGAGCAAATTTAACACGATAAATAATTGGATCACGCATACACATGAAACTTGATGCCATGTCTATTTTCGCACGTAATGCACATTCACCTTCTTTGAAGCCACCGTCTTTCATTTTTTCAAATAACGCTAGGTTTTCTTCAACTGAAGTATCACGGTATGGGCTATTTTTACCTGGTTGCTTTAACGTGCCACGGTATTCACGGGTTTCTTCGGCATTTAAAAAACAAACGTAAGCTAAGCCTTTTTCGATAAGCTCAACAGCATAACCATATAAACGGTCAAAGTAGCCTGAAGAATAATGAATTTCGCCAGCCCATTCAAAACCTAACCATTTAACGTCAGCTTGAATAGAGTTTACATAATCAATGTCTTCTTTTTCTGGGTTGGTGTCATCAAAACGCAAATTACACAAGCCGTTGTAATCTTGAGCAATACCAAAATTCAAACAAATAGACTTCGCATGACCAATATGCAGGTAGCCATTCGGCTCCGGCGGAAAACGTGTCTGCACACTGTTGTGCTTACCACTAGCAAGATCGGCATCAATAATTTGACGAATAAAATTGGTTGGACGGTTTTCAACTTCCGACATCCACAGAACCCCTAAAATATGAAAATTTAAATAGTATTATGGCCGACATTATATCAGCAGATTTAACCAGAGCGCACCTAAAGATTAAGATTACTTAGCAATTATTTATTGAGTAATTCTAAGTGCCAATATGCATGGTTAACAGTATTAATAGCCTAATTACTTACGGTAAAGACTTTATTGCCGAAGTTAGGCCAGATTTTAGCATTTGCAGTTGCATGTTTTTACTATCCGCAATCAATACAAACATAGCATTTAAAAACTCTCGAGCATTATGTAGTTTTGCTAATCCTTGCTGGCTTGTGTATGCCTGCTGCCAATTGGTACTTGGAGCTTGTGTAATGTGCTTTTTTAACCAGCTTTTCCAGTCTTGCTCTGTATGTTGCTCCTGTAAGAAAATATAAAGCAATGGCATGACTAAACGCTTGGGCTCGCCATAAGTATAAAAATGACCATTTTTAGGGAGAACTTGCTGGCCAATTGCCTCAAGCATCATCGATAATTGTTTTTTGTTTATTGCAGGGTTTAAAGCTAACTGTAAAAATAAATCTGCCGTGTGTGCGACATTGTGTCGCCAACCAACAACGTCATCAAAGCCTCTATAATCAGTAATGTTAAGCATATATTCTGTGCTTTTTACAATTAATAACTCACGTTGCTCTACCGTTAGGTAAGGTGTTTTTCGATCAACCCGTGCTAATTCAGCTAGCATTAAGGCAATAAAAGGCTGGTAAACTTGATTGTCATCAATAGTTTTTTTAGCAAAATTACTCAATAACCTTTCAAACATTGCTTGGTAAGTTTTTTGCGACAGTTTATTTGCTCTTAACCACGCAGAAAGTCCCGCGTATGCGACACCGTCACGAATATTACTGTGCGGAACGGCTAAACAATTTAATAGCTGCAAGGCCAATTTATCGCGCTCAATATCATCTTCAATATCAAAGTCTTGTTTAGCTAAATCCAACAAAGTTTGTTGGTTCCACTCACTGGTATAGCATTGGCTTACTAAGCTATTGGCATTGACACTTTGAGCCGATGCAGCGCCATTAAACAAAAATAAAACGCACATTAAACTTGTAATAATTAATTGATTAAAAATCCCCATATGTTTCATTATTTTCTCCATTAATTTTTTTAAGGGGTTGTCCGTTTGACTTTTTAGCCAAGTGCATGACAGCGACATATATCTTCTCGCTGAAAATTCAAACAGTTACACTAATCGCCAATGTAAATTAAATCAACAAGTTCTATAAAACGCCATTCACATCAGACCAGTTAATTGTTATGTTAGTGAAACAAAACACTGATATTCATTTAAAAGCCTGCCATGCCTGAAACTACAAGCTCAAATACACCAGTCACTTCCAAACCACTCATATTTGAAAAGTATCAAAAATGGCAGCAAAAATCTAAAAGCCAAATGACAGTCAACGGTTATTATCGTGCAGGTGCAAAAGCAGGAAAACGTATACATTTGCTACACGGTACGGGCTTTTCAGCAATGACACTAGCAGCGATGGCATCTCAATTACCTGAAGATAGTGCTATTTGGCTTACCGATGTGCCTGGTCATGGGCAATCTACTCAGCCTTCCAAAGGCATGCCTGACTGGCAAAAAATGGCGAACACTGTAGCAGACGCCATATATAAGCAAGCTAATGTAGCACAAGATGGACCTTTGATTGGCATTGGCCACTCAATGGGCGCGGTGCTAACGCTATTGGCCGCAACTAAATATCCAGATTTATTTAGTGAGGTAATTTTACTTGACCCTGTTCTTTTCAAGAACGAAATGATTATTGCGCAGCAATTAATGCGCGCTACTGGCACTTGGCGCCATAGAACGCTAATAAAATCGGTCAGTAACCGTACTTCAACTTGGCCAAGCTTAGAAATAATGAACAACGAGATTGCTATAAAGCCATTTTATAAACCGTGGCATGCACAAGTAATTAACGACTATTGCCGCTATTCAACTATCACTAACGAGGATAACTCCGTAAAACTGTCTTGTTCACCTAAATGGGAGGCATCAATATTTGGTTCATACCCTAAAGGACTTTGGCGTGCGGTAAGAGAAATTAATTTACCCGTTAATATACTAGTTGCTAATAACACTTATTTTTTTATTCCATCGGCGGTAAAACGTGCAGCTAAGGTTAATAAAAACATCAAATGGCAAATGTTTGGCAATCATCATTGCTTTCCAATGGAACAGCCTATTGAGGCGGCTATCGAATTAACTAAAATAATGTCTAGACCCAATATTAAGTAAGCTTATATTTCTTGATTTAGTTCTGCTTTTATTACTTTAATTTTTACTATACTTAAAAAGAAAATAATTTAATTGAAATTAATTACATTATTTTCATATCTTTATAAAGAGAATTTATAGGAAGTCGTAATTGAAGTATTTATTCCCCATTGCTGTTTTTACTTGTTTTTGTGCTTTTGCTAATGATAAAAACCCGACATTAGAAATAGTTAGTGAACATTGGCCACCTTACATTGTGCAAAACACTAAGGCTAATAATGAGGTCTCCGGGGTTGTAACCAAAAAAATTAAAGCCATATTTGACAACTCTCCACTTCAATACCAAATAACAACTTATCCTTGGGCTCGCAGCTATTATTTAGCGATGAATAAACCCAACGTGTTAATTTACTCTATTTACAAAACACCCGAACGTACCCCTTATTTCGAATGGTTCTGCCCTATTCATGCTAAAACGCCGGTAAATATCTATAAATTAAAAACAAATAGCACTGACATTAGCCACTTGGCTTCTCTAGGTAATGCTATAGTTGGCGTATTACGCAACGATAATAGTCATAACTACATGGTTAGTAATGGTTTTAAGGAAGGGGAAAATTTAACGGTATCATCTAGCGAAGAAAATAATATCAAAAAGCTACTTAAAGGAAGAATCGACGCAGTTATTCAATCTAAAGACGCTTTAATTTATCGAATACAAGGTTCTAACTTCACCATAGATGACTTCTCTGTAGGCTTTAAGTTACATAAGGATGCCAATAACGAACATTGTATGGCACTAAATAAAAATTCAGATCCCGCAGTAAAAAATGCGGTAAAAAATGCATTCAACTTGTGGCTTAAAGAAAACACCTAAAACGCTGAGAATATATTTAAAAGAAAATAGCTTTGTGTTACGTTTATGCCATTAATAAAACATGGACGTAAAAATGAATAAACTCTTCACTATCAGCATAATATCATCAGTATTATTATCTAATAGCACTAATGCTATAGAGATATCAAAGCACTTAAGTACTACAACAGAGCCAGTTCCCAAAGTTAGAGTTAATCCAAAATACCCTGTCAATGCGGCTCGAAATAATCGTGAGGGTTGGGCAAAATTTAGCTTTATTATTGAAAAAGATGGTAGCGTTTCTAACGTTATTGCTATTGATAATTCAGGTAGTAAAGACATCACCTTAGCGGCAAAAAAAGCGGTGATGAAATGGCAGTATGAGCCTGCAATGGAAAATGGCGAACCCATTCAGCAATGTGTTAATAATGTACAACTAGATTTTAGAATGCACAAAGACGGTACAACAAAAGTTACTCGAAAGTTTAATAGTACTTATAAAAAAGCAATAAAAGCACTCGAAGAGAAAAACTACTCTGAAGTTGATAAGTACTTAGCTAGCCTTAAAAAAATAAAATATTTGCATATGTCGGAAAACAACTATTTGCAGCTACTTCAGGCACAATATGCCAAAGATATAGGTGATGACGCATTGCAATTATCTCATCTATATAAAGTAAACTTTATCGAAAATGAAAAAAATAGTAAGCACGCATTATCAATTTTGGAGCAACGATTTAACTTAGAACTAAAATTAAATCGATTAAAGCAAGCCTATAGCACTTTTAAAAGGGTGGAAAAAAATCCCGCAGCAAAACCTTACTTAGAAAGCTACAACGCGGTAATTAAACGTGTTGATGAGTTTGTTAATTCAGATAAAGATTTGGTAGTAAGTGCAGATATTCGAAATGCTGATTATTGGCAACATTCTCTAGTACGCAATGAGTTCACATTAACCAGTATTAAAGGCAAGTTGTCAAAAATGGATATTCGCTGCGCTAATAAACGCCATGTTTATTCAATAGAAAATAACAATACTTGGCAGTTACCTGAGTCTTGGAAGCAATGTCATATTTTTGTGTTTGGTGAAAATAACGCAACATTCAACTTAGTTGAACATCCATTTAAGGTATAGCGAGCGTAGTATTTTCGTCACCATTTTATGTTTTATTTTCAAGGTTCGTACCGCTAAGCTTCCAATGTTCGTGCCTTGAAATTTTCTGCAATTAATTATAGCCAAACTGCAACTAATTAATATGACTAACCAGCTGTAAAAAAGTAAACTCATTTACTCCATATAAATGATTAAAAACTCACAATTCAAGGCAGGTAATGCTGAATTAATAGCGTCAGGTTTAAAAACGTCTGCCGGCCTTTCTCCAAGTTGTGTTTGCTTCATTTCTCTTTTTAAGCTGTATGATTGTGAAATCTTATGATCGGTAATCAATTGCAGGCTAACGCTATCGAAAGCATAGTTACCTTTAACAATAGCCAACTCCTCATCATAAGTGGCCTTTTCAAATTCAAGAACAAATCTTCCATCACGAGAAAACATTATAGTCGCGTCAGTAAATTCACAGTACTGTGTTCTCAGGTACGGTGGCATTGTGGGCACAACATTGCTTTCATTTCGTAAATACACGCCTAAATGATTAACATTATAGAAATGTTTACCTTGCGCAAAAGTTAAGTGTGAAGGGCTTTCTATGCCAGAAGCTAAAAATAACGACTCGATACTATTTAACAAATTAATGTCAGTAAAACTTGGATTAGTAGCAACTGTACTATTAGGAAAGTTATTAGGGATTGTGACATTCGACTTAACTACACTCACGTCGAGCTTTTTAAGTTTCGAAATCAACGAGTTGATACGTTCTTCACTATAGCCTTGATTGACAATATGAAGCTGTGTTTGTGAGCATGCCATTAAAAATAATAAGCTAACCAGTATTAGATAAAAACTAAACTTCATTTACATCCTTTTTTAATCACTAATAACAAGCCTAAGTTTCGATATTACTTAATAAGCAATTGAAATAACATAAATAAATTTAATTGAATGACCCAAGACTATTTCACGGTCAACTATAGCAACTTTACAATTGGAGAACATAATGACTAAGCATTTATTACTTATACTAATGGTACTAGTAACAATATCAAAACCAGCAAGCGCCATAAGTAACAGACAAAATAACACGAGTGAAAAAAGTATTCATGAGAATACAGTAATGACCACAGGACTAAATCACTTAGGGCTAACGGTTAAAAACCTTCAAGCATCAACGGACTTTTTTATTAAAACTTTAGGTTGGAGAAAAGCAGGAGGATATCCAGATTATCCGTCAGTATTTGTTACTGATGGCGAGCTTTTTCTCACACTTTGGCAAACAAAAAATACCAATTTAGTAGTCCCCTTTGATCGTAAAAATAATGTTGGCTTACATCATCTTGCATTAAGTGTTGATAGTGAGGGTATGTTACATGAGTTACACCGCAGGTTTAAAACTGTGCCTAACTTAGTTATTGAGTTTCCACCTGAATTAAATGGTAAAGGTCCTACCATACATATGATGATACGAGAGCCAAGTGGTAACCGTATTGAGTTTGCTTATACGCCAAAGAGAAAGTAAATAGATGTATCAGCACTAAATAGTCACGATTAAAATATATAAAATTCATTCAAAAAAAAAAGCGCAGAAAACTGCGCTTTGATTGAAACTAACTTTTCTATTTTATGACTAAATTTTGATTAAAACTGTGCAACTACTTGCTCAACAACAGATTTGATCGCTTTACTCGGATTGTCTTGGTCGGCTGACTTTATGCGTTTAACAGCCCAACCATGCCAAACTGGCTGATGACTTTTAACGTCATAAACATCGATTGCCAATTTACCTTCAGTATAGTTTCTAACATGAGTTTCGTTGCTTATACCAATACCACCATAATATCTATGTCCCCAAACAAAGCCAGAACGATAAGAGGTAGGCAATGAATCAACTTTTACTTTTTCTCGGCTACCCATTGTATAAGAAATGGTAAAATCTGCTTGCTCTGCATTGTCAATTAACTGATAACCCTTGGCAATAAATGCTTGTTCAATGGCATTATCAATTCTAACTTTCATAACAGGATTAACATCAACAGGCTCAGCCAATACTTTAGTTTCTTTTAACCATGAAAACGTTTTGTAATCAGTGGTTGATATTTCACTATTTCGATCAAAGTTGACCCTTGCTTGTTGGGTCGACGCGCAACCAGCAACACTGCCTATAAGTGCGAGTATAATAATTAGTTTACTTTTTAACATAAGTCCGTCCTGTTAACGTCGATGAATAACAATTTATAGTCAGTAGACTAACACATCAATAATGAAAATTTGTTGAAATATGTAACTTGCAATACTACCTATGTACCCTGATAAAAAACATTAATAAATAGCAGTAAGGTTACAAATAAAATCAACCACTTAAGTTTATACACACTACATATTAAGTATACCTAAAATACCATTTAAAATTACGCTTTATTTACTATATGACCTGAAATTCAAAGAATATAGTGCACCATACTCATTTTAATCATAACTCAGAGAATAAAATTATTAGCAAAATAGTAACTTTCCATTGACTCTTGTATACAAACACCTTAAAACTATGGGTATAACTTTTGAACAAACTTACTTTTTACGGTTAGCAATATAATAATGCTTTTATCAAATACACTTAATTCACTCCTCATTGTCGTCATGGTCTTTAAACCATTGCGTGGGCGATTTTGTGTGTAAAAAGTAAATAAAAAATATCAAAATAAAACCCTCGCTCTGCAAAGACCGGGGGTTTTTTTATAGCTATTACATTATAAATAAAGGGATCATATATGAGCACAGAGCTACATACTGGTGCGGAACTAGTGGTAAAAGCACTTTCTGCACTTAAGGTAAAATATCTATTCGGCTACCCTGGCGGTACAGTCTTAGATATTTACGATGCATTATTTAAGCAACAAGACGTTGAGCATATACTGGTTCGCCATGAACAAGCTGCAACGCATATGGCTGATGGTTATGCTCGCGCGACTGGCGAAGTAGGCGTTGTACTAGCGACTTCAGGACCAGGTGCAACAAACTGCATTACCGGTATAGCAACGGCTTATATGGACTCAATACCAATGGTCGTACTATCAGGCCAAGTACCTACCGGCTTAATTGGCGATGATGCTTTCCAAGAAACTGATATTGTTGGTTGCTCTCGCCCTATTGTTAAACATAGCTTTAATTGCCGTGATATTTCGGAGATCCCAAATATAATTGCTAAGGCATTCTATATTGCCAGCACTGGACGTCCTGGGCCTGTTGTTATCGAATTGCCAAAAGATCTGCTAATGCCAGGACAAAGTGCTGAATTCTTATTGGATGCAGAAATAAAAATGCGTTCATACAATCCAACGGTTAAAGGCCATCATCGCCAGATAAAGAAAGCAGTACAGGCGATAACACAGGCAAAGCGCTTAGTCATATACTCTGGTGGCGGTATCATCATTGCGAATGCCGCAGAACTACTTCAAGCACTGGTTGAAAAGCTTAACGCCCCTATCACCAATACATTAATGGGCTTAGGTGGCATATCAGGCTTGCATGATAATTTTATTGGTATGCTGGGAATGCACGGCAGTTTGGAGGCAAATAAAGCCATGGCGCATGCTGATGTAATTCTTGCATTAGGTGCTAGGTTTGACGATAGAGTTACCAATAATGTTAAAAAATTCTGTCCTAATGCCACCATTGTGCATGTTGATATCGATCCTACTTCAATATCTAAAACTATAAATGCTCATATTCCTGTTGTTGGCCTAGTAGATATTGTTATTAAACAATTATTAGCCGAGTTAGAAGAAACTAACTTTTTAATTAACCAAGAAAATAATCAAGATTGGTGGCAACAAATAAACCAGTGGCGTAATGAAAAAAGTATTAGTTATGAAAATGAAATTGAAGGAGGAAAGATCAAACCACAACGAGTAATACAAGCAATGTACCAAGCAACAAACGGCGAAGCATATGTATGCTCGGACGTAGGCCAACATCAAATGTTTGCTGCCCAGTATTATCCATTTGCAAAACCACGCCAGTGGATAAACTCTGGTGGTCTAGGAACTATGGGCTTCGGCTTACCTGCAGCTATGGGAGTAAAAATGGCATTTCCTGATAGTCACGTGATTTGTATTACAGGTGATGGCTCCATTCAAATGAATATCCAAGAACTATCTACATGCATGCAATATAACTTACCAGTGGTTATTATTTCATTAAACAATCGCTCTTTAGGCATGGTGAGACAATGGCAAGATATGGTTTACGGTGGACGTCACTCTTCTTCATATATGGAGTCGTTACCGGACTTTGTTAAATTAGCTGAATCATATGGCCATATTGGCATACAAATCAATTCATTAGATGAACTAGACGAAAAGCTAGCGCAAGCTTTTGCCATTAAAAAACAATTGGTATTCGTCGACGTTTTAGTTGACGAAAAAGAGCATGTATACCCAATGCAAATACGTACTGGTGCTATTGATGAGATGTGGATTAAAAAAGGAGTAAAAGCATAATGCGTAGAATATTGGCGATATTGTTAGAAAACGAAGCGGGATCATTATCACGTATTGTTGGCTTATTCTCACAGCGTGCTTTTAACATTGTAAGTCTAACGGTTGCACCAACAGAAGATGCAAGTTTATCCCGCATTACCATTGCGACCGAAGGTGACGATAAAATTCTTGAGCAAATAGTTAAGCAAGTTAATAAGCTTATTGATGTACTAAAAATTACCGATTTAACTGAGCGACAGCATGTTGAACGGGAATTATTACTGATTAAAGTGTTAGCGATGAATGATAAGTCACGTACTGAAGTAAAACGCATTACTGATATTTTTCGCGGAGCAATAATAGATATTGGCAAACAGGTTTACACCATTCAACTAACTGGTGACGCTGATAAATTAAATGCCTTTATTAATACCCTTGCTAATGAAACTGAGATTATTGAATCGGTACGCTCAGGTTGCGTCGGCATTGCTCGTGGTGAGAAGGCTTTACGAGCAAAGTAGTAACCTCCTTTAAGCTTAAGCAATAGCAATTTATTTTCCCAAAAAAAAAGCCAGCAAAATGCTGGCTTTTTCTATGTCAATTGAACTTATACTGACTATTTAAAGCGACGTCTCAATCCTGCAAACATTAACAAGACTAAGCCTGTTAAACCAAAGCCTGCACCTTGACGTTCGACTTTTACTTCTTCTGTGCTGCAGTCTTCAATTTCACCGTCAATTGGCTTTAATGTTACCGCGCGAACGACATCTTCGGTTAATTGCTCACCTTTTTCATCAAGCATTAAGTTGCCTTTTGAATCTCGACGTGGAACTTTGACCAAAGCTGTGGCAGATATCTCATTAGCATCATTAATATCTCTTGCTTCAATCACAGTATATGCGCTATCACAAGATAAAAAGCTATTGAGATCGGTAAAGGTTTTTGCCGTCATATCATAGATAAAACCATGAGTACGTCTTGGGTTACTCGGCGTATCATTATGTGTTTCATATTCACCATCACCAACTATCATGCCATCTTCATTAATAGCTCGTGCTGTACTTGAACTGCCATTAAAAAAGTCACTTGGCATTTCCATGGCCATATTTTCTGCATTGGTATCAACATGGTAAAATTTTGTACGAATATTTCCGTTGATGTAAGTGGAAACATGCCCTACGGCAATCCCGTTATCATTAATATCATACGCACGTGAATCAAAAAACTTACTATGGTCATCTGTAAAATCAGTCACAGTACCATTCTTATATACTACAGCATAAAGATTTCTAGATTCAGTTTTACTTGGAGATGTTTCATTTTCATCCCACCAACCATGTGCGTAGCCAACTGCAACACCATGATTATTAACTGCTTGTGCATAATTAATAAACTCTCTAATATCATCTTCATGTGGTGTTATTAAATGCCCCAAAACTTCAGATGTTACAACCCCGTGTTCATCGATAGTCCATTTTAGTGCATCAAAATTATAGACAACCTGTATAGTAGCGCAATCTTCGAAGCTTAAATTTTGAGCATCTAAATATGTTTGTTTGTGACATCCATTAGGTTTTTCATCATCTGGCGTCCCTTCTGGTGAATTGTCAAAAATAAAATCTAATGCACTCTGTTTAATACTTTTACTACCGTAGCCTACTGCAATATGAGATTCACTAATATCTAGTAGTGCTGATTGGCCACCAAAACGCTGTTCTTCAGGTAAGTCAATTTCACTCTGTGGCGTAATCTCTATAATACTTGCGCCACCATCAGGAGAGAAAAAACCTCTAATATTGAAAGCTCTTCGCCAGTGAAATACTTCATCATCATCATTTTCTGTGAAAGCAAAAGGTAAGTATGGTGCTGATGCACTACCATAAACCCAACCTTCATCAGTAATACCGGCAATATATTCTTTTGTTGAACGAGTAAAAGTATCTGTGCCAGAAAACTTTTCATCAAACACATTAAATAACTCTGTTTGACCACTAAAATTGGTCATAGCGAAAACATCACCAACCTTTTGATACAAAAGACTACCGCTTCTATCACCATTTAAATACCTAATTACCCATGATAGATCATTCGCAGTAGGGTTAAAGGCTCTTAGTGCAGCTTCATCTTCAATATCATTCAGTTCGAAAATATCTTCATGACCTCGGTCTGCTAAAGTGACAATGTTATCGAAATCTTTTTCATCTAAATACTGATATTGCACTGGAAAATTATAAATATCTGTTCCTGAAATTGCAGCTTCACCGTTATTATTCTCTTGCTGTGAGTAGGTATACTTTAATGAAGAGACATCACCTTTATCAATAACTTGGTATGTTGCAGCATTAACGGCGGATATTCCTAATGCACTAGTAATACCTAGTGCCAAAATTGATTTTAAAAATTGATTCATGTAACTACTTAAACTCACTATCGTTATTATTCATCTAATTCTTGCCACCTAGCATAGGCAACTTCGAGTTTGGACTCACTTTCAGCTAACTGGTTCAATATTTTATTGCTTAGCTCTTGGGCTTGGCTAAAAAAGTCACTTTGATTGACTTGCTGCTGCAATTCATCAATTAAATTTTCTAGCGTATCTATCTGTCCTGGTAGCTCTTCTAGTTCTCGTTTTTCTTTAAAAGAGAGCTTTTTCTTACTAACTACTTCTGTTTTTACAACAGCGGCAGCGACCTTAGCTTTCTCTTCTTTGACTATTGGCTTTGCCATTGCTTCACGTTGTTTATCTTTATAAGCAACGTATTCGTCAACATCATCATAACCACCCACTATTTGAGTAATATGCCCAGTACCATCAAAATATAGGCAACTACTTACACAATTATTAACGAAATCACGATCATGGCTGACTAAAATAACCGTTCCTGCATAATTTGCAACGACTTCTTCTAATAATTCTAATGTTTCAATATCCAAATCATTGGTCGGCTCATCCAGTATTAGTAAATTACTTGGACGTAGAAATAATCTTGCTAATAATAATCGGTTCTTCTCACCACCAGATAAAGCACGAACAGGTGTTCTTGCTCGTTTAGGACTAAAAAGAAAGTCTTGTAAGTAACCCAATACGTGTCGTGGTTTTCCGTTCACCATGACCTCTTGTTTACCTTCACCAACGATTTCTTGTACAGTTTTATTCACATCTAAGGCATCACGATGCTGATCAAAATAAGCAATTTCTAAATTAACACCTGAACGCATTTTACCGCTAGTAGCTTCTAGCTTACCCATGATCATTTTAATCAAGGTTGATTTACCCGTACCATTTGCACCGATAAATGCTAAGCGATCATTGCGTGTGATCAATAAGTCTAAGCTTTTGATGATGACTTTATCATCGAACGCGATAGATACTTGCTCTGATTCAAATACCAATTTACCTGAACGATCACCTTGGGTAATATTCATCGTACTTTGGTTACGTACATCGCGACGAGCTTGGCGTTCATTTCGAAGTTTCTCAAGTGCTCTTACTCGACCTTCATTACGCGTACGACGAGCTTTTACACCTTGTCTGATCCAAACTTCTTCTTCAGCTAGTTTTTTATCAAATAGTGCATTTTGTTGCGATTCAACTTGTATATCATGAGCTTTCTGCTCAATGTATAAATCATAGTTACCTGGGTAACTTTTCAAAATGCCGCGATCGAGGTCAAGAATACGTGTCGATACACCACGAATGAACGCTCTATCATGACTAATAAACAGTATCGTGCCAGCAAAGTCTTTTAAGAATGATTCTAACCACAAAACACTTTTTATATCTAAATGGTTCGTTGGTTCGTCAAGCAGTAAAATATCTGGTGCTGTCACAAGCGCTTTAGCTAATGCAAGCTTACGTAGCCAACCACCTGATAAATCACAAATATTATCATCAGCATTTAAAGACAAAGTAGTCATTACTTGTTCTATGCGCTGTTCATCTTGCCAAGCATCGGCAAGCTCAAGCTGTTCTTGAACATTTGCTAATTTATTTAAATTGGCTTCCGAAGGGTCTTCAGTTACATCGTGAATAATGACATGATAACGTTTAATTAAATCGGCATTCTTCTTCACGCCTTGGGCGATATAGTCAAACACACTGATATCTGAAGATTCTGGTGGATCTTGCTCTAACATCGCAACTTGCATAGTACTAGATTTAAGCACTTGACCATCATCAAGCACTTGCAAGCCCATTAATACTTTCATTAAGGTAGATTTTCCGGCGCCATTTCTGCCGACTAAACAAATGCGCTCACCTGTTTGTACACTTAAGTCTGCTTTATCTAAGACTTTGTCTTCACCAAAGGCCAACTCGCCTTGTGAAATACGAATTAATTCCATAAATTACAACAACTCCAAAATTTGCTTCTGTTCAAATGGCCAAAATAATTTCGCCTGATCTGATAAACGCTCTAACACCGGAATACTAATACGATACAATTCCACTAATTTTTCATCATCAATAATATCGACAACATTAATATTAGCTTCTGGCATGACTTGCTCGCACATTGTCAATGCATCCTCACACAAATGACAACCTTCAGTGCCATATAAATTAAACTTCACCGACATACTAATTAGCCTTACGGGTAAATAACCAACTATTGTGAATGTGTTTGTTACGCTGAAAATCCTTATCTCGCGTTTTATCGCTCATCTCTTGAACGTTCAAGCCCAATGCAGATATTGCATCGAAATCCATTTTAAAATTGCGCTTATTGTTGGTAAACATTAATTCACCGCCATCAGCTAGAGACTTCAAGCCGTCAGTAATTAAACTTACGTGATCACGTTGAACATCGAAACTTTCACCCATGCGCTTTGAATTAGAAAATGTTGGTGGGTCAATAAATACCACATCAAATTTCTGTTCGTTATTCTTCAACCATTGCAAACAATCAGCTTGAATAAACTGATATTTATGGCCACTTAAGTTGTTTAATAAAAAGTTATCTTCTGCCCAACTCAAGTAGGTTTTTGACATATCAACAGTGGTTACAGTGCTTGCGCCATGCAATGCCGCTTGTAGCGATACCGAGCCGGTATAAGAAAATAAGTTTAAAAGTGATTTATTCTTTGCTTTTTTCGCCACTATTTGACGCGTTTTTCGGTGATCCAAAAATAAGCCTGTATCTAAATAATCCCACAGGTTCACCTTTAGCTTCGCACCATACTCATCAACAACCATCGACTTTTTAGATTGTTCAACACGCTGATATTGGTCTTTACCTTTTTGTTTACTACGAGTTTTAATAACCACCTTATCAGTTGGCACTTCAAGTACTTTCGGCGCAAAATAAACCACTTCTTGTAAACGCTTAGCCACTTTTTCTGGCTCAATTTTGGCTGGCGCAGCGTATTCATGGATAACAAGATGATCAGCATATACATCAACTGCAACATTATATTCTGGAATGTCAGCATCATATAAACGGTAACACTGAACTTGTTCTTGCTTAAGCCAACTTTTTAAGTTTTTCTTATTTTTTAATAGTCGATTAGCAAACGCTGAGTCTTTTTGCTCAAATTCAGCATTAACATTACTACTAGCCACTTGCTTTTCATCTAAGTTATAAATGGCAAACTGACAATCTAATGGACCATTTTTAAACTTATAACGTTTAAAACTAACCATTTTCATCATGGCTAACAATTCAACGTTCGCCGTTAATACCGCTACGCGCCAATTGATAAAATGAGACTTAAATTTCTGTCCTAGTAAAGCAAAGCATTCTACAAGCTCTGGTAACTCACCAATTCGTTCACCGTATGGAGGGTTGAATAAAATAGTGCCTTTTGGACCAAAAGCATTTTTCATCTCACTAGCATTTTTGCATGAGAACTCAATAAACCTTTGTATTCCAGCATTTTTAGCATTCTGCTGAGCTGTTTTTAATACTCTACTATCAAGATCAATACCGAATACTTTAGTTTTAAGCTGCGTTAAACCAACATGCGACTTTTCTATTGCCGCAGATTTTGCAGACTTCCAGTCTTCAATCTGATGTCCTAACCAATAATCAAAACCCCATTGCACTCTATCAATACCAGGAGCATAACCAGCCGCCATTAATACAGCTTCGATTAAAACGGTACCTGAACCACACATAGGGTCAACTAATGGCTTAGTTGTATCATCCAACCAACCTGAACGTGTAATTATTGCCGCGGCTAAATGTTCTTTTAATGGTGCGGCACCGGTATTTTCACGATAGCCACGCTTAAATAAGCCTCGTCCAGAAAAGTCTAAATAAATTGCAACCTTGTCTCTTAACAGTCTTGCTTGGAAACTAATTTGTGGCGCTGATTTATCAATAGATGGCCGTTCTTCATTTAACTCGCGAAAATGGTCAACAACAGCATCTTTAACCGTTAATGCACCAAATTGACTATTTCTAATTTCATCACTCGTACCAACAAAGTCGATAGCGAAGGTTTTATCAACAGAGAACGCTTCAGACCAAGCGATTGATTTGGCTGCTGTATATAGTTGTTCTTTATTTACTGCATCACCCTCGCCTAGTTTAAGCAATACGCGAGTCGCTAAACGTAAATGCAGACATATATGATATGCATGTTCAATTGTTGAGTTGAAATAAACACCTTCAGGCTTTTGAACAACTTGTTCGGCTTTTAAATCTTTAAGTTCTTGTGCCAGTAATATTTCAATTCCTGGGGAGGTTAATGCTAAAAATTGCTGCATAAAGGTTTTCCAATCTAATTTATGCCCGCGATTATAAACTAAAGAGCCACTTTACTTATAGCCATTTTACAAATTTGAGCAAAGTAACTACAAATAGCTAAATTATTCAGGTTACTTTTTAGAAATCTAGAAAGATCGTGTGAATTACGAGTCATTAAAGAGCAAAAAAACAGCAAGTATAAAACAAATGAGATTAAAGCATTAAATAAACTTAAAACAGGTTGCAAATCATCTGAGGTATCCTTATTATACGCCTCGCTTTCAGGGAGCAAGCAATTGCCTTTCAAAAAAGTATTCTTAAGTTTGAATCAAAATAACTTGGCTTACCTAGTTTACTAGGTCATTCGGACGCGGGATGGAGCAGCCTGGTAGCTCGTCGGGCTCATAACCCGAAGGTCGTCAGTTCAAATCTGGCTCCCGCAACCAACTTC
>OJBY01000615.1_pt1 | contig 17672 bp, 15 predicted proteins | sample 1591731 | NCBI WGS metagenome assembly OJBY01 (sample SAMN05416837, study PRJEB24817) | seawater metagenome | isolation source: Sea water | place: Canada:Atlantic | collected 2013-07
TCGGCAGCGTCAGATGTGTATAAGAGACAGATAGTGAGGCGCTGAACGCGACCTTGCCGCAGAAAGTCACCTGCAAGATCGCCGAGACAGAGCCGGTGGTCAAAGGTCAGACAGCGGCCAACAGCTTCAAGCCCGCGATTCTCGAAAACGGGGTCAAGGTCATGGTGCCGCCCTTCGTCGGACAGGACGAGGACATCATCGTCAACACCGAAACCATGGAATACGCCGAGCGCGCCTGAAACGGGTCGACCGATGACGCTTTGCCGAGGTGAAAACCCCGCCCGAACCCGGCGGGGTTTTTCATTTCATCGGCAGGCTGACGTTTACGGAAATCTGCGCGGCCTGCATGGCTGAGGCCCGCAACTGGGCCGGGCATCGCTGCTCTAGTCAAGCGGAGCCAAGCGCGCCTCGCCCGCGATCATACCTTCGCCAATACGATCAAAGCGCAGGTAGGCCAGCGCTTCCTCTCCCGATTGCGTAAACAGGGTGCCAACCGGTTTGCCATCGCGGGTGATCGGGGTACCGGGCGGCGCGCGTCCGAGGATTTGCACTTTCGTCAGCCCTTTGCGCAGCTCCGTCTTGTGCTTCATTCGCGCGGTGACCTCCTGACCGACGTAGCAGCCCTTGCGGAAATCGACGCCGTTCAACCTCTCGAACCCGGTTTCGAGGATGAAGGTCTCGCCGCTCAGCTCAACGCCACTTTGCGGGATCACCTGTGCGACGCGGATCGCGTCCCAATCCGTGCCGTCGTCGCCGCTTTCGGCGCCGTACAGCCGCCAGCCGAGCGCTGGAACGCGTGGGTCTATCACCGCGCCCTCGGGCGCAACGCCCGTTCCGCGCCGAACTTGAATTTCGGTATCGCTGATCTGCACATCTGCGCGCAGCCGGTACATGTTCAGCCGTTGTAACAGTGTGGCCCCCCAGACAGCGGCGACGTCGATCAGGATCGCATCCCCCTCGGCGAGCATGATGAAGTCCGCGATCAGCTTGCCCTGCGGGGTCAGGAGGGCGCTGTAGACCGGCCCATTGTCGATGCCCGCGACATCATTGGTAACGAGGTTCTGCAGGAAATCACGGGCATCCCCGCCGGTGACGCGCAACACCTGTCGCGCCTCGGACCCGGTTTCGCTGGCGTGTTCGTCGCTGTTCTGGCTTGTCATGATCCGGTTCTCCCCTCATGGGTTTGTCCGAGGTATATCACTTAGGACCGCCGACAAAACCCATGCGCGCCCCGCTTTCGATCATCATTCCGACACTGAACGTAGAGACCGCCCTGCCGGGATGCGCGGCCTCACTGATGGAGGGGGTGAATGCCGGGTTGATCCGCGAGCTGATTGTCAGCGATGGCGGGTCCAGCGACGCGACGTCCCGCATCGCCGCTGAAGTCGGGGCCATGGTCATCACCGGCGCGGCCTCACGCGGCGGCCAGATCGGGCGCGGTGTGGATGCAGCCGGGGGCGAGTGGCTGTTGATCCTGCATGCCGATACGCAGCTTTCACCGGGGTGGAGCGATGCGGTCGCCGCGCACATGACCGCCGCAGGATCGCAGGAGGCCCTGCCGGCGTACTTCCGGCTCGCTTTCGACCATCCCGGCATCGGCGCGCGCATCACCGCCGCCTGGGCCAATCTGCGCAGCCGCCTGTTCGGTCTGCCCTACGGCGATCAGGGGCTGCTGATCCGCGCCGAGCAGTTGCGAGCGGCGGGTGGTTATCCCGATCTTCCGCTGATGGAGGATGTCGCGCTCTCCCGGCGTCTGTCCCGACTGCGCGGGCTGCCTGTCACCGCTCGAACAAGCTTTGCCAGATACGCCTCAGAAGGCTGGATGCGCCGCGGTGCGCGGAACCTCCTGTTGCTGATCCGATACCTTTTCGGGGCGGACCCGCACGTTCTAGCGCAAGCCTATCGGCGGTCATCCCGTCGGTCCTGAACTGCAAGTCGTGCAGCCGGGCATAGAGGCCGCCATGATCCAGCAATTCATCGTGTCGTCCCTCATCAATCACCTGACCGCGATCCATGACGACGATCTTGTCGGCCTCGCGCACCGTGGACAAGCGATGCGCGATCACGATCACCGTCCGGCCATGCGATAGCAGGTCGAGCGCGTCCTGCACGACCTTTTCGCTTTCCGCGTCCAGTGCCGAGGTCGCTTCGTCCAGCAACAGGATCGGCGTGTCACGCAGCAGGGCGCGGGCGATTGCGACGCGCTGACGTTGTCCGCCTGACAGGTTCGATCCGCGTGGTCCGACCGGGCTGTCCAGACCGTTCGGTAGCTTGTCGAGGAAGTCGGTGACATGGGCGGCATCGGTCACTTCTTTCAGACGTTCCTCGCTGATGTCGCTGCGCCCCAGAAGAATGTTTTCGCGCAATGTCTCGTCGAAGAGCGCCGCATCCTGACTGACCACGGACATCAGCCCGCGCAGGTCGGGCAGGGACATTTCGGGGACGGACACACCGCCGATCTCGATCTGCCCGGCTTGCGGTTCGACCAGCCGGGCCAGCAGGTTGAATACGGTCGATTTTCCGGCGCCCGAGGCCCCGACCAGAGCGGTGGTCTCTCCGGCGCGGGCGTGCAGGTTCAGCCCGGTCAAAACCTGCGTGTCGCCATATCGCAGATCGACACCCTGAATCACCACGTCGGGGACGCCGACGGGCGGCGCCACCGGGTTGGCGGGGGAAACGATTGTGGGCTTGGCTTCCATCAGCTCGCGCACCCTCTCGATCGCGGCGGCGGCGACCTGCCAGATCCCGGTGACGGTGCCGAGCCGGCGCAGTGGTTCGAAGGCAAAGCCGATGGCGGTGAAGAAGGCCATGAATTCACCGACCGTCTTCTCGCCCGAGGCAATTTCGCCCCCGCCAAAGATCAGCACGCCGAGAAAGCCGAGGCCCGCCATCAGGTCGATCATGCCAGGAATGGCGGCGGTGCCGGTGGTCGCGCGGACTTCGGCGCGCACCAGATCGTTGGTCAATGCGCCGTAGCGGTCGGATTGATATTGCTCCAGCCGGTTCAGCTTGACCGGGACGATACCGTGAAACACTTCGTCCAGACGAACCGCGAGCCGCGCGCCCAGATCACGTGCCTCGCGTGAGCGGCGGCGCACAAAGCGTTGCACGATCACCGAAGGCAGCACCAGCAACGGCGCGCCGATCATCGCGATCAGCGTCCAGCGCCAGTCGACAGAGACGGCGACACCCATCAGGATCACCAGCGACACCGCGTCGCGCCCGGCGCCGGTCAGCACCGCTTTCCACACGTCGTTGATGGCCGATACGTCGCCCTGCACCCGCTGGATCAGGAACCCCGGCGGGTGGGTCTGGTGAAACACGCCGTCCTGTCGCATCAGCCGAGACAGAAGGTCGGTGCGGATTTCGGCCGAACTTAGCTGTGATATGCGCGCCAGCAGAACCTTTTGCGCAATCGAGGCGATGGCCCGTCCAATAAAAATCCCCAGGATCGCGGCGCCGACCCAACCAAGCGCGCCGGTGTTGCCCTGAATAAACACGACGTCGAACATCGGCTTCATCACCCAGCTGAGCGCGCCCAGCATGGAGCCTTCGAGCACCATGAACAGAGCGGCCAACATCAGCAGCCAGATGTGTTTGTGCAGATAGCCACGCCATAACCACGCCAGCAGCCCTTTGGCGTGATCGATGCCGGGCGCGGGCTGCTCGCCGATCTCGGCGGCGCCAGCGGTCGGGGCGTTGCCGATGGTCGCCCCAGTGGCGGACAAGGGGCGCTGGTCCGGCTTCAACGCGGGGTCGGACGCGCCCTCGGACATCGGGGTCCGCGCATCATGGCGCGCCGCGGTCGTCGGTTTGCTGGTCATGCGCGCCCTCGCTTGGTCTCATATGCCGCCTGCATTTCGAGGTGATCGTACTCCGTCGCGATCCAGGTTTCAAAGTCCATCCCGGTCTCGGACTGGCGCGCCGCGAACTGGTCGAGGATGAAATCGAGGATCCCGGTCTTGGTCCATTTCAGATGTGCATATTTCGGGGAAAGCATGCGGCGCGCGACCGAAATCGGCTGCTTTTCCATCACGATCAGGTAAATCGCGCTGGCGAAACCGGCCCGGTCCGCGCCCGATTTGCAATGCATCACAAAGGGACGTTCGATGCTGCGAAAGGCGGCAATGACGTCCAGTATATCTTCGCGCGGCGCGGCGTGGCGGGCCTGCAAGGTGCAATCCACCAGAGTCAGGCCCAGGGCCTCGCAGCTTTCCTTTTCGGTCAGGTAATGCGCCGCGCCGCCGGCACCACGCAGGTTGAGGACCGATTGGATGCCGAGCGCCTTCATCTTTTCGAACCGAACATGGGTCGGATGGTTGGACCGGTAAACCCCCGGCGCGATCTGAAAAAAGTTCGTCCAGACCGTGCGCAGAATCGCGTGATCGAACCAGAGGTTGTAGATATTCGCCCGCCGACGGTTCTCGGGTGTTGAAAGATCCACGTTGTAAGAGGCGCGAACGCCCCGTTCCCACGCCTGTATCCGTTCGATCAGGTTCATCTGCCCTCGGGTGTTGCCGCCGGCGTTTCCCAGCCAGCCCCATTTAGGCGCTCGGGTGGACGCAGGCAAGCGACGTGACCCGCCGCGCGTCTTCAGGGCGCGCCTCGGGTGCGCCGAACCTGTGCCGAGGGGCTGCCCGGACCCACGCGGCGCGATGAGGGCAGAAGGTGCCGCGACGTTCTCCATCCATGCGCCCACGCGAATGAGGATTCCGGTCGCTCGCGCGTTGACGGGACCGAGGGCACGGCTAACACTTGGTGCGAACACTTTCCGACAGGTGCGACATGACCCTAGCCGCTGGCCGTCCCTACCTTGCGATTCCGGGCCCCTCCGTCATGCCGGATGCGGTGTTGCAGGCAATGCACCGCGCTGCGCCCAACATCTATGAAGGCGACATCATCACCATGGTTCAGGGCATGGTCCCGGATCTGCAGCGGGTGGCGATGACCCGAGGCAAGGTGGCCTTTTACATCGCCAACGGCCACGGCGCCTGGGAAGCCGCGCTCGCCAATATCGCGGGGCCGGGGGACAGGGTGCTGGTCTGCGTCACGGGCCGGTTTGGACACGGCTGGGCCGAGATGGCCGAGGGGTTGGGGATCATCGCCGACAAGATCGACTTCGGCACCACCGCCGGGATCGACCCCGCCCGTTTGGAGGACACCCTGCGCGCCGACACCGCGCATAGCTACAGGGCGGTGTTGTTCAGCCATGTCGATACCGCCACTTCGCTGCTGAACGATCCGCGCCCGATCCGCGCCGCGATGAATGCCGCCGATCACCCGGCCTTGCTGATGGCCGATTGCATTGCCTCGATGGCCTGCGAGGAATTTCATATGGACGACTGGGGCGTCGATGTCGCCGTCACGGCCAGCCAGAAGGGGCTGATGGTGCCGCCCGGCCTGTCGTTCATCTTTGTCAGTCCCAAGGCCGAAGAGGCGCGCGCCGCGATGCCCCGCGTCTCGCGCTATTGGGACTGGAGCGGGCGTATCGACCCCGAGCGGTTCTACCAGTTCTGCGGGGGCACCGCGCCAACCCACCATCTATTCGGGCTGCGCGCGGCGCTGGATATGCTGCACGGTGAAGGGATGGCGCAGGTCTGGCAGCGTCACGTCACGCTCGCCCGCGCGATCTGGGCCGCCTGCGATGCCTGGGCCGCGGGCGGAACGCTGCGCCTGAACGTCGCCGACCCGGGATTGCGAAGCCATGCGGTCACCGCCATCGGACTCGGCGGGCGCAACGGCAGCGCGCTGCGGGAATGGGTCTCTGGCAACGCCGGTGTCACGCTCGGCATCGGGCTGGGAATGGAAAGCCCCGAGGACCCAAAGGGCGAAGGCTTCTTCCGCATCGGTCACATGGGGCACCTCAACGCGCATATGGTCCTTGGGATGCTGGGCACGCTGGAGGCCGGGATGCAGGCCATCGGCGTGCAGCGGGGGGCCGGCGCGCTTTCCGCCGCCGCTGCTGTCATCGCAGAAGGCTAACGCCGCAGCCGGTCAATCCCCAGGTTCAGTCCACAGCCGAGGGCCATCACCGCCGGCAGGCCGAACAGCGCCCAGATCACGGCAAAGACCCAGAGCAGGTTCACCAGACCCATGGCCAATGCGGCAAAGGTGTAATCCGGTGATGGGGCGACGGTCCGGGGCTCCCCCTCCCTTGCGACGGTTTCGGGGTCTCGCGCGGTACAAGGGGACGCGGATTTGAGCACATGCCGTCTGATGCATGGCGGCGCTGGGTCAGGGGGCATGCTCCAGGCGGCGCAAGTCAGCGGATGCAGAGTGGAAGCAGCCGGACAGAGGACCATCGCGCCAAGGCAGTTGGTCGCCCAAAGCGGGCCAAGCGGCTCAGTCTGGGGCGCCTGCGCGCGCTTCGGCCAATGCAGCGCCGAAAACCTCCGCCAGAACCGCCATATCTTCGGGCGTGCCGCAGCTGATCCGGATGCAGCGGTCTTGCGGAGGCACGAAGGGCATGCGGACAAAAACGCCGCGCCGCCCGAGGGCGGCCACCATGGCGCGCGCCAGATCACCGTCACCGCCGCAATCCACGGCGACGAAATTGGTGGCTGAGGGCAGGGAGGTCAGGCCGTTGTCCGACGCGATCCGGGCGATCTCCGCGCGTGAGGTTTCGACCTTGGCGCGGACCTCTGACAGATAGGGCTGATCGGCAAGCGCCGCCAGTGCCCCGGCCTGCGCCGCCCGGTTCAAACCGAAATGGTTGCGCACTTTCTCGAACGACTGAATCAACTCAACCGCACCGATGGCGTAGCCGACCCGCGCACCGGCCATGCCGTAAGCCTTGGAAAACGTGCGCATGCGGATCACCCGCTCATCCGTGACGGGCAGGGGTAAGGCGGCGTCCGCAGGGGCAAATTCGCCGTAGGCTTCGTCCAGCACCATCAGGGTGTCGGGGCCAAGATGCTCCAGCGCCGCCGCAATCTCGGCCCCCGTCCAATATGTCCCCATGGGGTTGTCCGGGTTGGCGAGGTAAACCAGCTTGGCGCGGGTCTGAGTGGCGCGGGCGATCAGGGCGGGCAGGTCCTCGCGATCCCCGTCAAAGGGTACCTTGTCGAGCACGCCGCCGTAGCCGGATACGTGATAATTGAACGTCGGATAGCCCCCGGCAGAGGTCACCACAGTCTCGCCCGGCTCGATCAGCAGACGCACGAGATAACCGAGCAATCCGTCGATCCCTTCGCCCACCACGATAGTCTCGGGCGTGATGTCGTGATGTACCGCCAGCGCGTGGCGCAGATCGTGGCTGGTGGAATCGCCGTACTTCCAGATGCCGGCCTCCGCTGCCCGCAGCGCCTCCAGCGCCTTGGGGCTGGGGCCGAACACGCTTTCGTTCGCGCCGAGCCGTGCGAGGAAATCCGCGCCGCGCGCGCGTTCCATGGTCTCGGGCCCGATAAAGGGCACGTTGGCCGGCAGGCTGGCGACCAGATCGGTGTAGCGAGGTGGCATGTCGCGGGCTCCTTGGCTGTGCTGGGCGCAGATAACCGTGCGCGGCGCGTGCGGGCAAGGGGCAAGGCGGCTATGTTCCCTGGGCTGTGGCAGTACCGGGGACGGCGCCTTGAGACCGTATTTCGCAGATCTGACGCAGTGTCGGGCTGGTCACTGATCCACGGCACGGGCAAACTCTGCCCAACACGAGGCAGAGGGAGAAGCCGCCAATGACCCGAGTACGCACCGAGATCCGCGATCACGTCGCCCATGTGACCCTAATTCGCGGCGACAAGATGAATGCCGTCGATCCGAAAATGGCCGAGGCGATCGTCGAGGCGGGCGAAGCGCTGATGGATAACACGGGTATTCGCGCCGTGCTGTTGTCGGGCGAGGGGCGGGCCTTCTGCGCTGGGCTGGATGTCGCGTCCTTTGGCGACCACGCATCGGGTGGCGATCAGACCGAGCGGGTCGTTTCGCGCACTCATGGCACATCGAACCTGATGCAGCGCGTCGCCACCATCTGGCGTGATCTGCCGGTGCCGGTGATCGCAGCGGTGCAGGGCGCGGCTTTTGGCGCAGGGTTCCAACTGGCCCTTGGCGCGGATGTCCGCATCGCGGCGCCGGGCACGAAATTCGCAGTGATGGAGGCCAAGTGGGGACTGGTTCCCGATATGGGCGGCATGGTGATCATGCCGCATCTCATGCGCAGCGACGTGATCCGCCTGATGACCTACACGGCCGAGCCCGTGACGGCCGAGCAGGGGTTGAGCTGGGGGTTCGTCACCGAAATCGCCGAGGACCCGCAGGCCCGTGCGCAAGAGATCGTGGCGAATATCGCCGAGAAATCGCCCTCCGGCACACGTCTGGCAAAGGCGCTGATTTCTCTGGCCGAAAGCGGCGCGTCCGAAGCGGAGGTGTTGATGGCAGAATCGGTGGAACAGGCCAAGCTGATCGGCGGCGCGCACCAGATCGAGATCGTCTCGGCCAATATGGGCAAGCGCAAGCCCTCGTTTTGAGGGCTTGATGGGACATCAAGCCTGAGGGTGCGCGGAGAAGGCTCGCTGGCGGACGAGCGAGGCTGCGGACTGGGTTCAGGGCAAAGGCAGGCGTGCGCAGCGATCGTCTGCGCGCAACCGAACCCTGCGTTGCACAAATCGCGCGCGGTGCCTGAAAAGGTTCTGGTTTCGCTCGGGTCCTCGTCGCTGACTGACCCGTCACTGACTGAATAGCTGCAGGGGCGCTGTGACGCCGGGGGCAACATAGGGGCGCCGGGAACTCAAGCCCTGATTTAGTCGGTGGTAGAGCGCGAGGTGCGCTGCCCAGCCGCACCCTGCGGCCCCCTTGGGATAAGACGGTGGTTTGGTCTGGCTCAGAGGCTGACACAACAAAAGGGCCGGCCTTTCGGCCAGCCCTTTCGTTTCGATCATTCGCGCGATGTTTAGCCGACGGCGCGTTCTTCGGGGCGGAAGTTGATCCGCTCTGAGACGGTGAAGTGGCCGGAGGCGACCTTGCGCAGCTTGCCTTCGCGCAGCAGGCGGCCAAAGTGGCGCAACCCATCCTCGCGAGAGAACTCTTCTTCGAGCGCCTGACGCGCCTTGATCATCAGTTGCGGGCGGGTGAACTGGTCGCGCCCTTCGATGAATGACAGGTAAGAGGCCGCGGCTTCCAACAGATCGGGCAGGTCCACCGCGCCGACCCGTTCGGCGAACTCGTTGAAGGATGCAGCGTGGGCTGCGGCGGCGCGGACGCACCACCTGTGCCAGATCCTCGCGGTAGGCGTCGGCTTCCTCGCTGTTGTCGCCGCTGAGGTCGGCACCGGCCTGCTTTTCGGCCTTGGTCGCGGCGACTGCGGCGCGCAGATGAGCGATGGCGCTGCGGCGGCGGGTGCCATCACTGTCACCAAGCTGGTTGTTGGTTTCCGCAAGGATGCGATCCATGTCGGCGTCCGCCTTGTGCAGCAGACGGCTGCGCGGATTGACGGTGTCAGCGGCCTCCTCCTCTTCGGATTGCGCGCCGGCATATTCCGAGGTTTCTTCGGCTTCGGCTTCGGCTTCGGCCTCTGCATCAGCGACGTCAAAGTCCTCGTCCTCGTCCTCGGCGTAGGCGAAATCGTCCTCACTCTCGTCGTCCACCTCGTCCGTGTCAAAGAAACCCTCGTCGAGATAGGCGTCATCCTCATCGCCAAAGACGCTTTCGTCGGCCTCGGCTTCCACTGCACTGCGCGGAGCATCCTCCTCGGCGTGCTCATCCTCGGCGAAGTCGTCTTCTGTGATTGTGTCGTCCTCGAGGTCCTCGGACGCCGTGACATGGTCTTCGGCTGCCTCGGCGAGGCTGACTTCACCGAGCTTAACGTCGGCCTCCGAAGAGGACACTCTCGAGCCGCGTGAAATCTCGGCCTCGAGCGCCATCAGTTCGTTCTGCAGCTCTGCCTCGTCCTCGGGGCTGAGCGAGCTTACGACCGAGCCGCTGCTCGTTGCCGCGCTAGTGTCTGCATCGGGATCGTCGGCGCCGGGGGCGTCTGTGGCCTCTTCGATCCGCTCGTCACGCACCGCAGCTTCGAAATCGCGGCGCTTGACCTTCAGGACGCGGGCGACGGGGCGGGCCGCGACGGGCTCCGGCACAACAGTCTGCTCGGGCTCGATTTGTTCCGGCTCGCTCTGCGCAGGTGCTTCGGCTGTCTCGAAAGGGGCGACGTCATCCTCGGCCGTCTGGGAGTCGTCTGCCACGTCATCAACGGTAGAATTGGCGATGGCGAGCGCTGCGCTGAGATCGATCTCGGAGAGATCGTCTTGGGCTTCGTCCTGGGCCTCCGCTTCGGGGGCTTCGTGATCCGCGACATCGGGCATGGCACCGGCCGGTTCCACATTCGACGTCACGCCAAAGCCTGCGTCGTCATCGGTCATATCGGCGTCGAAATCGCCTAGATCGGAATGCTCGTCCTCTTCGTAGGTGGAGACGGCGGCGGCGCGTTCGCGGGCCACAACATCGCGGATACGCTGAAGTTTGGCCGCGACGGAGTTCTGATCGGGATGGGGTGCGACGCTTGGGCGGGCGGTGGTCACGCGGACATTGCGTGTGGCGCCACTGACCTGAACCCGAGGGCGGGAAGGCTGCACGCGAGCAGCCTGCACGGGTTTCGCCGGGCGGGTGACGGTCGCGGTCCTGTTGATCGCGAGACGTGCGGCAGGGGCGGCGTCATCTTCGGTCATATCGACTGCGATCGCGGCGTCTTCTTCGTCGGTCTGCGCTGATTCGGCGGCCTCGACCGGGGCGTCGCCCTCGGTTTCGGGCTGGGAGTCGTCGTGGTAGTCCACGGATGCCTCGACGGGTGCCTCAATGGGGGCGGCGGGAATATCGTCGGGCTCTTGCGTCGACGTTGCGACCGGCGCCGCGTCCTCAGATGCCTCTGCATTGACGGCATCCGGGTCCGCGACAGCCGTCTGGGTCGCGACAGGCTGGTCAGACGAGGCGTCCTCTGCGACCATATCCTCGGACGTGGGGGCTTCGCTTGCCGTGTCTGCGGCCTGTGGCGCATTGGCCTCGGCGGGTTTGTTCAGCGCCGCGCCATCCTGGCGCAGGACGATTCCCGTCTCGCTCTGGCGGGCCTGAACCCGGCGATCCGCCGCGCGGCTGGCCAGTTGGGCGAGCATGTCGGGGTCGGGGGTTGGCGGCTCTGCGCCGAAATAGCGATCTTCGGATGCGAGGTCCCGAAAATACTCGGCGATTGCCTTCATCGTCGAAAAGGCGTCGTCAAACCCCTCCAACGTGCAGGAAAACGTTCCATAAGATACTGTCAGGATTTTATTTGACTCTGCCACGTTGCTTCTCACTTCTTGTCTCTTGCCGCATCGGGTGGGGACTGCTCTTTCCACCTCTATCGGCTAGACCATGCGACCCAACAGGTTCGAATCTAAGGAACGGGTCGTCTCATTTTGTGACAATTTCATGGTATCTGTCCACTTTGGCCCGGAATCGACAACAATCATTTCAGCCGTCTTGTGCAAGGAGTGCCATTGAAACCTGAACAAATAGTGACCCATTCGGGCGTTGTTGTCCTGCTTGGCGCAACATCCGACGCGACCGCCCGCCGCGACCTTGCCGATCTGCTCGATCACGAAGGGTTGGCCGAGGCGCCCTTGGTCGCGGCGGATGGCGGCGCTGACCTCGCGCGGGCCTGCAACCTGACGCCGAGGGCCATCATCGGCGACCTCGACAGCCTCAGCGAGGGTGAGCGCCGCGCGCTACCCTCGGATCGACTGCACCCTATAGCTGAGCAAGAGACCACCGATTTCGACAAGGCGCTGCGGTCTATCACCGCGCCGGTCGTGCTGGCGGTCGGCTTTCATGGTGGGCGACTGGATCATCAGCTTGCGGTGCTGACCGGTCTGACACACCATCCCGATCGGCGCTGTATCCTGATAGGGCCCGAAGACATCACCTGTCTCTGTCCGCCGCGGATTGCGCTCGACCTTCCCGTCGAAAGTCGCTTGTCGCTGTTTCCGATGGCAGAGGTCACGGGCACCTCGCAAGGATTGCACTGGCCGATTGACGGGCTGATCTTTCGCCCCGACGCCCGGATCGCGACGTCGAACCGGGTCGCGGATAAAAGGGTGTGTCTGAGCATGGACCGCCCCGGCATGCTCCTTATACTGCCGCGCCCGGCCCTCCGCACGCTGCTTGCGGCGCTGTCACGGTCTGACGCGCGATGGCCCGCTCGCGCAGGATGATATAGAGTCCGGCTATCACGGTGATGGCGATGCCGACGGCGGCCAGACCGTCCGGCCATTCGGAAAAGATCAGCCAGCCGATCACCGTGGCGGTCGGGATTTCAAGGTATTGCATCGGCGCAAGCGTGGTGGAGGGCGCGAACCGCAGCGACCACGTCATGAAGAGATGCCCGAAGGTACCGAGCAATCCGAGCATCAGGTAGAGCGCTATCGCGCCGCTCGGGACCGCGACGAGGTTCAGCGCTTCGACGTCGAGTACCGCGCCGATGGCGACCAGCGGCAGCATGAGGCCGAGCGCCATCGCGCCGCTGACCCCCTGCATCGCGATGGGATCGACCTCTTTCGCGATGCGTCGCGTTACCAGCATGAACATCGCAAAGCTGACCGCGACCCCGAGGGGCATGAGGGCGGGCCAGCCGACATCGATAAAGCTGGGCTGGATCACCAATAGGGTGCCGACAAATCCGACGGTGCAGGCGGACAGGCGCCGCCAGCCGACCTCTTCGTCCATCCAGAGCCAGCCGAACAGCAGCAGGATGAAGGGCATCACAAAGGCGATGGCGACCGTATCGGCCAGCGGCAGGAAGCGCAGGGACATGAACATCAGCCCGACGCCTGCCATGTGCAGAACCGTCCGCAACAGCACCAGCGCGGTAATCGTGCGAGGCGTGGTGAGGGGGCGACCCGATGCCAAGGCGATCGGCAGCAGGAACAGCGCCTGCATGGCGAACCGGATCAGCACCACCTGGAACAGGGGCTGCGCCCATTCCGGCTGGCCCAACAGCTTGGCCATCGAGTCGCCCAACGGCGCGATGACACAAAAGCCCAGCATCAGGGCAATGCCGAGCAAGGGGCGGTCAGGGGTCATGGTCAGGCTTTTCGGGCTGGGACGCGTGGACGGATTGAAGCATGCGCGCGTCGGGCGAGCAAGGCGTGCTCCGTTATGCCTCTGTGCACGGGATCGGTTGCTATGGATGGAGGCGGGCGTCGGATCGAGGGGATGAGCGTAGCGGATGAGAAGAAGTTCGCCGCCGTATAGTGATCTGATTAATAATGATAATACGAGGGATGGGGCCGGGTCCGGCGTGTTTCCGCAAGGCGCTGAAACAGGGCCGGAACGAACAGCCACCCGATTGCATTGTCCTCTCAACGGATGCCCGACGGCATCTGTAGACAGAAGGAGAAAAACCATGACTTTCCGTACCAAGACTACCGGTCTCGCAGCTATCCTTGCCACTTCCGTATCCGGTGCCGCGATTGCGCAGAACGCTGGAATCGGCGGCGGTGCAGGCGTCAGCGCGGGTGTCTCGGCCGGAACTTCCGGCTCTGGTATCAGCGCGGGCACCTCGGTGGATGCAAATGGCGCAGCGCAGGTCGCTTCGGACGATAGCGCGGCCACACAGGGTGGCGCCTTGAATGGCAATGCGCAGATCAACGGCAACGCTCAAGGCAACGCCCAGGGCAACGCTATTGGCCAGCAGCCCAGCGGCGCTGACGTCGCCGACGCCAGGGATGGCAGCATGAAGCGCCCGATGACCTATGGTCAGGTCATCTCTTCGGTCCGTACCCAGACCAACGCGGATGCGGTCGGCCAGATCGACGCCGGGGCCGAGATCGAGACTATGACGCTTTCCGAAGTGCAGGGCGAGGCCAGTGAAAACGCCAGCGCGCTCGATACGGCGCTGACGCAAGCGGAAACAGAGCTGACGGACATGCGGGGCATGATCGGTGCCAACGCTGATCTGTCCGCCGCGTTGAACGCCGAAGGCTATGCCGCGGATGACGTCATCGGCGTCTATGAGACGACGAACGGGTCGTTCCAGGTGCTGATCGACGATCGTTCGTAAGCTGAGCCATTGTTTCGGCTGCATGACGGCCTTTTAGACCCCCGGTGCATCCGCGCCGGGGGTTTTCCGATGTCGGGAGGGTTCAAAACCCGAGTTCCGCCAATTTTGCCCAGAGCGGTTAAAACACTGCCAGAAACGAGTGGTGAGGTCGCCAGAGCGGCGGCGGAACGTTTGGGCATTGGTAGCACAGATGCGCGGGGCCGCGACGAGGTGAACCACAACGCGAGGCGAATTGATCCTCGCAACGCCGCCGAGGCCGTCCTATAAGCGGCAAAAGTCCCCGCCTCAGAGCGCATGCCCAAGGAGAATTCGATGTCCGGAGAGCTGTCCCCGATCGACAAGGCTAAATATGTCGCGGCCAAACGGTCGGTCGATTATGTCGAAGACGGGATGCGTGTCGGATTGGGGACGGGGTCTACCGCCGCCTGGATGGTGCGCTGCCTCGGTGAGTTGGTTCGCCAGGACGGGCTGAAGATCAAGGGCGTGCCGACCTCCACCCGCACGGCACAACTGGCGCGTGATGTCGGGATCGAGGTGATCTCGCTCGACGAGGCGAAGTGGCTGGACCTCACCATCGATGGCGCGGACGAATTCGACGGCGATCTGAACCTGATCAAGGGCGGCGGCGGAGCCTTGTTGCAGGAAAAGATCGTCGCCACCGCCAGCGATCAGATGATCGTGATCGCCGATATCGGCAAGGAGGTCGAACGCCTCGGCGCGTTCCCCCTGCCCATCGAGGTCATCCCCTTTGGCTGGCAGACGACCCAGGCGCTGGTCGAGGAGACGCTGATCTCCATGGACGTGCTGGGGCGGAACTCGACGTTGCGGATGAACGGTCAGCGCCCCTTTCTGACGGACGAGGGGAATTACATCCTCGATCTGCACCTCAACCGGATCGGAGAGCCGCGCCAGCTTGCCATGGTGTTGAACCAGATGCCGGGGGTCGTCGAAAACGGACTGTTCATCGACATCTGCGATTCCGTCATCGTCGGCTACGGGGACGGGCGCGTCGAGGTGCGCGACATCAACGCCGGTACCATCGAGGAAAGCCGGCTGGATTTTCTGGAAGACGACAACCTGTTTTCCGATCTGAGCGAGTGACGGTTCGAAGGCGGAGCGGTTGAGGGGCGCTGCCCCTCGGCCTCTGGCCTTCACCCCGGAGTATTTCCGACGAGATGAAGGGGCGGGTTGCGCTGGCCATCGCCGGCCCCATGTGGGATAGGCTGACGACGCGATGGAGAAGGACGACATGAGCGATTTCGACTACGATCTCTTTGTGATTGGCGGCGGATCGGGCGGCGTGCGCGCGGCGCGCGTTGCCGCCGGTGAGGCCGACGCCAAGGTCGCCATTGCCGAAGAAAGCCGCTTTGGCGGTACCTGTGTGATCAGAGGATGCGTGCCCAAGAAGCTGATGGTCTTTGCCAGCGGCTACGGCGAAATGATCGCGGATGCGCGCGCCTTCGGCTGGGATGTCGGTGAGGGTGATTTTGACTGGAAGAGCTTCCAGTCCAAGCTGTCGGATGAGCTGGATCGCCTTGAGGGGGTTTATCAACGCCTGATCGACAACTCCGGCGTCGACCGGTTTGACCAGCGCGCCATCGTCAAAGACGCCCATACCGTGGAGCTGGCCGACGGCACCACGAAGTCCGCCAAACACATCCTGATCGCGACCGGCGGCCATCCTGTCCGTCCGGACCTTGAGAACGCGAATCTGGGGATCGTCAGCGACGACATCTTTGATCTGCCAGAATTGCCCAAGACGATCCTGATCATCGGGGGCGGATATATCGCCTGTGAATTCGCCGGGGTCTTTAACGGGCTCGGAGTGGAGACCACGCAATATTATCGCGGCGCGCAGATCCTGCGTGGTTTTGACGAAGAGGCCCGCGGTCTGATCGCGGAAGAGATGAAGACGAACGGTGTCGATCTGCATTGCGGCACCGACATCATCGAGATGTCCGAGGCCGAGGGCGGTATACGCGTCAAGGCGACCAACGGGACGGAGCGGGTCTTTGACAAGGTGCTCTTTGCCACCGGGCGCGTGCCGAACACCAAGGGGATGGGGCTGGAGGACGCCGACGTCAATCTGGGTCGCAAGGGCGAGATCCAGGTGGATGAGTATTCCCAGACCAATGTGCCCTCGATCTATGCCATCGGGGATGTGACCGACCGGGTCAATCTGACGCCTGTGGCCATTCGCGAGGGCATGGCCTTTGTCGAAACCGTCTTCAAAGGCAACCCGACCAAGCCGGACCATGACCTGATCCCGACCGCGATCTTCACCCAGCCCGAGATGGGCACCATCGGTATCGCCGAGGAAGATGCAGAAGAACCAATTGAGGTTTACGCGACCTCCTTCAAGGCGATGCACAGCGCCTTTGCCGGGCGCAGCGACAGGGTGATGATGAAGCTCATCGTTAGTCAGGAAAGCCGCAAGGTCCTGGGCTGTCACATCGTCGCGCCGAATGCCGGCGAAATGATCCAGCTGGCGGGTATCGCGATCAAGATGGGCGCGACGAAAGAGGACTTTGATCGCACCGTCGCGGTTCACCCGACCATGGCCGAAGAGCTGGTGACCATGCGTGAGCCGGTGCGAAGAACTTGAATTCTGCCCCGGAATGCACAGTTTGGGAGCAGTGTTTAGATAATGACGGATTGAAAGCGGTATCGACAACGATTGCCGAAGAACAAGTGAGAAGGACTGACATGGCTGGTAATTCGGGCGGCCCCTGGGGCGGCGGTAATTCCGGCGGCGGGCGGCAACAGCCGCCTTCCGGTGGCGACGGGGGCGGTCGGCGTCCTGACGGGGACAAACCGCAGATTCCGGATATCGACGAATTGATGCGCAAAGGGCAGGACCAGTTGCGCGTTCTGATGGGCGGCCGTGGAAATGGCGGCGGCACCAATGGGACCGGCGGCGGTATGCCCGGTGGGCCGCGCCTGACACGCGGCACGATCCTGATCGTTCTGGGCGTGGCTCTGGTGCTCTGGCTGACGGCCAGCTTTTACACCGTGAAGCCCGAAGAGAAGTCGGTCGAACTGTTCCTTGGCGATTATTATTCCACCGGCAATCCGGGTCTGAACTTTGCACCCTGGCCCTTTGTCACCGCCGAAGTGATCGCCGTGACGCGCGAACGGACGGAGGATATCGGGGTCGGCGGTCGTCTCGACGATGCCGGGTTGATGCTGACCGGGGACGAGAACATCGTCGACATCGATTTCCAGGTCGTCTGGAACATCAACGATCCGGCGAAATTCCTGTTCAACCTGCGTGATCCCCAAATGACCATCCGGGCCGTGTCCGAATCCGCCATGCGCGAGATCATCGCGGCGTCGAACCTGGCGCCGATCCTCAACCGCGACCGTGGCATCATCGCGGACACAGCGCGCGAGAATATCCAGGAAACGCTGGACGATTACGAAAGCGGCATCACCATCGTGCGTGTCAACCTGGACACCGCCGACCCGCCGGGCGCCGTGATCGACGCCTTCCGCGAGGTGCAGGCCGCCGAACAGGAACGCGACCGTCTGCAACGCCAGGCCGATGCCTATGCCAACCGCGTGCTGGCCGAGGCCAGGGGCCAGGCGGCACAGGTCATCGCAGTGGCCGAAGGCTATCGCGCGCGCGTCGTCAACGAAGCCATCGGTGAGGCAAGCC
>OJBY01000619.1_pt1 | contig 17566 bp, 23 predicted proteins | sample 1591731 | NCBI WGS metagenome assembly OJBY01 (sample SAMN05416837, study PRJEB24817) | seawater metagenome | isolation source: Sea water | place: Canada:Atlantic | collected 2013-07
GATCATGCCTAGTCTCGTGGGCTCGGAGATGTGTATAAGAGACAGGCTGGAAATCCGGCATACACGCTCATCTGGATGATAATTTCCTCGATCTCGCTCTTCGTAAGACCGACATTGAGTCCGGCTTGGATGTGGACCTTCAACTGGGGCTGTGCCGTGCCCATCGCCGTAAGGGCTGCGATCGTCGCGATCTCTCGTTCGCGGAGGCCAAGACCGGGCCGTGCGTAGATATCGGCGAACGGGTATTCGATGGTGTAGCGGGCAAGATCCGGCGATATGTCCTTTAAGCTTTCAACCACCTTCTCTCCGGCTTCACCGTCGATTCTGCGAAGATTCTCGAGGCCTCTTTCGAACCTGTCAGTCATGACCATTCCTTCATTAAGCGAGTTGCCAGCGAATGCATCGCTGGAGCAAGCAGCAGACTGATGAGGGGAACAAGGATTGCCGTCAGAATGAGTGTCTGAAATCCAAGCGCCATATCGCTCGCGATGAACCTCAGCAGCTTGAGCATCCCGGTCACAAGCGGCCATACGACGAGCCAGACGAGCATGGTCCGCAATATAACGATCCGGAATGTCATTTGTCGGCTGCTGGATCGGGACGGTGAAGGATGGCGAAGTATCCCGGCAGAACCTCGTCGAGCTTGGCTTTCCCCGAGAGAGTAAGGGTCACGTTCCGGGAGCGAGCATCTTCTGAGTTTTCCGAAATCGCGATCAGGCCAGCCCGTTCCAAGCCCTGCAAGGTGCGCGTGACGACGGGCCGCGATACGTCCAGCCTTTCGGCAATTTCACTTGCAGCGAGGCAGTTTCGCTCGGGTTCGCGGTCGATAAGGATCATCATCAAAAAGCGAAGCTGCGAGAGGTCATGGCGCGCGAAGTATGCTTCCAGCTCGCGGATCAGCAGGCTCGCGCGTCGCATCAACCGAAGCGCGTCGAGCACTCTGTCGACATCGACATCGGCGAATTGGTCGGCATAACCGTCGACCATTTGTCGGCTGGGAAGTTCTTTAAGAAACAACATCAGCCTTACCGAACCGGACGGAGATGAAGGATTTGCGGCTCTTCTGCCAGCCAGTCCCGGTAGGCTTCAAAGACGGCCCGGGTGTATGGTTGATCGTGGTGCGATGCCAGTGCCGCCTCGTCTCGCCATTCCTCATAGAGATACAGTGTTCCGTCCTGTGCATTTTCGCTGAGACGAAACTCCATGCAGCCGGGTTCGGCGCGCGTCTGTTCGATGATCTCGCAGATGGCCTCGCGCGCCTTGTTGTAGTGCGTTGGATGCGGCGCGATCCGTGCGATGATGTTCAACTGATGGATCATGACATTCCTTTAGTTATCATGCTAACTATATAATTCAGGGTGATGGCTGGTCAAGTCCAGAACTTCCTGAAAGCAGACCGTCCGCTAACACCCAATTCACGACATTAAAGCGTCACGATTATTGACCCAAAAGCTGACACAAAGGCCGTCCACGAGCGTGGCTGCAACCAATCGTCGAACATCCAGTGTGCGCTCGCAATGCGAATATCTGGCTCTTGGTGTGCGATGACCGCGTCGTTTTGCTGCCATGGCGTTGCATCATTCAGCGACGCTCTTAGACACTGCCGCTCCAGAAATTTTGCCGCTTGGTTGCAGATCAGAAGCACACCCGCGACCCTATCACGGCAGGTCGCTGGCAGCGCCGGATGCAGTCGCGATGCATTCCGCTTGCAGGCGTAATCGGAGTAATTATTCGTCCGTAAGCGTCTGATTTGAAGCGAGAAAATGAGGGCGAGATAAAAGCGCCGCCGTCGGTCGGGGCGCAGGTGGTTGGTTTCGTTCAGTAATATGCGACGGCACCCGTAGTGCTCCTGCGGCGCTCCTTTCGAAAAGTTCTTTTTTATCAAACAGATTGGCGACGGCGCTTGGCGTTCTGTGCTGTTTTCGTTCGGAAACCCGCTTTCGCCCGGACGTCCTTTGCCGTCCAGATGAGCATCGGTGCATTTGACTGGAGTGCTTGCCCCCACGCCTCTGCGCTGCGGCGAAAGAACGACAGCTGCGGCGTAGGAACGTCATGTGGCGCAGGGTGCCCTAATCGATCGATACTCAGTGCTGATGGCGGGCCGGCCTGTTCCCTCCATGCTTCCCAAGGTCGGTCCGTCATCACCCGAAAGATGAAAGGATCGACGGCTATGCCATCTGCGAGCACGACAGAGCATCCTTGCGAGCAATGCGGGCCCCAGGCCATCGAACCGATCGCCATGCGCGTACCCGAAGCCTGTCGCTATCTCGGGATCGGACGCAGCACACTCTATGTGCTCATTTCCAGAGACGAGATCGAGATCATCAAGATGGGGAGCGCAACCCTCGTGCTCACAGCCAGCCTGCGCTCGCTGGTTGAGCGGCTACGTCGTCCTGCCGATCAGGTACCGGGGACCGCTATATGATTACGGCGCATCCTGACTTGCTGAAAGCTGTGGTGCTTGCCGCAATCGTGAGCATGCCAGATCATTCCAAACGTCAGCTGGTCTCGAAGATGAAAGAGCGGCGTGCAAACGCAGAAGAAACACTGGCCGCCAGATTGGTGATTGCGCTTTCGCAGCGGTCCTAGGCTTTCTGACTATGGCAGCTACGCGCCCCATCTCGGTCATTCAACGTTCTGTGATCGCTGCCCGATAGCTGCCTTTCGAACGCGCGGACGATGCCACTGCACCCTTCGCACTTGCAACATTTTTGCTTAGCCGCTAAGTGCCCGCAATCCACCGGACCCGGCCGCGCCGGGTGGCTCGGCCCGGCGCCTATCCCCGGGACAACCTTTCAGACCGGCATTCTGGCCGCACAAAGTGTTCGCAGCTGAGCGATGCTTCCGCGCATCGTGCCGGTCGTGTGAGTCGTGTTAGGGTTCACATGTTCGATATTCCCACGCTTAGGCGTGAATGGCTTTCCAATCCCCGGCGCGACATTCTCGCCGGCATCGTCGTCGCGCTTGCGCTCATTCCCGAGGCAATCGGCTTCTCCATCATTGCCGGGGTCGATCCGAGGGTCGGCCTTTACGCGTCGTTCTCGATCGCGGTCATCATCTCGCTCGTAGGCGGGCGACCGGGCATGATCTCGGCAGCCACCGCAGCTATCGCCGTTCTCGTTCTGCCGCTCATCCAACAATACGGCGTCGAATACCTCTTCGCAGCAACGATCCTGATGGGCGTCATTCAGGTCATCGCAGGTTTCCTACGGCTGCACCTGCTGATGCAATATGTGTCGCGCTCGGTCATCACAGGGTTTGTCAACGCATTGGCGATCCTGATCTTCATCGCACAGCTGCCGGAACTCACCGGCGTGCCGATGCTGACCTACGTGCTGGTCGCCGCAGGACTGGCGGTCATCTACATCCTTCCGCGCCTCACGAAGGCCATTCCCTCGCCGCTGGTCGCGATCATCATCCTGACGACGGTAGTCTACTACATGGGCATGGATGTGCGCACGGTGGGCGATATGGGTGAGTTGCCCTCGTCGCTGCCTTCGTGGCTCATTCCCGACGTTCCGTTCACGCTTGAGACGTTGCAGATCATCCTGCCCTACTCGGCAACGATGGCGGCGGTCGGCCTGCTCGAGTCCATGCTGACCGCGCAGATCGTCGACGACCTGACCGATACGGGGTCCGACAAGCGGCAGGAGATGAAGGGCCAGGGCATCGCAAACTTCTTCACCGGCTTCCTCGGCGGGATGGGCGGCTGCGCCATGATCGGCCAGTCGGTCATCAACGTGAAGTCGGGCGGCGAAACGAGACTTTCGACCTTCGTATCGGGCGTCTTCCTGCTGTTTCTTCTCCTGGTGCTCGGCCCGCTGGTCGCGATCATTCCGATGGCATCACTGGTTGCGGTCATGATTATGGTATCGATCGGCACCTTCTCGTGGCGCTCGATCAAGGACATCCGCACCAATCCCTGGCAGTCGTCGGTGGTCATGATCGTCACGGTAGTCGTGGTCGTGTGGACGCATGACCTGGCGCAGGGCGTGCTCGCTGGTGTGATCCTTTCGGGCCTGTTCTTCGCCAGCAAGGTGAAGCGGTTGTTCACGGTCGATACCGACCTGTCCGCCGACGGCACGACGCGGACCTATCGCATTGGGGGCCAGGTCTTCTTCGCTTCTTCCGATCGCTTCGTCGAAGCGTTCGACTACAAGGAAGTGCTCGACCGGGTGGTGATCGACGTCAGCCGCGCGCACTTCTGGGACATCTCGGCGGTGGGCACGCTCGACAAGGCGATCCTCAAGTTCCGCCGCGAGGGCACCGCGGTAGAGGTCCGCGGCCTGAACGAGGAGAGCGCCGGGATGATCGAGCGCTATGCTATCCATGACAAGCCCGGCGCCGATGCGCAGCTGGGAGGACACTGATGGGAGATACAGCAATGGAAAACGTCCTCGCGGCGATAGATGCCTCGGCCTACGCCACCAGCGTTTGCGGTTATGCCGGGTGGGCGGCAAAGCGGCTGTCGCTTCCGGTCGAACTGCTCCACGTCGTCCAGAGACAGGACGCCATCACGGCGCGCAAGGACCTGTCCGGTGCCATTGGCTTGGGCGTCAAGAGCGACCTCATGGAAGAGCTTGTCCGCCTTTCCGAAGAAGGCAGTCGGACCGAGATCGAGAAAGGCCGCGTCATGCTAAAAGCGGGCGAACAGTTGCTGCGTGAATCGGGCATTACGGACATCTCGACGCTTCATCGCCACGGCGGGGTGGTCGAGACCATTCTCGAGCGCGAAGATCACGCCCGCGTGGTTGTCATGGGCAAGCGCGGCGTCGGCCACGAATATGCCTCGGACCATATCGGCTCGATGATCGAGCGCGTGGTGAGGTCGAGTGAAAAGCCGGTGCTGGTCGCATCGCGCGAATATGCAGAACCGGAGCACGTCGTCTTCGCCTATGATGCCAGTCCCGCCGCGGAACGCGCGCTGGAGCGTCTGGCCAACTCACCGCTGTTCGACGGTCTGCCGGTCACCATCGTCATGGCAGAGGCGGATGGCGAAGCGCAGCGTGAGATGCTGACCAGGGCAGAAGCGGGATTCGCTTCCGACCACCCCGTTACCGTCGTGATGGAGCGGGACAAGGCCGAAAAGGTCATTCCCGGCGTCGTTGCCGCCACCGAGCATTCGCTGCTGCTTATGGGTGCCTATGGGCATTCGCCAATACGTCGCATGATTGTGGGCAGCACGACCACTGAAATGGTTCGCACCGTCAAGGCTCCGGTGCTGATGGTGCGCTGACGTGTCGATCGATCCTGCAACGTTCCGCAATCCTTTGCTGCAAAGGCTCGCCGAACTGGACGAGCAGGATCGCATCTCCGCGAAGGATCGCGATCCGGTGACGCTGGACCAGGAGAGCGTGGGCCGACTTTCTCGCATCGATGCGATGCAGGTGCAGGCAATGGCGCTGGCGCAGAAGCGGCGGCGGAAGGCCGAACGTGCAGGCATCGCGGCAGCTCTCCAGCGGATCGAGGAAGGGGAGTTCGGCTATTGCATCGAATGCGGCGACCAGATTGCCGAGGGTCGGCTGCGGAATAATCCGACGGTGATAAAGTGTCTGGAGTGCGCTGCCGGGAGTGCCTGAGACGAGCGGTTTACGGTAGGTTTACCCGAGCCTGTCAGGTTCTCCAACCATGACAGCCTATATCGAAAGCGACGGATTACGGCTGCGCCGCAAGGTGCGGGCCCTTGTATTGAACGAGAACGACGAGGTGCTCCTCGTGCGGCCGCATGGATATCGCGATGGGGAATGGACCCTTGCGGGCGGCGGCGTGGAAGAGGGCGAATCTCCCGTCGAGGCTATGCGCCGAGAGCTAGCGGAAGAATTAGGCGTCGGGCTGGAGGCCGAGTTATCGGAACTGCCGGTAACCAACCGGTTCATTTACTCGGCAGAGCACAAGGTGAAACGCAACCTTGACCATGACGGGCAGGACGCGGTGATGTTCGCGTGCCGTATTGATCGCAGCCACCCGCTCCACTTGCAGGCTGAAGAGATAGCCGACGCCCGCTGGTTTCCCGCAGATGATGCTCTTGCAGCGTTTCCCGTGCAAAAGCAGCGCGACATTTACATCCGCTGCCTCAGCGAGCTTTCTCGCTCTGCTTAACGGTCGGTCGGCTTAATCTTCGGACTGTGAATGTGGAGCGCATGCTCGCCGCGGATACTGGTCCTGATCTCCGAGCAACTCTTGAGCCGGAGCAATTCCTTCATCGCCGTCAGATTGGCTGCTTCCACAGGCGTGGCGCGAAGGTCTTGAAAACCAGCCCCGCGCCAATCAATCCGAGGCCCAGCACCCAGATATCGACCGGAACCCAGAAGGCGAGAAAAAGGCACGAAGCGAGGCCCAGGACGGAGATCCATCTCGGATATAGCCGCTGATCGTCGGGCAGGCGCAGCGCCGCGAGGTTGGAGATCGCGTAATAGATCAGGACCGTGAAGGCGCTGAACGCCCAGACCGTCTCGACGCTGCCAATTGCTGCCAGCCCGGTTACGAGCACACCAACCAGTATGACTGCAGAAGCTGGTTCCTTTTCCGCTTCGGTCAATCGGCCGAAGACTGGCGGAATATCGCCTCGTCGCCCCATGGCGAGCACCACGCGCGACAGTCCGAGGATCAGGTTCAGCAACACGCCAAGCATCGCAGTGATAGCGCCTATTGCCACCAACAAGGCAAGCGAACGCGACCCCATGGCGGTGGCGGCGGTCTGGAGGGTAGTTGCCTGCCGGTCCGGCGCGTCCGCAAAAACGGCAGTTCCAACGATGCCCACGACCACCGCCGCCACGCATATGTAGAGGGCCGCCGTCACCGCAACCGTGACGATGATGGCCCGGGGGATCGTCCGATGCGGCTCCCGCACCTCCTCGCCAAGAGTGGCAATGCGACCGTAGCCCGTGAAGGCAACGAACATTAGCGCTGACGCATAGAGGAACGCCGATGCTGGAGATTCTTCACGGTCCGAGAAAAAGGGCGTCCAATTTGAACTACCGGTTGCGAACGCACTCGGAGAACCGAAGAGGATGAAGCCGCCCAGCGCCGCGAGCGTCACCGAAACGATTGCGATATTCACCCAGCTTGAGCGCTTGATTCCAGCGAGCACCAAAAGCGTGAAAAACAAGACCGAACCCATCGCGACCCAAGGCATTGCCGCCGCACCTCCGCCTGCCATCGGCAGCGCATAGCCTGCGAAACCCAGCGCTGCGGTGGCGGCGGAAGCCGATTTCGCACAGAGGAACATCCAGCCTGCGGTGAGCCCGAGGCGCGGGTTGAGGTAGCGATAACCGTATTCATAAGTGCCACCACTCACGGGGTGACTGGCGGCGAGCTGCGCGCTCGACAGGGCGTTGCAGGTCGCAACCAGCGCGGCAAGCGCGATCGCCAGGAGGACCGATGGGCCAGCAACCCCAGCGGCGATACCGATGCTGACGAATACGCCGGTTCCGACCATCGAGCCGAGGCCCATCATGATCGCGCCTCCTATGCCGAGGTCACGCGATAGTCGGTGGCTCGATTCGTTCATCTATATAACCTTGGTATCGTGTGCGAACTCCCAACGGGAGCCCGCGCAGAGAGCGTTGGGTAACTGAAATGGGCGGCGGGATTTCGGTAAACCGCCGGGCCTATGTTACATGATGTCTAGCGGTATTGGCAGCGCACCACTCATCGAACTCCATCAAGATGAGGGGTTCAAGGCAATCGCCGATATGTCCTTTTGTGGATCGATGGCGCGACCTGCTTCCTTGCGTTCCGAGTAGCGGTCGACCAACTGTTCGGCGTGCGGCCGCAGCAGCACCGTGAAGCGGACGAGCTCCTCCATGACGTCCACGATGCGGTCGTAGAGCGGCGAGGGTTTCATCCTGCCCGCCCCGTCGAACTCCTCGTATGCCTTAGGCACGCTGGACTGGTTTGGAATGGTGAACATCCGCATCCAGCGGCCGAGCAGACGCAGCGTGTTGACGGTGTTGAAGGACTGTGAGCCCGCCGACACCTGCATGACTGCCAGCGTCCGCCCTTGGGTAGGGCGCATTCCCCCGATGCTGAGCGGCAGGTGATCGATCTGGGTCTTCATGATGCCGGTGATCTGGCCGTGCCGCTCCGGGCTGCACCACACCATGCCGTCGGACCAGAAGGCGTGCTCGCGCAGTTCGTGGACGGCAGGATGGTCGTCACCGCCGATCTGGTCAGGCAGCGGCAGATCGGAGGGATCGAAGATGCGCGTCTCAGCGCCAAACAGCTGGAGCAGTCGCGCGGCTTCCTCGACCGCGAGACGCGAATACGAGCGCTCCCGCAGGGAGCCGTAGAGCAGCAGGATTCGCGGCGGCGGCTGGTCGGCGCCAAGACCAACGGCAGGGCGGGCATGGATGAAGGCGGGGTCGAGCGACGGGAAGGTGTCGGGATCGGTGAGTGGGCGTAAACGGGACATGAGCGAGCTCCGTAGATCAGGCCAGCGTCAGGCGAAGAGCTAGCGCGGCCAAGGTCACCAGCAGGATCGGCGTGGTCAGCGTGATGCCGACGCGGAAGTAATAGCCCCAGCCGATTTTCACGCCCTTCTGTCCCAGCACATGCAGCCATAGCAGGGTCGCGAGCGAACCGATCGGGGTGATCTTCGGCCCGAGGTCGCAGCCGATTACGTTGGCGTAGATCATCGCGTCGCGAACGGGGCCGGTGGCGCCCGTAGCGTCGATCGACAGCGCGCCGACGAGGACGGTTGGCATGTTGTTCATCCCTGAGGAAAGCACGGCCGCCAGGATGCCCGTCCCGAAGGTAGCGCCCCACACACCGCCCTCTGCCGAGCGTTCGAGCAGTTCCGCTATAGCGGCGGCGAGCCCGGCGTTGCTCATGCCGTAAACGACCAGATACATGCCGAGTGAGAAGATCACGACCTGCCAGGGGGCCTCGCGGATCACCTGGCCGGTCGGAATGACTCGTCCGCGCGCGGCGATCGCGATCAGCGCCAGCGCGCCGACGGCGGCGACCGCGCTGATCGGAACGCCGAGCGGATCGAGGACGAAGAAGCCGACCAGCAGCAATGCCAGCACCACCCATCCGGCGCGGAAGGTCGCTCGGTCGCGGATCGCCTCTGCAGGAAGGCGAAGCTGGGCGACATGGTAGCTGGCGGGAATGTCCTTCCGGAAGAACAGCATCAAAGCCACTAGCGTGGCCGCGATGGCGGCAAGATCGACCGGCACCATGACCAGCGCATACTCGCCGAACCCAATGTCGAAGAAGTCGGCCGACACGATATTGACAAGGTTCGAGACGACCAACGGTAGGCTGGCAGTATCGGAGATGAATCCCGCTGCCATGACGAAGGCCAATGTCGCCTTGGCATTGTAGCCCAGCGCCCGGAGCATCGCGATCACGATGGGGGTTAGAATCAGCGCGGCCCCATCGTTGGCGAAGATGGACGCAACGCCTGCACCGAGCAGCACCACGAGCACGAACAGCATGCGCCCGTTTCCGCGGCCCCATCGTGCGACATGGAGCGCGGCCCACTCGAAGAATCCCGCCCGGTCGAGGATGAGGCTGATGAGGATGATCGCAACGAAGGCGCCGGTCGCATTCCAGATGATGTTCCACACCACTGGAATGTCGGCGAGTGAGATGACGCCGGTGGCAAGCGCCAGCAGTGCTCCGCCGATCGCGCTCCACCCGATGCCGAGCCCACGCGGCTGCCAGATCACCAGCGTGATGGTGGCAATGAAGATCGCGATCGCGAGCAGCATCAGGCGATACGCTTGCCCGCTACGTCCGCGACCTGCTCGCCGTCCTCCTTGGTGAAGGCGCCCTGCTGTGGGCTTGGCAAAATGTCGAGCACCGCCTCGGACGGACGGCACAGGCGGACGCCGAGCGGGGAGACGACGAGTGGTCTGTTGATGAGGATCGGGTGCTCCATCATCGCGTCCACCAGCGCTGTATCGCCCAGGCTCTCATCGCCGAGCCCCAGTTCGGCAAAAGGCGTGCCCTTTTCGCGCAGCACCTCCCTCGGACTTAGCCCGGCGCGCTCCATCAGGCTTTCCAGCATCGCTCGCGATGGCGGTGTCTTCACATAATCGACCACATGCGGCTCGATTCCGGCATTGCGGATCATCGCCAGCGTGTTGCGCGAGGTGCCGCAGTCGGGATTATGATAGACGACGATGTCGGTGGTCATTCAGGATTCCTTGGCCTTGGCGCTCGCGCCTTCTTCGCGGCCGATGGCGGCCAATTTGCTGCGCACAGACATTTCGTCGATGCTCGGGAGCGGCAGCATCAGGAACAGCTCGATCCGGCGTTTGAGATAGCTGAGCGCATCGACGAAAGCCTGCCGCTGGCCATCGCCCTCGACCGTGGCGGGATCTTCTACGCCCCAATGCGCGGTGAGCGGCTTGCCTGGCCATATCGGACAGCTCTCGCCCGCTGCGTTGTCGCAGACGGTGAAGATGAAATCGAACTCGGGTGCGCCGGGCTTGGTGAACTCGCTCCAGTTCTTCGAGTGCAGGCCATCGGTCGGATAGCCGAAGCTCTCCAGCACATCGAGCGACATCGGATGCACCTCGCCCTTGGGTTGGCTACCCGCGCTGTAGGCACGAAAACGACCTCCGCCCATTTTGTTCATCAACGCTTCGCCCAGGATCGAGCGGGCTGAGTTGCCCGTGCACAGGAACAGGACATTGTAAGGTTGGTCAGGCACTGTCGGCTCCATCAGCAGCAATGGGAGAGTTCGGCCACGAGCGGCTCGCAAAGCTCTGCGCGGCCCTCACAACAATCCTTGGCGAGGAACAGCATCAGGTCGCGCAGGACCTCGATGTTCGCGCGCTGGATCATCTGCCGCCCCCGCTTTTCCGGCAAGACGAGACCAGCGCCGACGAGGATCGCGAGGTGACTTGAGAAGGTGCTCTGGGTCAGACCCGAGGCGTCTACGAGCTGGCCTGTGGAGAGCCCGTCGGGCTCGCTGCGCACGAGACGGCGGAACGCATCAAGCCGCGTTGGGTGCGCCAGAGCAGAGAGTACATCGAGTGCCGAGGTCGACTTCATACATCGGCAATTATCGATGGATTGATCGGCCGTCAATTCCCATCGATATTTGCCGATGAATAGAGGGTGGATTCGACGGAACTGCGCAATGACACTTCGCGGTCCGGACGACCGGATGCGGCTTTCTAAATCCCATAACCAGACTGTCTGCTGCCGGCCCCGTTCCAGCCATTTCGCGTATCGACGTTGCACCGAGAAACAAACCTGTTCGAAGCTTGCTCATCCTTGCAATCGACGACGGATAGCGGTGGAAAATTCTGGACATTCAGTGCCGCAATGAGGCATTGTTTAACCGTCGAACATCAATGACGACTTGGACGTGTGGTAACGACTGTGGGTACGGGCTAGGCGGCTGAAGGATAAGAAAAAGATTTCAATTCATTAGGTTGAGACCTAAGAAATCCTCCGTCTCCGCCACCACCTTCCCAATTCTCCGCCGATGTCCGAAAAGTATAGCGATTCGTTAGACTGACGAGGCACGCCGGGTCCCACACTGTCCTTACCAATCCGCGTTCAGCGGCAGCGGTAAAAGCCGTGGCGAGGTCCGGCAGACCGGATGATGGCGATGGGCTGTACCTTGAAGTGAAGTCATCTGGTTCGAAAAACTGGCCGGTCCGGGTCCAGAAACACGGCAACCGGCGCGATCTTGGCCTGGGTAGCGCTTCGAAAGTGTCTCTAGCGATAGTCCGTGAGCGAGCTAACGAGATTCGCACTTGGGTGGAGCTGGGTCTGGGGGTCTGGACCCGCTTTTCGAACGGCGAAAGGCGCGAGGCATCCGGAGTTTGCGGCGAATTGCCATGAGCCAGCGATTTCATGTCGGTCGTCTTTGCTGTGATCGGTTTGGTTGTTGTTGCACCCGCGCCGCCATCAGTCTCATCCGACGCTGTATCAGCGTGTTTATCTTGCCTTCGTGGAGTGCATTGCAAGTTTGGCTATCAGGTCACCCCAAAGGCCCGCAAAATAATCTAGTTCGCTCGCTAAATGCGCTCGGCGGCGTACTTGCTCTCCCCGTGCGGCGCGCCAGACAAACGCCCGTCAGCGCCTCCAGAACCGGGCGGACACTAGCCGCCCGTTTGCCTTTGAATGCGCGGGCGATGTCTCGGGCTGAAAGGGGTTCGGGCGAAGCAAAGAGGATGGACTGGACCGCGCCGATCTGTCCCGACAGGTCCTTCGGCCAAGGGATAGCGTTGTCCGGCAATGGTACCGCAGCCTCATCCAGATCGAGCGTTTCGCTGATCGGTGCGCGATAGCCCGGATCTTGGAATTCAGGTCGCAGGTAGCGGATCAGGCCGCGCGATTCCTCGGTGGCGCGCTCGCGGTTGAGGGCGACGAGACAGTCCGCGCCCGAAACTGGTCGTACCATCGCCATTGTCGGCGAAGACGCGGCGTTCGAAAACGTAGAAGCTCCCGGTGTCATCTGGCTTGCTGCCGTCTGGTGCCGGAATACCGATCCGGTTGCATAGACCGTTTACAAATCTCTGCGTTTTGGCGAGCTCCTCCCCACCCGTTTCACGCCAGGCTGCGATAAATTCTTATCGCCCTTTCGGCATCCTCGTCCATCACTTACGATTGGCCTCGATGGCTCCGCCGTTCAAGAAGATAGCGCAGCAGGTGGCGGTTTTCTGGGTTCAGCCCAGCTTGGCGAAGTTCGCTACCCCGGGTGCTGGCTGCCGCGATTGACGTATCGGCATGGCGGACAGGCCGCCTAGCTCCCCGGTTGCTCTTATTACCTTCGCGAGCCTGCTATCGTCGATATGATAATAGACGAGCTTGGCGTCTTTACGAGTCTTCACCAAGCCTGCATTGCGAAGGACCGCCAGTTGCTGTGAAAGCGTTGGCTGGCCGATCTCGGTGGCTTCGTCGATCTCACCGACATTGCGTTCAATGCCGGTGAGCGCGTGCATGATACGCAAACGCACGGGATGCGCGAGAGCCTTCAACGCATCGACCAACTCTTCGTCGGCCATATGCGAGGCGTCAGTCATCTGCGTGACCCCCGCTTGGTTTCCTTCATGAACCAGTCGGTCGGCTCCTTTGCTGCAAATACAGTATCGAGCGATGCATCTGGCTGAGCCAGCATGGCCTCTCCAGGCGTCCAGTTTGCGGGGGCCAGTACAGGTCCATCGTCGACCGCTTGAAGCGCATCGAGTGTCCGCAGCATCTCGGGTGTCGAACGCCCGACACTCGCCGGATAACAGGTCATAGCACGGACCACCCCCTGAGGGTCGATGAAGAAAGTCGTCCGCACGGTCGCGCTGTCGTTGTCGTGCGGCGCGACCATTCCGTAGGCGCGCCCGATCACGAGCGTCGGGTCCTCCACGATCGGGAATCGCACTTCGATATCGTAGCGATCGCGGATCATCCGCAACCAGGCAAAATGCGAAAACAGGCTGTCGATGGAAAGTGCCATCAAAGCGCAGTCGCGCTTTTCGAACTTATCCGCAGAGCGAGCCAATGCTACGAATTCGGTGGTGCAAACTGGCGTGAAGTCTGCGGGGTGGGAGAACAGGATCAGCCACCGCCCCCGATAATCGGAAAGGCAAACATTTCCTGTCGTGCTTCGCGCCGAGAAGTCAGGCGCCGCATCTCCGATACGCAATCCAGCGCAAGGCGCATCTCGCTCGGCATCAGCCTTGATTATCTCTGTCATCTTGCCTCCATACCACTTGACAGGCGAATGGCAACACATATAAACGGTTTATGTAATTGACTGGAGATGAAGCTATGGCTCGCGATCTGGGACTTAATCGCGCCACCGAACAGATCGAGCGTGCTCAGGCAGACAAATGCCGGCGCCCCTCAATTGCTGGGTTTTTCGATGAAGCGACGAATACCGTCTCTTATGTGGTCCACGACCCCATGACCAGCGAAGCGGCAATTATCGACTCGGTTTTGGACTTTGAAGCGGCTTCCGGCCGGACCTCGAACAGTTCTGCCGATCGCATCATCGAGTATGTCACTTCAAATAATCTGAAAGTGACTTGGCTTATCGAGACCCACGCCCATGCCGATCACATCTCTGCTGCTCCTTACTTACAGGAACGGCTTGGCGGGCAGCTGGCTATCGGCCGCGATATTATCCGCGTACAGGAGGTGTTCGGAAAACTTTTCAACGCGGGCACCGATTTCGAGCGCGATGGATCGCAGTTCGACAAGCTGTTCGAGGATGGCGAGACTTTCAAGATCGGTGAAATCGACGGGATTGCCCTTCACGTTCCGGGTCATACGCCCGCCGACATGGCCTTCATTATCGGTGATGCCGCATTCGTAGGCGACACGATTTTCATGCCCGATTTCGGTACGGCGCGTGCCGATTTTCCGGGTGGCGATGCCGGCCAACTGTTCCGCTCGATCCGTCGCCTCCTCTCGCTACCGAACGACACCCGACTATTCCTTTGCCATGACTACAAGGCACCAGGGCGAGACGAATACGCATGGGAGAGCACCGTCAAGCAGCAGCGTGAAGAGAACGTACATGTGAAGGACGGAGTAAGCGAAGAAGAGTTTGTTGAAATGCGGACCACCCGCGACAAGGATCTCGCTATGCCGAAGCTGATCATGCCTTCGGTGCAGGTCAACATCCGCGGAGGGCGCCTGCCCGATCCTGAGGACAACGGCGTCAGCTACATCAAGATACCGGTAAACGCGGTATGAGCTTGCCGGGCTTTCCTGAAGCAGCGCAGTTCGCCGGGTTGGCGGAAGGGATTCTCATCGGTTTCGCAGCAGCACTCATGCTGTTGGCGCTCGGCCGCATCGCTGGCGTTTCCGGTGTCACTGCACAAACAGTCGGTTTTGGCGATAGCGGTCGGGGAATTGCAGATTTCTGCCCTGGACCGGGGATCGCTGCACTTGTCATCGCGGCTATGTTTGCCGGCATGGCTGTCGTTCGGCTTGCGGAAGGAACTTCATCGTGAAACTCGTAGATGTAAGCGAGACGTTCACCGTCTCGCCGCAACTTCACCCCGGCGTCATGCCGAATCTAGCGAGTGCTGGCTTCGGCACGGTGATCTGCAACAGACCGGATGGTGAAGAACCGGGACAGCCGACCGTGACATCGATGCGAGAAGCTGCCGAAGCCGCAGGGTTGGCCTTCCATCATATCCCGGTCTCTGGCGGCGAATTTCCATCAGTCGCGATCAGAGCTTTCGCAAAGGTTCGCGAAGAAGCGGGCGGTAAAGTGCTCGCCTTTTGTCGCACCGGGACGAGATCCATCACTCTCGATGCACTCGCCAACATCGAGAACTTGGCCGCCGATGAGCGCATAGAGCGTGCCGAACGTGCAGGCTACGACTTGTCCGCCCTGCGCGTACAGCTCAGCCAATAACGAAAAGATACTGGAGAGTTTGTCATGGCCCAGAACCTGAACCACGAAGTCGTCATCATAGGAGGGGGTTCGGCAGGTATTGCAACCGCATCCTCGATGCTGAAGCGGCTCCCTTTGCTCGACGTTGCGATCGTCGAGCCGAGCGAGGATCACTACTACCAGCCCGGCTGGACCATGGTCGGCGGTGGTGTCTTCGAAGCGCCTGCGACATGTCGCTCCATGAAGAGCGTGATGCCAAAACAGGCAACCTGGCTACGGCAGGTCGCCGCTTCCTTTCAGCCCGAGAGCAATCAGGTAACTCTTTCGGACGGCTCGACAATCACTTACAAGGTGTTGATCGTAGCCCCAGGCATTCGGCTGGCGTGGGAAAAGATCGACGGTTTGGAAGAGACGCTCGGCAAGAACGGCGTCACTTCGAACTATCGCTACGACCTGGCGCCCTACACATGGGACCTCGTGCGCAATCTAAAGTCCGGACGTGCGATCTTCAGTCAGCCCCCAATGCCCATCAAGTGCGCCGGTGCCCCGCAGAAGGCGATGTATCTATCGTGCGATGCCTGGATGGAGCGCGGGGTGTTAGACAATATCGACGTCGAGTTCCGCAATGCCGGCGGCGTCCTGTTCGGTGTCAAGGAATACGTCCCCGCCCTGATGGAATATATCGAGAAATACGGCATCGACATGCAGCTCGACCAGAACTTGGTTGCAGTGGATGGTCCGGCTCGGAAGGCTGTATTCAAAACCAAGGCCGGCGAAGAAACCGTCGATTTCGACCTGCTTCACGCGGTGCCCCCGCAAGTTGCTCCGCAATTTGTTGCCGACAGCCCTCTCGCCAACGCTGAGAGCGGCTTCGTCGATGTCGACAAGTTCACGCTCCAGCACCTCCGCCATCCCAACGTTTTCGGAATAGGAGATGCTGGTTCCACACCGAACGCCAAGACGATGGCCGCTGCGCGCAAACAAGCACCGATCGTCGCGGTCAATGCGCTTGCTCAACTCGATGCGAAGCAACCTGTAGCAGATTATGACGGGTATGGATCGTGCCCGCTGACGGTCGAGCGAGGCAAGATCGTACTTGCCGAGTTCGGCTATGATGGAAAGCTACTCCCCAGCTTCCCAAAATGGGTGATCGACGGCACGAAGCCACGCAAGCTAAGCTGGCTCCTGAAATCCGAAGCACTGCCTTGGATTTACTGGAACGGGATGCTCAAGGGCCATGAATGGCTGGTCAAGCCGCAGGTCAAAAAGGCGGCTTAAACGTGAGCGACAACACCCAGAACGCGGTCAAAGGCTCGACAACCGGGTCGTCCGGTTTGCCGCGCCGGCACAAACCTGGGCTGCTGGCGCAATACCTGCCGATCCTTGAATGGGGCCGGACCTATAATGGGTCAGTCCTGACAAACGATCTCGTCGCGGCGATCATCGTGACGATCATGCTGATCCCGCAAAGCCTTGCCTACGCGCTGCTGGCGGGGCTGCCGCCGGTGGTGGGACTTTACGCCTCTATCCTGCCATTGGTGGCCTATGCGATCTTCGGCACAAGCCGCACGCTCGCGGTAGGGCCCGTAGCAGTCGTTTCGCTGATGACGGCCAGCGCAGCGGGAGCCGTCGCGGCTCAAGGGACTGAACTTTATCTGGAAGCCGCGATCACGCTTGCCGCACTTTCTGGCGTGATGCTGGCAGTGCTCGGTTTCCTGCGCATGGGGTTTCTCGCCAACCTCCTCTCGCATCCAGTCATCAGCGGGTTTATTACCGCCAGCGGCATCCTGATTGCGACGAGCCAGTTGAAGCATATCCTGGGCGTCTCAGCGGGCGGCGACAACTGGCCTGAAATGCTCGGCGGACTTGCTGCCGCGATCGACACGATCAATCCCTGGACGCTTGCTATTGGCGTTCCGGCGACGCTGTTCCTGTTCTGGGTGCGCACCGGTTTGAAGCCCGCTTTGGTGAAGGCCGGCCTTACCCCGCGCGCCGCCGACATCGCGGCAAAGGCGGGTCCAGTCGTTGCCGTGGTTGCCACGATTTTCGCAGCGATTGGCTTCAACCTTGAGACGCGCGGCGTGAACCTCGTCGGCGAAATTCCGCAAGGTCTTCCACCTTTCGCCCTGCCCTCCACCGATCTTGGTCTGATCGGGCAATTGTGGGTTCCGGCGCTGCTGATCTCGATAATCGGCTTCGTGGAAAGCGTTTCGGTCGCGCAGACCCTTGCGGCGAAACGTCGCCAGAGGATCGCAC
>OJBY01000637.1_pt1 | contig 17207 bp, 15 predicted proteins | sample 1591731 | NCBI WGS metagenome assembly OJBY01 (sample SAMN05416837, study PRJEB24817) | seawater metagenome | isolation source: Sea water | place: Canada:Atlantic | collected 2013-07
ATCAAAAACCCACTAGCCGCCATTCGCGGCGCATCGCAATTGCTGGGGCGCAAGGTCGGCAACGCTGAGAAATCGCTGACCGGGTTGATCGCCGACGAGGTGGATCGCATAGCCCAGTTGATTGACCGGATGCAGCGCCTTGGCCGCGAACGCGCGGAGCCTGTTGGGCCGATCAACCTGCACGAAGCCATTCACCGCGCTTTCGAGACCGTGCGCATTTCGAGCGATACCAGCGTGGCCTGGCGCGAGGAATTTGATCCTTCGCTGCCGCCAGTTCTCGGCAACGAAGGGGCGCTGGTGCAGGTGCTGGTGAACCTCATGGCCAATGCGCGCGATGCCTGCGCCGATGTTGCCTCGCCGCAGCTTGTCGTTCGTACGCGATTTGTCAGCGGAATCGTGATGAACGTGATTCGCCTCGGGAGGCCGGTGAAACTGCCTATCGAAATCCAGGTAAGCGATAATGGCCCCGGTATCGATCCATCGATCCATGACGATATTTTCGAGCCTTTCGTTACCAGCAAGACCAACGGGCAGGGCCTTGGGCTCGCGTTGGTACAAAAGCTGGTTCGCGACATGGACGGGCGCGTCAGCCACGAGCGGGACAAGGCTGGGGGATGGACGCATTTTCGCATCCACCTGCCGATGGCCCGTTGAGCGAGTTTGAAAGGAGGGGACTACCCATGGCACACCGCGCCCTGCTGGTAGAGGACGATAACGCAATCGCCACGGTCATCCGTACCGCGTTGGAGGAAGAAGGTTTCGAAGTCGAAACCTGCGAAACCGTCGCTGGTCGCGATATCGCTCTGGCGCAAGCGAGATATGGCGTGATGTTGACAGACGTCATGCTGCTGGATGGCGATGGTATCGAGACGCTCGATGCCGTTCGCGAAGCCTATCCCGACATGCCGGTCATCATCCTGTCCGCAATGAACACGCTGGATACGGCGGTGCGGGCAACGGATCGCGGCGCATTCGAGTATTTCCCCAAACCCTTCGATCTCGATGAATTGGTGCGCGCAACGCGTCAGGCGGTGGAAAGCCCCACGACTACCGCTCCTGGCGTGGACCAAGCGGGCGACGGATTGCCGTTGATCGGGCGTAGCCAGGCGATGCAGGACGTTTATCGCCTGATAACCCGCGTGCTGAACAACGATCTGACCGTTCTGGTGCTGGGTGAAAGCGGTACGGGCAAGGAACTGGTGGCGGAGGCCATCCATAATCTTGGCGCGCGCAAAACCGGGCCGTTCGTTCCGGTCAACACAGCGGCCATTCCGCGCGAACTTGTCGAGAGCGAGTTGTTTGGTCACGAGAAGGGCGCTTTCACCGGCGCGACCGCGCGCAACAGCGGCAAATTCGAGCAGGCTCATGGTGGAACGCTGTTCCTCGATGAGATCGGTGACATGCCTGCCGAAGCGCAAACCCGCCTGCTGCGCGCACTGCAATCTGGCCGCATCCGACGCGTCGGAGGCAGCGAAGAGATTGCCGTGGATGTGCGCATCATCGCGGCCACCAACCGCGATCTTCTGCCGCTGATCGCACAGGGAAGTTTCCGAGAAGACCTTTATTACCGCCTCAATGTGGTGCCGATAAAACTCCCGCCCTTGCGCGACCGGGCGGGCGATGTAGCGCCACTGGCACTGCATTTCCTGTCGCAGGCGGCCGCCGACGGTCTGCCGCTAAGAACGCTTGATGACGAGGCAGCCCGGCTGCTTGCTCGGCAGCCATGGCGCGGCAATGTCCGCGAGTTGCAGAATCTGATCTATCGCGCTGCGCTGCTGGCGCGCAAAGATGTGATTGATGCGCAGACCATCCATTCCGTGCTTGACGAGACACCCGGCAACGCTGTCGGCGGTGGGGATCGCGATATTGGCGCGCTGATTGGCAACTGGCTGGAGCAGGCGGCTTTCGAAGACGGTACGCTTTACCAAGAGGCACTTGCCGAACTGGAACGGCCGGTATTTGGCTACGCCTTGGCGAGAACAAATGGCAACCAACTGAAAGCAGCGCAAATGCTGGGGATCAACCGCAATACCCTGCGCAAGCGATTGTCCGAACTGGAGATCGAGCCGGACAAGTTTTCGCAGCGATAGGGGATTACAACGCTTTTAACTTGCAAACCTGCAACAGCGTTGTTGTAAGCCTGCACCGTGACCCAAGAGCCACACTCCGACCCTGACGCCGCGATCGCAAAACGCTCCCGCTTCCTGCGCCGCGTGGCAGTCGCTTCGCGTCGGCTCAACCTGTTCTTGTGGCTGGAGATAGCCTGCTACGCTGCCCTCGCGGTGATGCTGGTGACGGTGTGGTTCACCCTTGCCGGACGCCCAAGTTTCGGAGAACCCGTTCCATCCTGGCAGGCAGCAGCGTTGCTGGTGGGCACCTTGTTACCTGCACTGGGCCTGATTGTTCTATGGGGACGACGCATCGCCAAGCGCAGGGCAGGGGGCACGACCGGGCGACTGCATGTAAACCTGGTGTTTTTCTTCTCGCTCCTGGCGGCGATCCCTACGCTATTCGTAGCCGTGTTCGCATCGATCCTGTTCCAATCCGGCGTGCAATTCTGGTTTAGCGACGATTCCCGCGGTATTCTCGACAATGCCAACGAACTGGCGCGCGGCTATTATGACGAGAACCAGCGCGCCGTGGGCGACAATACGCAGGCCATGGCGAGTGACCTTCGCTTTTTCCTGCAAGTGATGAGCATGACGAGCCTGGACTTTCAGCAGCAGTATTCGCTGCAGGTCCTTAATCGCGGGCTGAGCGAAAGTGCCATTTTGCAGGAGGCGCAGGATGGCGGGTTCCGCGTTATCGCGATTGTCGATCCGGATGATGATACGCAGCGTCAGCGGATCAGTCCGGAAGAGCTGGAGGAATTCCGCAGCGGCGAATCCGTTGTGCTGCGCGCGACCGAGGAGCGGACCGAAGCGGTTGTGCCACTGGACGAAGCACTGGGAATTTATCTCTACGCCGCGCGGGATTCCGACGCCGAGGCGCTATCCCAATATCGCCGCGCGCAAAACGTCGCGCAAAGTTACGAAGAACTGACCGAGCAGGCGCGGGTGTTGCAATTGCAGTTCAACATTGCCCTGTTTGCCGTTTCGCTGGCGCTGGTGGCGCTGGCGGTATGGGCTGCGCTGCGCTTCGCGGATCGGCAGGTGAAGCCCTTGGCCGAGCTGGCGGAAGTCGCGCAGGAAATTGGAGCCGGCAACTATGCCATGCGTGTCTCCGGCCGCACAGGGCAGGACGAGATCGGCCTGCTCAATCGCGCGTTCAATCGAATGAGCGAGCAGATCGGACGCCAGACCGACGCCCTGTTAGGAGCAAATCGACAACTGGCAGAACGCCGCGCCTTTATCGAAGCAGTGCTGCAATCCATTCGCGCAGGCATCATCTCGCTCGATGCCGATGGCCGTATCCTGCTGATGAACAGTTCCGCCCAGCGGCTGCTGCTGGATAGCGAAGGGCCGATCCCGGTCGACCAGCCGCTAGAGGATATTGCACCGCAGTTGGCCCAATTGGTGAAGGACGAGGGGCGCAGCGAAATCATCCAGATCAGCCGCAATGGCGAATTGCTGACCCTGGCCGTGCAGCTATCCCCGGCAACGGAAGGGCACGTTATCACGTTCGAAGACATTACGCGCCAGTTGCTGGATCAGCGACAGGCCGCCTGGTCTGATGTGGCGCGCCGTATCGCGCATGAAATTAAGAACCCGCTTACTCCGATCCAGCTTGCGACAGAGCGTCTGAAGCGCCGCTATTCCAAGCAGATCGAAACGGACAAGGAATTGTTCGACGAACTGACCGGTACGATAATCCGGCAAGTGGGCGACCTGCGCAAGATGGTGGATGAATTCTCCAGCTTTGCACGACTGCCAAAGCCGGTATTCCGTACCGAGGATGCCGTCGACCTCGTCCGGCAATCGCTGTTCCTGCAGGAAGTGGCGCACCCGGAAATCACTTATGCCTTCAGCGCACAGAAAGAAATCCCGCCCATAGAGTGTGATCGCCACCAGCTGGGGCAGGCGATGACCAATGTGTTGAAGAATGCGGCGGAAGCTGTCGAGGCCCACCTCTCTGACGCGCCGGCGGACTGGCGCGGGCAGATAGATGTTGCGATGGCGCGGCGGCGCGACCAGATCGAGATTACGGTAAGAGACAATGGTATTGGCCTGCCGCAGGGCGGAGAGAACGTGATAGAGCCCTATGTCACCACGCGCGAGAAGGGTACCGGCCTTGGCCTGGCCATCGTGAAGAAGATCGTCGAGGAGCACGCGGGCGATCTTGAATTCACCTCGCTACCCAAGGGCGGTACACAGGCAATGCTGCGTTTTGCGATCCATCCCGGCGACCTGGACGAAAACAGCGAGGCTGCCGAATGATTTTGACAGGAGAGCACTGAATGGCACTCGATATCCTCGTGGTCGACGACGAGCGCGATATTCGCGATCTCGTGGCCGGTGTTTTAAGCGATGAAGGCTATGACTGCCGGACTGCCGGCGACAGCGACAGCGCATTGGCCATGATCGACGAACGCCGCCCAAGCCTCGTCCTGCTGGACGTGTGGCTACATGGCAGTCCGATGGATGGGCTTGAAGTGCTGGATGCGGTGAAAGCGCGAGAGCCCAACTTGCCCGTCATCATCTTTTCCGGACATGGCAATGTCGATACCGCAGTTTCCGCAGTGAGCCGCGGGGCGATGGATTTCATCGAAAAGCCTTTCGAGGCGGAAAAGCTGCTCCATCTCGTCGCCCGCGCCACGGAAACCGAACGCCTGCGCCGCGAGAACGAACGGCTTCGTGAGGGCATGGCTTCGCACGATGAATTCACAGGCAATTCCAGTGCTATAAACACCGTGCGTGCAACGCTGAAACGGGTTGCCAACACGGGCAGCCGCGTTCTGGTGAGCGGTCCTGCGGGTGCGGGGAAGGAAGTGGCTGCACGGCTGCTGCATGCCTGGAGCCCACGCGCAGACAAGGCCTTCGTCACGGTTAATTCGGCACGCATCACGCCGGAACGGTTCGAGCATGAGCTATTCGGCGAGGAGGCCGATGGCAAACTGGTTCGCGCTGGCCTGCTGGAACTTGCCGATGGCGGCACGCTGTATCTCGACGAGGTGGCGGACATGCCCGAAAGCACACAGGCGCGTATCTTGCGCGTGCTGACGGATCAAAGTTTCGTGCGAGTGGGCGGCAACCGGCAGGTGGGGGTAGACGTTCGCGTCGTATCATCCACCGCGCGCGACCTGCTGTCGGAGATTGAGGAAAAGCGCTTCCGCGAAGACCTGTTCTACCGCCTTAACGTGGTACCGATTGACATACCGCCGCTGGCTAATCGCCGGGAAGATATCCCGGCGCTCGCAGATCATTTCTTCACCCGGTATGCGCGCGAGCAGGGAGTTGAGCCCCCCACCATCGCCCCTGAAGCCCTGGCTGCGATGCAAGCCTATGACTGGCCAGGCAACGTGCGGCAATTGCGCAATGTCATCGAGCGTACCGTGATCCTCGCCCCTCGGGAGGATTTCAAGGCTATCACACCCGACATGCTGCCATCGGAGTTGACGGGCGGCTCCAATGAAGAAGGCGGGGGCATTTCCACACTGATGGGTGTTCCCCTGCGCGAAGCGCGCGAAAGTTTCGAACGCGAATACCTGCGTATTCAGATCCGGCGATTTTCGGGCAACATTTCCAAAACCGCAGGCTTCATCGGTATGGAACGTTCCGCCCTGCATCGTAAGCTGAAATTGCTTGGCATGAACGAGCGAAGCAATAGCGATGAAGGTGAAACAGACTGAATTCTATTGCGGAACTATTTGCGCCGTACGGTTTTTTGCTATTATATCGCTGCACCGCACAAAAAGTGCAGTCGGTGTGTCTTCTGCCCGTAACAGGGATGTAACAGATGATCACCAGATCGCGGGGTTACGCCCGCCAAGAACGATGGAGTCAAGCAATGGCCAAGGGCACACTTTCAGCGCGTACACGATCTGCAGATGAGGTCGAGGCCACGGAACCGCGCGCCGAAAAGCCTGCAACGGGCGCGAAGAACGCCAATTTGCAAGATGTTTTCCTCAATCACCTGCGCCGTGAAAAAACACCGGTCACCATGTTTCTGGTGAAGGGCGTCAAATTGCAGGGCATCGTCACCTGGTTCGACAATTTTTCGATATTGCTGCGCCGCGACGGGCAATCGCAGCTTGTCTACAAGCATGCTATCTCCACGATCATGCCTGGTCAGCCGGTCGATGCAAACCAGTTCGGTACCGGCCCGAACAGCGGACGCAAGGTGCGCCAGTTGCAGGATATTTTCCTCACGCGGGTGCGCGATGCAGGCGTTGCTGTCACCATGTTCCTTGTGAACGGCGTGATGCTGCAAGGCAGGATCGCCAGCTTCGACCTGTTCTGCATGCTACTGGAACGTGACGGATATGTGCAACTGGCGTACAAGCACGCCGTATCTACAATTCAGCCGGATCGTCCGGTCGACCTGACCGACGACGATCTGGACGATGGTGCCACTGAAGGCGAAAACGACTGATCATAGACGACGATATCGAAGGCGAAGTCACCCGCGGTGCGCGGGCGCTCGTCGTATGTCCCGACATCCGCAGCCAACGCCGCGATGACGACCCTGATGCACGTCTCGAAGAGGCCAGAGGGCTTGCCCTTGCCATTGGTATTGTCGTGGCAGAAGCGTTTATCCTGCCCGTGCGAGAGGTGAAGCCGAACACGCTGTTTGGTGAAGGCCAGGTGCAACGCATCGCCACCGATTGCGAATTGCACGGAGCCGAGCTCGTCATTGTAGACGGCGCGCTTTCACCGATCCAGCAGCGTAACCTCGAGGACAAGATTGGCCGTAAGGTCATCGATCGGACAGGCTTGATCCTGGAAATATTCGGCGAACGCGCGGCGACTGCCGAAGGCCGTTTGCAGGTTGAACTGGCGCACCTGGATTATCAGGCCAGCCGACTAGTCCGCAGCTGGACTCACCTTGAGCGGCAGCGCGGCGGCTTTGGTTTCCTCGGCGGACCGGGCGAAACGCAAATCGAAGCTGACCGCCGGATGATCCGCGATCGCATGGCGAAGTTGCGCCGCGAACTGGAGCAGGTTCGCAAGACGCGCGAGTTGCACCGCAAGCGGCGAGGCAGGGCGCCGTGGCCCGTCGTTGCGCTGGTCGGTTATACGAACGCTGGCAAATCGACGCTTTTCAATCGCATGACCGGCGCGGACGTAATGGCAGAAGATCTGCTGTTCGCCACTTTGGACCCGTCCATGCGCGCAGTTACGTTACCGGGCGTCGAAAAAGCGATATTGTCGGACACGGTCGGTTTCATATCGGACCTGCCGACCCAGCTCGTCGCAGCGTTTCGTGCCACGCTTGAAGAAGTGACCGCCGCCGATATCGTCCTGCATGTTCGCGACATTGCCAATCCCGATACGTCCGCCCAGAAAAAACAGGTTTTGCAGGTGCTCGCCGATCTTGGCGTGATCGAGGAAGACGGGGAAGGGGAGCCGACACCCATCCTCGAAGTCTGGAACAAATGGGATCTGTTGGACGGCGAATTGCGAGCTGAACTGGCCGACGTTGCCGCGCAGGATGATAACGTCGTAACCATCTCGGCAATCACCGGGGAAGGTATAGAAGGCTTGCGCGAAAAGCTTGGCGCGGTGCTGACAGAAGGCGCGCGCCGCCATTCACTGATGGTATCGGCGTCTGACGGTGCTCGCATTGCCTGGCTTCATGCCCACGGAGAAGTGCTGTCGGACAATGACGGGGGTGAGGGGGAGCACGGCCCGATGCGCCACATCGAAGTGCGTCTGACCGAGAAGGAATGGGGGCGGTTCGAAACGCTTTAGACGCCGCGTTCCTCTCGCTTGACCTGCTGCCAAAGCGCTTCCTGCGCATCCAGATCGCGATCCGCGAAGTCTCCTTCTGCCAGGGCTTCCATTGCGCGATAGCGTCGTTCGAACTTTGCATTTGCAGCTTTCAGCGCATCCTCTGCACCGATCCCGTACGACCGCACCAGGTTGACGGCGGCGAACAGCAGATCTCCCGCTTCTTCGGCGCGATGGGCATCATCGGCATCGCGCAGTTCCTGTACCTCTTCCGCCACCTTCGCCGCCGGTCCCTGATGATCCGGCCAGTCGAACCCATCGCGGGCAGCACGTTTTTGCAATTTCTCGGCGCGCAGCAAGGCGGGCAGTGCACGCGCCACGCCGTCCATCGTGCTAGTCGACCCGCTTTTCGCGCGCTCGGCAGCCTTGATGTCTTCCCATCTCTTGCCGTCCATCACGCCGCTTTCATTGCCGAAAATATGCGGGTGTCGCGCATCCATCTTGTCAGAGATCGCGCGGGCGACATCGTCGAAGGCGAAATGTCCTGCTTCTTCGGCCATGCGGGCGTGGAAGACGACCTGGAGCAGGAGATCACCCAGTTCACCGCGCAGATCCGCCATGTCATCACGCTCGATCGCGTCGGCGACCTCGTAGGCTTCTTCGATCGTGTATGGCGCAATGGTTTCGAATGACTGCGCAACGTCCCATTCGCACCCGTCCTCAGGATCGCGCAGCCGCGCCATGATCGAGAGGAGGCGGGCTATCTGGTCGGACATGAACTGCTCTCACTCTGACTACCATATAATTGATAATATATATTATGTTAAATCTTGGCCGCAACAGGATAAAGCGCTGATGCTGCCACTTCTCACGTCACCAAACTGAAAAACAGCGCCAAGCCCGCAAATATGCAGCCCCAGATCAACGCCAGCCGTATCGTCTTCGAGGTGTCGACCCGGTGCGAGCGATAGGCGCCAAGAGCCAGTATAAGCCAGCCAACCAACGCCACAATCGATACGAGCGATGCACCACTCATGCGACAAGCTCCATACCATCGAAACCGACTACGACGTTTGCTGGCACCTCGGCACTCAACGTTGCGTAATCCATGCTCTTGTCGAGATGCGACAGCACCGTGGTTCCGGCTCCGGTACGTTTCGCCAGATCCAGGGCCATGTCCAGATGCGCATGGGTCGGATGCTCTTTTCTGCGCAAACAGTCGGTCACCAGAATATCCACACCATCGAACAGGTCGACCATATCATCAGTAATCTCTGCAAAGTCTGTGGCGTAACCTATTGATTTACCATCGGATTCGAAGACGTATGCCGTCGTGTTGATCGGCCCATGCGGCATTTCCACCGTGTCGACCCCGAAGCCTGCATGCATTCGCAGGTTGTCGAGCGTGCTCAGCTCCACGATCGTGTGATAGCCATACTGCCCGGCGAAAACATAACCGAACCGGTTGCGCAGCCGGCGGCAGGTTTCGCTCGAAGCGAAGCCTGCGATCGGACCGGCACGCCCATAGCGCATAGGCCGCAGGTCGTCGATGCCATGACAGTGATCGGCATGGTCATGCGTCCAGAAGATGCCGTCGACGCTGCCGATGTCATTGCTGAGCAACTGGTTGCGAAGGTCGGGAGAGGTATCCACCAGCAGCCGCCGGCCTTCGTTGCTTTCAACGATAATGGAGACCCGACTGCGGCGGTTCTTCGGCTCTGCCGGGTCACAGTCGCCCCAGTCATTGCCAATACGCGGAACGCCTGTGGACGTACCGCAGCCGAGCACGAGCAACTTCACGAAGGCGCCCCTGCTTTCGTGAACAAATTGAAGAAGTTGCGAGATGTACTTGTGGCCAAGTCTACCGCGTCCTCGCCGCGTAATTTCGCTACGAACTGTGTCGTATGCCGAACGAAGGCCGGTTCGCAGGTTTTACCCCTGTGCGGTACTGGCGCCAAAAACGGGCTATCTGTTTCCACCAGCAGTCTGTCGGAAGGGATGTTTTTCGCAAATTCCTGCAAGTCCCTGGCATTCTTGAACGTCACGATGCCCGAAAGCGAGATGGTCAGACCCAGGTCCAGAACCTTGCGTCCGAATTCTGCACTGGCGGTGAAGCAGTGGATCAGCGCAGGAAAGGCGCCCTTCCCCATTTCGTCTGCAATTATCTCAACCGTATCATCCTCCGCATCGCGCGTATGGATCACGAGCGGCAGCCCGGTTTCTCTCGCCACGTCGATATGCGTGCGGAACAGGTCGCGCTGCACCGCCCGATCGGACTTGTCGTAATAATAGTCGAGGCCGCTTTCGCCGATACCTACGACGCGCGGATGGTCGGTGGCATCGCGCAGGACCTGACGGCCAAGATCGGCGTGCCTGTCTGCTTCATGCGGGTGGATGCCGACAGTCGCCCATACGTCGCTTTCCCGTTCTGCGGTGGCAACCACATCGCGCCATTCGCTTTCACGGGTGGAAATGTTGAGAAAGCCCGTCACACCAGCCTCGCGCGCATTGGCGAGAACCTCGTCTTGCCGCTCTATGAGGCCTTCGTAATTCAGATGGCAGTGGCTATCGATCAAAGGACTGCCGCTGATGGATCGGCTGGAGGTCATTCCGCCGCCTCCGGTTGCGGCATTTCAAGACGCGGGAAAAGCCCCTCCGGCTTGTTGAGTATGAAGTCCGATTGCGCCAGTTGCATGTACCACTGCGAACAGATGGTATCGAAATCACGCAGTTCAGGTGTTATACCCATCGCATCCAGCAATTTTCCCATCGATCCAGGCATAACCGGGATCACTGCGACTGCCAGTTGCGCGATACAGATATACAACGTCGCAAGCACTGTTTTCATTCGTTCGGGATCGGTCTTTTTCAACGCCCATGGTGCCTGCGCATCGACATAGGCGTTGCAGGCGAAGACCGCCCCCATCCAGGCTTCCAGCGCCTGTGCGAAGGCGAGATCGGTATAGGCGGCAGGCATTTCCTCGCCAATTACCCGCGCGACGTGTGCGAACAACGCCTCGTCCTCAGCGGTTTGGTTCTCTGCAGGCGGCAAACTGCCATCGCAATTCTTGAAAAGCAGCGAAAGGGTACGTTGTGCAAGATTGCCAAAGCTGTTGGCGAGTTCGGAGTTTGATCTACTTACAATAGCTTGGTGTGAATAGCTGCCATCCTGTCCGAAAGAAAATTCGCGCAGGAGAAAATACCGCAGAACATCCACGCCATAGGCTTTGGCAAGGTCCGCAGGGTCCGTAACGTTGCCAAGCGACTTCGATTCCTTCTGCCCCTTGTTGAGCAGGAAGCCATGGGCATAGATTTGCCGCGGCACCGCGATCCCGGCGCTGAGCAGGAAGGAGGGCCAGTAAACCGCGTGGAAGCGTGTAATGTCCTTGCCGACCAGGTGCAGGTCGGCAGGCCAGAACTTGGCCATGTCCTCTGTATCCTCGGGATAGCCTAGCCCGGTGAGGTAGTTGGTCAGGGCATCGACCCACACATACATCACGTGCCCATCGCTTCCCGGAACCGGCACGCCCCAGTCGAAGCTTGTGCGGCTGACTGAGAGATCGCGCAAGCCGCCTTCGACGAAGCGCATCACCTCGTTGCGACGGCTTTCGGGGCGGATGAAATCGGGATTGTCCTGGTAGAGCTGCAACAGGCGGTCGCCATAGGCAGATAGTTTGAAGAACCACGTTTCTTCTGCGGTCCATTCCACCGGCGTACCCTGGGGGGATAGCTTTTCGCCCCCCTCCCCATCTACCAGTTCGCTTTCGTCGTAATAGGCCTCGTCCCTTACCGAATACCATCCTTCATACCTGTCCAGGTAGAGGTCGCCATTCGCTTCCATCGCCTTCCAGATCGCCTGGCTGGAGCGGTAATGATCCTCGTCCGTTGTACGGATGAACCGGTCGTAAGAGATATCAAGCCCATCGAACAAATCACGGAAATGGTTGGACATTTCGTCCGCCAACTCGCGTGGGGTCTGCCCAAGGTCACGGGCCTTCTGGGCCATTTTCAGACCATGCTCGTCAGTACCTGTCTGAAAGCGCACTTCGCGACCCATCTGCCGGTGAAAGCGCGCGAGGACATCGGCTGCGATCGTCTCATAGGCGTGGCCGATATGGGGCTTGCCGTTGGGATAGTGAATCGCGGTGGTAAGATAGAAAGTGTCAGCCATTGGCCGGCGTCCTAGAAGCCGCGAGGTTGGCGAGCAAGGTGCCGATTTCCATCACGAGTAGGCCGGGATCGAAATTATAGGTCGGCGCCTGGCCGGCAAGCCGCACAAGTTCGCCATGCGTATCTACCATCGGCATGATCTGCGAACGGCTGACAGCGTGCATCCTTTCGGCAACTACGGCGCGCGCAAGCTCGATCGCAGCAAGCTGCTTTTCCCGGCTAGGACGTGCGCCGATAGCTCCTGCCAGTCGGCCGCGAAGGACGAAATCGGGGTCGCCCTGTTCCACCACTTGCTGCATCAATGCGTGGATCTTGCCAAGATCGAGCTCTACGAAATCGATGGCCGCGCCGGGCGATCCGCTGGCGGCGGCAATTGCGGCCGCCCGCTCCTGCGAACTGGCCTGGGGGCTTTCACGCGCGAGGATTGCATCCATGTCGAGATCGGATACCCGCGGGAAAGTAAGGATCCGGCAACGCGATCGGATGGTGGGCAGCAATCGCCCCATGCGATGCGCAATCAGGAGGAAGTAGGTACCGGAAGGGGGCTCCTCTAGGCTCTTCAGCAGGGCATTGGCGGCACTGGTTTCCATGTCGTCCGCCGGATCGATGATGACTGCGCGGCGGCTGCCCAGCGTGGGTCGCGTGTTCAGGCGTCGCTGCAGCTCGCGGATCTGATCGACCTTGATATTGCGCGCCAGTTCGAACGGTTTACCGTCATCGCGCTTACGCGCCTCGGCATCGTTGCGAGGAGGATGGCTGAGATAGCGGATATCGGGATGCTGGCCTTCCGGCTGCGGAATGCCATGCTCTGCCACGAGTTCGCGTGCGGCCGCCATGGCGAAGGCTGATTTGCCCACCCCCTTGCGGCCCGAAAGGATCCAGCCATGGTGCATACGCTCGCCCGAAAGGGCGCGTCGCCAGTCGTCCCACGCTTCGTCATGGCCGATGTAGTTGCTCACCCGCCCTCACCGATGAGAGGCGCCATCTTGCGCATTACCCGGATATGTACATCCTCTGGCGTGCCGCTGGCGTCGATCAGAACAAAGCGTTCGGGATCGGTCATCGCCATCTGTCGGAAATGTTCGGCAACGCGCGCATGGTAGCGGGCAGGTTTTCCGCCGATACGATCCGAGTTATCGCCATCGCGCAGGTGCAGACGCTGTGCAATCTGTTCCAGCGGTGCTTGCAGCAGGAAGGTGAGATCCGGCATCAGTGCGTGGGAGCCAAGAGTGTGCAGGGACAGAATTGCATCGTCGGACCATTCCCCTCCCCCTGCCTGATAGGCGCGCGAGGAATCGACAAAGCGGTCGCAAACAACCCAGTCGCCGCGATCGAGTGCTGGACCGATCAGGTTTGCCACATGATCGGAACGTGCCGCTGCGAACAGCAACGCTTCTGCGCGGGTGCCCCAGTTGTAGCTGGTGTCGAGCAGTAGCTCTCTGATGGCTTCCGCCCCCGGCGTTCCGCCTGGTTCGCGTGTCTGGATGACGCCAAGCCCCCGCGAACGTAGTGCCTCCACCAGCATCTGTGCCTGCGTGGATTTGCCAACGCCCTCACCGCCCTCGAATGTGATGAAGCGACCCTCCGTCATGCCAGCCATTTTCTCCATGCGTTGGCAATCCGCTGGAAGGCGTTCGCCCTGGGAACCGCCTCGGCAGCGATCAACGGCATTTCCAGCGCAAGTTCTCCGTCAATGTTCAGCCGAAGCCGGGCGATCTCGGCGCCTGCATCAATCGGCGCCTGTATCGGGCCGCGATAGACGATTTCCATCGCTATGCGCTTTTCATCCTGCCCCTGCGGTAGATTGATCATCGCAGATTTTGCCGTTTGCAGTCCCACGCTGCTATCGACTCCATCTTGTATCAGGGCCTCGCCCACAACCACGCCTGACGGGATGAGCGTTTCCTGATGGAATGCGTCGAAACCCCAGTTCAGCAATGCACGCGAAGCTTCGTCGCGCAACCGCCCGTCGGGTGCGCCGGCCAGCACCATGACCAGTCTTCGTCCGTCGCGCTCGGCGGAGCCCAGAAAAGTGAAGCCTGCCTCCCGCGTGTAGCCGGTTTTCAGTCCATCTGCACCATCCACGCGCCCCGTCACCGGATCATGGTTGGCCTGGGTAATGTCGCGCCAGCGCATCGTGCGGTGGCCGAAATACCGGTCGTAGAGGGCCGGGTATTGTTGCGTAATCGCTTCGCCCAGCAGCGCAAGATCGCGCGCCGATGTATAGGTCCGGCCGCCATCGGGGTATCCGTTGGGAGAACCGAAATGCGTGTCTTTCATGCCTAACAACGCGGCGTTGGCATTCATCAGGTCCAACCAGGCGTTCAGCGAGCCCGTCGCCGCAACGGCCATTGCCACGCTGGCATCGTTGCCCGACACGGTGGTGATACCCAGCAGCAGCTGGCCTATCGTCGGCTGTTCCCCTGCGCGCAGGAACATGTTGGAACCTTCGTTGTACCAAGCATCCTCCAGTTCTTGCGAATAGGCGAAGCGGGCATCCAGCCGCAACGCGCCTTCGTCGACCAATTTGAACGCCGTATAGGCCGTCATCACCTTGGTTACTGAAGCCGGAACGAAGCGGCGCGTTTCCTGCCGCGCAAACAGCGTTTGCCCGTTGGAGAGGTCCACCAGCAGGCCGACGGGAATGTCCTCCGGCACCGGAGCGGGTATTGGCGCAGGGTCCGAAGCAGGAAGCGCCGGACTTGCGGCAAGCGCGACGGCAGATGCCATCAGTGCGGTCTTCGCCAGGGCCATCAACTGTTGCACGCATTCTCCGCCGCTATTTTGCGGCTGGGAAAGAAGGCTCAGCCGCTGGTCAGGATTCGAGCATCGCTATAGCCTTCACTCTGCACGTTGGCGAGCGAGGCCTCGGCTTCTCCACGGGTAGGGAATGGCCCCGTGCGCACGCGGTAATACCGGCCTGACTGACTGACCGCGCCGCCAAGCGATTCCGCAGCCCGACGGGCATTGTCCGCATTGGCAAAAGCTGCTGCCTGGACAACGAAGCCACCTTCGGTTTCAGGTGACGTCGCCACTTCTGTCGCGGGAGGTTCTGAAGTTTCGATGGGTGCCGGTTCTGCGGCCTGCTGAACTGCAACGTTCTCACCGGTCTGGAAAGCAGCGGCGAAGTGGCTGTTTTCCTTTTCTGCATGTTCAACCGACGCGGCCTGTGTTGCCGCGAGTTCGCCGCCTTCGGTCGACCTTGCAGGCTCGGCAGGCGTAAGCTCGACCATTTCGGACGCGGCGGCAGAGGCGGTCGAAGCGGCAAGAGCGATTGTCTCGATCTCGCTGGGAAGTTCTGCATTCGCTACCAGTGAGGCAGAACCGCTATCAGGCAGACGGCGTTGCAACACGGTTAGCAGCGATGATGGCGTGTCCATCCGCAGAGGCGCAGCCTCGCCTGCGCGCAGCATGGCGCGTTGCAGTTCAGGCGGATTTACGCGGCGTACGCGAACGGGTGTTTCTACGCTTCCGCCCAGTTGGGCCATCGCGGCAGGCGACAGGGCGACAAGATGGTTGGTGCTCATCGGTCCACGCCGCTCCAGCCGCACCAGCACCGTGCGTCCGCTTTCCAGCGAAGTTACCTCGGCATAGCTTGGCACCGGAAGCGTGTGATGCGCACCAGAATATCCGGTCGTATCGGGATCAAGCGTTAAATAGCCCACCTCGTCATAATTCAGCACGTCGGCCGGCGTATATTGGGTACCGGCGATCTGGTAAGGTTCACCCACCAGGATCGGATAATCCGCCTGCGGCCCGTTGGCGGGCACCCCGGCCACGTTTGGAACGTCCGTGCTGCCAATGGAGGCGCAACCCGCCAGGCTGTAGGCAACGAAAATAGTTACCAGGGCACGTGCGCCGGTTCTGGTCTTCAGGCTATCTGTCAATCTCATCTGCAAGCAATCCCACACTCATCGCGTAGTAGTTCGAGCAGTTATATTCGAGGATAACCCTATAATTCTGGGTTAAGAGATAGCCGGGTTCGGCGGGGCCATCGGGTTCAAACAAGGCCGCCATCACGTCGTCACCGATGGGCGCGAGCGGTTCAACCCCTCTTTCGCGCCACTCTCGCACGGTCATCCAGCGGCTGTGTCGTTCGTGGACCCTGGGGCAAACCGGTGAATTCACACGATTTTCTATTCCGGAACGATCCGCCGAGTTGGGCACGTAAGCGCGCACGGCCCATGGTTCTCCGGTACGCCAGCCAGCATCGCGAAAATAATTCGCGATAGAATGCATGGTATCGACATCGGAGTTCCAGATATCGCGATCCCCGTCACCATCACCGTCCACGGCGAGACGCAGATAGACGCTGGGCAGGAACTGGCCGTTCCCGAATGCTCCAGCCCAGCTTCCGACCAGCTGCGAGCGCGACACGCCCTGGTCCACCATCTTCAGTACGTCTATCAATTCGCGCTCGAACAGTGTTCTGCGGCGACCGTCCCATGCCAGTGTGGCCAGTGAGCGCGGCAGATCGAAGCTGCCCATCACCGCTCCATAGGCTGTCTCGTGCCCCCAGATGGCCACGACGATTTCGGCCGGGACGCCGTAACGACGCTCCACCTCGCCGCCGAGAGAGCGCACCTCGGCGAGTTTGCGTATGCCGCCGTTGATGCGGGCAGACGTGTTATGCCGATTGAGGTACCCCGCCATCGATGGAAAGCCGGTGCTGGTGGTAGAGCTGCCCGACGAAACGTTGTCACGGTCCAGCGCCAGTACGCGGTTGTTGGGCGTCAAACCAGAGAACACGCGGTTGATCGTACTCTGGCTCACCCCTTCGGCGCGGGCGTGCATTGCAACGTTATCCAGATAATCGCTAAACGATTCTCCCCGTGCGGTCGCGGGTGCGGAACTCAGCATCAATGCAGCAGCGAAGGCGCCGACGTGGCGCAAGATCTTGAATGTCATACGTCCTGACTACTGCACGCGTCGCCGCGAGGGAATCCCTCAATTTCGTAATGCGACGAACTGCGGTTGAAATGCGCTTGTCCGTCAATCGAAGCATGGATCGAACGGCGGCGGGCATGTTGCATGGTGACAAGCGAAGGATTTGTCGTTAGCGCGCGCCTGCTCCTGCGGACAGGTGGCAGAGCGGTTGAATGCACTGGTCTTGAAAACCAGCAAGGGTGCAAGCCCTTCGTGGGTTCGAATCCCACCCTGTCCGCCAATTTACCAGATCGCCTATCCCGGTTGTCCATCTGTGTTCGA
>OJBY01000638.1_pt1 | contig 17204 bp, 14 predicted proteins | sample 1591731 | NCBI WGS metagenome assembly OJBY01 (sample SAMN05416837, study PRJEB24817) | seawater metagenome | isolation source: Sea water | place: Canada:Atlantic | collected 2013-07
GTGGGGGAGGCGGTGGCGGAGGCGTGGCGCAAGCGGCCAGCATGGCGACACCAGTGGCCGCGGCAATCGCACGGATAGTCAGGGGAGGTTTTGTCATAGGTACAGGCTAAATCCCTCAAATGCCGCAGTTGTTCCACCACTGGCACGATTATAGGTGCGCTGCCTTAGCGGGGGCTGAAGGCAAAGAAAATGCCCGGCGTGCAGATTTGCACCCCGGGCATCGCGTTCTTGATAAATCCTGCCGAAACAGGCCTTTGCAAATATGTCCTATTCGCGGGCCGCACCCATGAAGCGCAGCAGGAAGAGGAACATATTGATGAAGTCGAGATAGAGCGACAGCGCGCCCATCACCACCATCTTGCCCGTCGGATAAGCCGCGGCTGCGGAGGGGTTACTCATCTTCATTTGCTGGATCGCCAGATATTCGTTCTTCAGGCGCTGCGTATCGTATGCGGTAAGACCTGCAAAGATCAGCACGCCGAGCGCCGAAATGGCGAGTTCAAGACCGGGCGAACCGATCAAGAAGGCATTCAGCAGCGAGGCGACGATCAGACCGATCACGCCCATGATGAGGAACGATCCCCAGGCCGAGATATCCTTTTTCGTGGTGTAGCCGAACAGGCTGAGACCGGCGAAAGCACCAGCCGTTGCGAAGAACGTTACCGCGATCGACGCGCCCGTGTAGACGAGGAAAATCGTCGAGAGCGAGAGACCCATCAATACCGCGAAACCCCAGAACATCGCCTGCAAGGTGCCGGTAGAGAACTTGTTACGACCAAAGCTCATCGCAAAGACGATGGCCAGCGGTGACAGAGCCACCAACCACATTAGCGGGCCTTGCGCGAACTGCACCGCCAAGCCGGAGCGCGCCGTCAGCAGCGCCACGATGCCCGTGAGCAGCACGCCAGAGGCCATGTAGTTGTAAATCGAAAGCATGTGCTTGCGCAGGCCGGCGTCGAAGGTCGTACGGCCAGCGACATCACCCGTCTGGCTCGGCGACATCCCAAACCCGCTGCGGGTCGAACGGTTGTCGTTCCAGTTTGCCATGTTATCCAAAACTCCTTTGGCCCGGCCTCACATAGCGGACCGGATTGCGTACAATATCGGCACTTTCCAAGGCTTTTTCAAGAGAAACCGGACAGCATCGCGGTTGCCTGAGGTTAACCCTGAAAACGTGTCATTCCCGTGCTTCGCGGGACATTTCGACGCTGCGATCGCGCGCGGCGCGCAGGCATTTCGTCATTAGTTGGGTCATGGCCTCGTCCTCGTCCAGCACGTCCAGCCCCTTGCGCGTAACGCCGCCGGGGGAGGCGACCATGTCGGCCAGCTTGCCCGGATCGTGTTCGGATTGCGACGCCAGGGCAGACGCGCCTTCGGTCATGGCGATGGCAAGCTCCGTCGCCTGTTTGTCGTCCAGGCCCAGCCGCACGGCCGCAACCTTCAGTGCATCGATGAAACGGTAGACAAATCCCGGACCGCTGCCTGCCAGCGCGGTGACGAGATCGAAGCGATCCTCTCCCACCCAGCTGGGTGTGCCGAGGTGTGCCATAAACTGGTAGAGATCGTCACGCCCCGCATCGTCCAGCCCGGCCTCTGCCAGCGCGACAGGAGCCTTGCCGAGCGAAACCGCGAGATTGGGCATTACCCGCACATTGGCCCCGGCGTCGGGAAAATTCTTTTCCAGTGTATCGAGCTGCACGCCTGCAAGAATGGAGAGGATCGTGGTTTGCGGACCGACCAGCGGCTGCAACTGCGGGGCGACGTCACCCAGCATCTGCGGTTTCACGCCCAGCAAGATCGCATCGAATGTTCCGTCCGTAGGCAATTCGCGCTGCACCGGAATATCTCCCGGCAGGCTTTCACGCTTTGGGTCCATCACCGTGAAAGTCTCGGCGGGCACGCCGCCCGCCAACCAGCCTTCGAGCATGGCCCCGGCCATGTTGCCGCAGCCGACCATCAATATCGATTCGTATGTCATGCGCAGTGACTTGGCACCTTGCGCAGCGAAATCAAGCTTCGCCGACAGCATCCACCATTGCGGCATCCAGCGCATCGCGCGGAGACTTGTCGCCCCACAGCACGAACTGGAAGGCCGGATAGAAGCGGTCACACTCGGCAATCGCCGATTCCACGGCCAGTTGCGCCATGTCGAGGCTAAGCATGCCATCGTCACCCAGCATCAATCCGTGCCGATAGAGAATGACGTCGCCCTGCGACCACATGTCGAAATGGCCCAGCCAAAGCTGTTCATTGATGAGGGCGAGCAGCTCGTGCGCATTGCGCTTCTTTTCATCTGCCACACGTATTTCAGGAAGGCAGAGGATTTGCAGCACCTTGTCCTCGACCCGCCAGATGCCGCGCACCTGGTAGGTTGTCCAGGCACCGGGAACCTCGCCGCTGACCTCGTCATCACTGACCTGTTCGGTGGCCCAGCCATGCGCTTCGAAAAGGGCCGCCAGCATCTCCACCGGAGCTGCGTCCTGACTTTCTTCCATCATGTCGTGTCCGGTGTTCATCGTAGATGTGCCTGCAAAATCGTCATGCCATGCTTAATGCAGCGGCAACCGTGTGCGGCGCAATCGCGAGTAGCCAGTTCGTCGGGCAAAACCCGGATCGCCTGTTGGCAAGATGTGAACAAGATTTGGGAAAGCCTGGGGAAAACCCGGCACGCCCATCAATCAAGTTCTTGTATTTCTTCGCCTTCCTGGCTGGTGAACCGGAAACTGTCTACGCCCTCCCCTGCCAGTTCGCTTACCACGGCCTGGGCCGCGCGCGCGGTATCGTAAGGACCGGTCAGCAGACGGTTTGTCTGCCCCCATCTGGCAGTGAAGGGCTCCGCATCGTCAAGCAGGCCGCCAGCGCCGCGCACTATTCGTCTCCAGTCGAAGCGGAAGGCCGATGTATCCTGCCCCGTTGCAACCTGAACCCAGTGGCGCGAAGGATGTGCGGGCGGTGTCGGCTCGGCAGGCGCCGGCCTTTCGCGCGGCGGCTCGATTGCCGTAATGTCCACGGCACCTTCCGCCGAAGGGGGAGGTTGCGCCGCTTCGAGCGTGAAATCGGCGAAGGCAGCGGCAAGATCGATCTCCTCTGGCTCCGGTTCCGCAGGTCGCTGCGAGGGAAGCTCCACTTGCGTGAAGAACGGACGTGCGTCCTGTGGCTCGGCGAAATCCGGCTCGCCTGCCATGGCCGAGGTTATCTGTGCCGACGGCTCGACTGCAGCAGGCGGCGGCGGAGACGCTTCGGCAACAACCGACGCCGCCTCAACAGGTGGTAGTTCCAAGGTGCTTTCTTCGCGCGCGGCGACGGCAGGCCCCAGTGGTTCACCCTGCGGGGAGAGCCGATCGGATGCATTGGCTCGTGAACTCGTCACCGCCTGCGGTCGAGGCTGCGCCCTATCGTTATCCGAGAACGCGGCGATGCGGGAGGTATCGGTGCCGATCTCGCGCGCGGACGGAAACCGTCCCTGATGGGCTGCCGCCGCTTGCTGCGCTGGCGTAAGGCGCGGCATATATCGCAGATATGGCGCCAGGCGCATCGACAGGCGCTGCGGCAGCATCGTCTCGGCTATCGCTATGGCTTCCTGTTCGCGTCCAAGAATCGCCAACACGAAGGCGCGGGTGCGAAAGGCAGCGCGATCCTGGCGCTGGAGAAGTGGTAACAGGGTCGTCTCTGAATCCCCTGCATTGCCACTGATAGCGTAGCTGAGCGCCAGACGCCTGCGTATTTCGGGATTGTCCTCTCGCGCCAGGGAACGGCGATACAATCGCTGCGCCCGATCGTTACGACCTACGAGATCATAGGCCAGCGCCTGCTCTGCCTCGTAGGCAGACATCTGCACGCCGCCCGCTTCCGCATTCTCGAACAGTTCAAGCGCGGTTACGGCCTGCCCACGACGGATAGCCACCAATGCCAGACCGACCAGCACACGAGTGTCTTCGGGCGCGACGGCCTGCGCACGCGAAAAAAAGCCAAGCGCGGCATCCACATCGCCGAGATTGAGCGAGGCGCGGCCCGCAGCCACCAGCGCAGGCACACTTTCGGGATTGCGCGAAAGCCGTCGCAAGGCTTCGTTCAATCTCTCGGCAGCGGGATCGGGCAAGGCCTGCACCACCTCCTGCGCATGCGCCGAAACCCCAAGCGGCGGCAGCACAAGCGCGACAGAGGGTGCGGCGAGAAAGGCCAGGAAACGGGCCGGCGATCTGGAAAGCGAACGTATCATTCGTTTCCCATTATACAGCTCTCGCTGAATGGTGCGAGAACACCTCGCCCGATTTCCTGCCCGGTTTACTGGTTGTTCTGACGGCCAAGAAAACGCGGGATGCGCATGGACCCGCCATCATCCTCGTCGTCATCGTCCTCGTCATCACTGGACTCGGGTGCCTGGCGCGAAAGGTTTGCCATCCGTTCAAACAAGGTGCTTCCAGTTGACGCTGCGCTGGCGGAACCGGAAGGTGCGGAAGAACCGCTGCTCGCTTCGTCAGCCTCGTTTGCATTCCCGCCACTGGCGCCCAGCATGCGCGCGCGCCTGCCCCCTTGCCCCGCCACGGGCTCATCGGCATCTGCAAGACGGCTGGCATCCAGCAGCAGCTCGTCCTGCTCTGCCTCGTCATCGTTGCCATCGGAACTTTCTTCGCCGACCTCTTCGGTCAGATCGAACGTGCCTTCGCCCTCGGATGAAGAATCGGAAGAACCCTCGCCTTCGTCGGCAAAGCCACCGCCCTCACCCAGACCGAAGCCGCTATCGTCGGCAGGCGTTACGAGACCTTCTCCGGTATCATCTCCAAAAGCCTCGGGAACCGCAGCTTGCCCGCCGGATGCGTAATCGCTGTCGGTATCGGCCTCTTCGCTGCCCAGATCCAGCGTGTCATCGTCCCGCGATGTTACGAGGTCGTCATCTCTGTCACCGTTGCCGTTCGCACCGCGATCTGTAGGGATGGTCAGGCTCGGCTTGCGTGGACCGCGCGCTGCCGAAAGGTCGAGCGGACGCGAATTTTCGCGCGGCATGTCGCCCGTCTGCTCGATACCCGTGGCAACCACGGAAACGCGGATCTTGCCGTCGAGATCGGGATTGAAGGCGCTGCCCCAGATGATGTTCGCTTCTGGATCGACCAGCTCGCGAATATGGTTCGCCGCCTCGTCCACTTCCAGCAGCTTCATGTCTTCGCCGCCGATGATGGAAATAATCACGCCCTTGGCGCCCTGCATCGAAACGCCGTCGAGCAGAGGATTTGCAATGGCATGTTCGGCAGCTTCCAGCGCGCGATTGTCGCCCTCACCCTCGCCCGTGCCCATCATGGCCTTGCCCATCTCACCCATGACGGAGCGAACGTCGGCAAAATCGAGGTTGATGAGGCCCGGCATCACCATCAGGTCGGTGATGGAACGGACGCCTTGCTGCAGCACCTCGTCGGCCAGCATGAAGGCTTCCTTGAAAGTGGTTTCAGCCTTGGCGACCAGGAACAGGTTCTGGTTAGGTATGACGATCAGCGTATCGACATGCTTCTGCAGCTCCTCGATCCCGCTGTCGGCGGCGCGCATGCGGCGCGTGCCTTCGAACAGGAACGGCTTGGTCACGACGCCGACTGTCAGAATGCCCTTGTCACGGGCGATCTGCGCGATCACGGGCGCCGCGCCCGTGCCGGTGCCGCCGCCCATGCCAGCAGCGATGAACACCATGTTCACGCCTTCCAGCGCACGCTCGATCTCTTCCACCGTCTCTTCGGCTGCGGCGCGGCCCACTTCGGGCCGCGAACCTGCACCAAGGCCCTGCGTGATATCGGGGCCGAGCTGTATGCGATGCTCCGCCGTGGAGCTGTTCAGTGCCTGCGCGTCGGTGTTGGAGACAATGAAGTCCACACCTTCGATTTCAGCTTCGATCATGTTGGCGATGGCATTGCCGCCTGCACCACCCACGCCGATCACCGTGATCCGCGGACGCAATTCGTCCACTGAAGGCGGGCCAATATTGATGCTCATCTTATCGTCTCCTCGGCAGGCCTAGGATTCTGCCATTGGTGTCTTTGCCACAAAGGGTAAATGTAAAGGATGCTTTTACCAGCACTATCCACAGATTGCGGGCTACAGATTGCGGCTAATCAGAAATATTCGCGCATGGCGCTCCATGCTCGCATCAAGGTTGTCAGTGGGCCGTAATTGCCCGTCGTCGTGAAACGCGATCCCACAGCACGGATGTCTATCGGATCTTCTGCGGCGTAAAGTACCAGCCCGGCCAGCGTTGCGAAACCGGGAGATCCGTGCGCTTCGGGAAGGCCCTTGAGCGCCACCGGCCTTCCGATCCGCACAGGCACGCCAAGCACACCCTGGGCGTGATCCGCCAGACCTGCCAGTTCCGCACCGCCGCCCGTGATAACCACCTGCCGCGCGCTGGAACCGGGCGCACCGCCGGTAAAGCCCATCGAATCCAGCGCCTTTGCGACATCGCTCATCAACATGTCGAGCTCACCTGTAATTACGCCGATCAATTCGGCGCGCGGCACCTGACCAGTACCGTCCCCGCCGCGCGCAACCGGGCGCGCGCCTTCTTCTGCCGGGGACGCTATTGGGATCATCTCGCGATGGTCCGCCGGGCTGGCGATTGCAGAGCCGCAAACGCATTTCAGCCGCTCCGCCTGGAACCGGCGAATGGAAAAGGCAGACGCGATGGCATCGGTGATATCGGCAGAGCCGCGCGGGATGGCCGTCAGGCCTACGAGCATTCCACCCGCATAGACCGAGACATTGGTGACTTCGCCGCCAAGTTCCACCATGGCCACGCCAAGGTCGCGTTCCTCTGCAGTAAGGCAGGCATATCCGGTCGCAAGTGGCGAGGCGACAAGGCCTTCCACGTCCAGATGAGCGTTTTGCACGGCCTCGGTGACGTTGCGCACCGGCGCGCCGTCGGCCAGCATCACGTGAACGTCGACGCCCAGCCTGTCTGCATGGAGGCCTTTGGGATTGGAAACCCCGTGCGCACCATCGAGGAAATAGCAGGCCGGCTGGGCATGAAGGACAGTGCGACCGTCCGGGTTCAGGCTCTCGCGCGCGGCGATCAGCAAGGCCTCGATATCCTCTTCTTCCACGCGCCTGCCACCGATACCGATTTCCACCGGGCGAATTTCGCTGGCCAGACCTGCGCCCGAACATCCGATCCACACGCTATCGACGCTGGTTCCCGCCAGCTTTTCTGCCCGCTCCAAGGCATCGCGCACGGCGTAGGTCGCTGCGGCCATGTCCACCACGTAGCCGCGCTTTATGCCCTGACTGGCGCGGTGACCGCTACCCAGCACCTGCATCTCGCCGTCTTCCGTCAGCGCGGCGATCATGGCCGATACGCTGAAAGAGCCGACATTCACCGCGCCGAATACGCGTGCAATTCTCTGGTTGGCAGCCATCAGGTTTCTTCCCCGTTTTCCTGCGCGCGCATCGACAATTCCTGCCGTTCCGCGCGCCCCGGCACATGCATGTACATGCGCGGTGGATTGCGCATGTCGAAACTGGCTACTTCTCCGCCGATCAGTCGATGTACGCCATCGGCCTGGGCAAAGCTGATTAACGCAGCGGCAGAACGATCGTCGCCCTGCGGCAGGGCAAGGCGCTGCTGCGTATCGAACGTGAGGTTCCAGCGGCGATTGCCCACCCATTCGGCAGCGATAACCTTGCCTTTCAGGGCAGGTGCCGAATTCAGCAGGATCTCAAGCGCCTCCACCTGGCTTTGCGCGCCTGGCCCTTCGATCAAAAGGTATTCGGATGCATCGCCTGTAGAAATCGGCTCCAGTTCAACCCCCGTGGGATCGATCAGCATCAACCTGTCCGCACGGCGCAGGACGGCGTGCGGATCGCGTTCCACGACATTCACCACCATCAGGTCTGGCAACTGACGGGAAACACGTGCGTCCTTCACCCAAGGCAGTTCCAGCAGTTCTTCGCGCAGTCCGTGCGTATCCACCCGCGTCATGGCGAGATCGCGCTGGCCGAAAGCGCGTTCGTGCACCAGCATCGAATTCATGCGCTGCGTTCCGCGCACCTCCACGCGGGCCAGCTTGAAGCCGGCATTGCTGGCAACATGGGCGAAGCGGTCGGATACGACTGCCGTCGCGCCCGAAATCTGTGCCACCCACACCATCGCCACCACCACACCGCCGAGGATCAGGACGGTAAAAGCCCTTTGCAGCTGCTCGTCCGTGAACGGCAACAGGCCCAGCATCCGGCCAAGGATCGACTGGCCCTGCTTGCGCGCAGAGCGGACCTTGCGGCTGGTGCCCTGCGCGCGTGCCTGCCGACGTACGCCCTTGGTGTTGCGGGTGTTAGTCCGGGCCATCGCCCAACCTGTCGTTCAACTTACCGGCGCGGCGCAGCGCGTCCTCGATAATCATTTCGCAAAGCTGCGGGTATTCGATACCGCAATAGCGCGCCTGTTCCGGCACCAGGCTGAGCGGCGTCATGCCCGGCTGGGTGTTGGTTTCCAGCAGGAAAAGGCCTTCCTCGCCGCGCTCGTCATCCCAGCGATAGTCCGAGCGCGATACGCCGCGGCAGCCCAACCGGCGATGCGCCTGCATGGCGTATTCCAGGCACAACCGCTCGATCTCTGGCGGCAGCTGGGCAGGGAAGATATGTTCGGTCTTCCCATCGGTATACTTGTTCTCGTAATCGTAGAAGCCGCTCGCCACCACGAGTTCCGTCACGCCCATCGCGCGCGGGCCCTGCGGTGTGTCGATCACGGCAGTCGTCAGCTCGCGCCCACGGATGAACGGCTCTGCCAGCAAGGTGGCAAAATCCTGCCACGGACCTTTCGCGTCGCGGCTGATCGGATTGCCGCAATTGCTGTCGTCGGTCACGATGGCAACGCCGACGGAGGAGCCTTCGTTCACGGGCTTTAGGACATAGGGCCGCGCTATCGGATCGCTCTTGTACAATTCTTCCGACCGCACCACGCGCCCGCCGGGCATGGGAATGCCGTGCGGCACCAGCGCATGCTTGGTCAGTTCCTTGTCGATGGCGATCACCGATGTGGCGAGGCCTGCGTGGGTATAGGGAATGCCCATCAGGTCCAGCATACCCTGGACCGTACCGTCCTCGCCGGGTGCGCCGTGCAATGCGTTAAACACCACATCTGGCGCAGCTTCGCGGATTTTCGCTGCCACATCGCGATCCATGTCGAGGCGCGTCACACGGTGGCCAGCGCCTTCCAGCGCATCGGCCACGCCCTTGCCCGACATCAGCGATACCTCGCGTTCGTTCGCCCAACCGCCCATCAGGACGAGGATGTGAAGATCGGTGGGTAGCGTCATGGCCGACCCACGCGCTTGATTTCCCATTCCAGCGTCCTTCCGGTCTTCTCCGCCACGCGGCGACGCACTTCCTCGCCCAGCCCCTCTATATCGCTGCTGGTCGCATCGCCGGTGTTGATAAGGAAATTGGTGTGCTTCTCGCTTACCTGCGCGCCGCCCATGGTCAGGCCGCGGCACCCCGCCTCGTCCACCAGTTTCCACGCGCTGGTGCCTTCGGGGTTCTTGAAGGTGGAACCACCCGTCCTGGTGCGCAGCGGCTGCGAATTCTCACGCTCGTCGGCAATCCGGTCCATCTCTGCACCGATTTTTTCAGGGTCGCCAGGCGTCCCCTTGAAGCGTGCGGCCACCACGATGGCACCGTTAGGCAAGCGGGAGTGGCGGTAAGAGTAGTCAAGGTCCTTTACCGGCAGGGTAACGAGGTTCCCGCCCGGCAGCACCACGTCGCAATCCAGCAGGATATCGGCAACCTCGCGGCCATAGGCACCGCCGTTCATGCGCACAAAGCCGCCCACCGTGCCGGGGATGCCGCGCAGGAATTCCAGGCCCGCAATTCCGGCGTCCCGCGCGTTGGAGGCGACCAGAATGCCCGGCGCACCGCCACCGCATTCCACCACGCAACCGCGCTTCACCTCAACTGTAGAGAAGGGTTTTCCCAGACGCACGACAACGCCCGGTACGCCGCCATCGCGAATGATGAGGTTGGAGCCCAGTCCCAGCGCCATCACTGGCGTTGCAGACTCCAGTTTGCCGAGGAATGTAACCAGGTCGTCAAGATCGGCAGGCTCGAACAGCCAGTCCGCTGAGCCTCCGCTCTTGAACCATACGAGTTTCGCCAGCGGCGCTCCCGCCCTCAAGTCACCGCGCACCTTGCGCGGTACATTGCCGGTAACTCCGGGCGCTTCGTCTGCGCCGGGCGCTTCGTCGCCCTGCATTTGTTCGCCCGGTTGCCTCATGATCGTCATGTTCCCTCCGCGGCACGAAATTCGGTTACATCCTTGGCGAGGCTGGCGGCCCATTTGGTGATATCGCCCGCGCCAAGACACACGATGATATCGCCGGGCTGAAGGGTTGCTGCCAGTTGCACGGCCAGATCCTCCGGGCCATCGACCGCAACAGCGTGGCGATGCCCGCGCGCTTTCAGCCCCTCTACCAATGCGTGCTCATCCACCCCTGCAATCGGTTCTTCCCCGGCGGGATAGACGGGCGCTGCGTAGATCAAATCGGCATCGGCAAACGCGCCCTGAAAATCCTGCAGCAGATCACGCAAGCGGGTATAGCGATGCGGTTGCGCCACAGCCACCACGCGGCCACTCGTGGCATCGCGTGCAGCAGACAATACGGCGCGGATTTCAACGGGATGGTGCGCGTAATCGTCAATCACGCGGATATCGGGTGCAATTGTGCCCACATGGCTGAAACGGCGTCGCACGCCGCCAAAGCGAGAGAAGCCCTCGCGAATGGCATCTGGCGAGCAGCCCATTTCCAGCGCAACGGCAATCGCTGCACAAGCATTTTGCACGTTGTGACGCCCCGGCATGGGCAATGCGATATTCTCGACCTGCACCTCTGTGCCATCGCGCAGGCGCTGCACCGCATCAAACCGGGTGACGCCGCCATCGGGCGTGACATTCTCTGCCCTCACATCGGCATGGGGCGAAAGTCCATAGGTAATCACGCGGCGATCGCGCACCTTCGCGATCACATTCTGCACTTCGGGATGATCGATGCACAATACCGCCGCACCGTAGAAGGGCACGTTCTCGATGAACTGGACGAAAGCCTCCTTCACCGCATCGAAACTGCCGTAGTGATCGAGGTGCTCGGGATCGATATTGGTAACAACGGCGATGGTGCCGTCAAGTCGCAGGAAGCTGCCGTCGCTTTCGTCAGCCTCCACCACCATCCACTCGCTGTCGCCCAGCCGCGCGTTGGAGCCATAGCTTTCGATGATGCCGCCATTGATGACCGTGGGATCGACCCCGCCTGCATCCAGCAAGGCTGCCACCATGCTGGTAGTCGTAGTCTTGCCGTGCGTGCCTGCCACGGCAACGGTGCGCTTCAACCGCATCAGCTCTGCCAGCATCTCTGCACGGCGAACAACGGGAATTCGCGCATCCAGCGCAGCGGCGACTTCCGGATTGGTGCGCTTTACTGCGGTCGACGTCACCACCACGGCTGCATCGCCGATATTTTTAGCGTCGTGGCCGATGGAGACCGGGATACCACCGTCGCGCAGCGCCTGTACACGCGCGCTATCGTTCAGGTCCGAACCCTGCACCTTGTAGCCGAGGTTATCCATCACTTCTGCAATGCCGGACATGCCGATGCCGCCGATGCCGACGAAATGGATCGTCCCGATATCGGTGCCGACGCCCTTCATTCGCCCCTGCCTCTAGACGTTTCCCGCGTGGAGGGGTTGGTGGCAGCTTCCTGCGATGCGCCGCGAGCGTTGTTTTCGCCCACGCGGATCACATCCATCATATCTGCCCCGCCAAAACCCTCGACCAGATCGGCAAGATCGCTTGCGGCGTCGGGCCTGCCGCAGTTCCACGCGGCGTGGGCAGCGTTGGCCAGTGTTTCGGGCCGCTGCGCCATGGCAGCGATCTGCTTGGCAAGTTCCTTTGCAGTAAAGCCAGCCTGCCGGATGGAGCGCGCACCGCCTGCCTTCACCACTTCGCGCGTGTTGGCCGCCTGGTGATCGTCGGTTGCGATAGGTAGCGGAACGAGGATCGCGGGACGGCCCACGGCGGTAAGTTCTGCGATGGTGGAGGCACCGGCGCGCCCGATGAACAGGTGCGTATCGGCAAGGCGCGCAGACATATCTTCGAAATAGGTGGCCAGTTCCGCCGGAATTTCATGATTGGCATAACGCGCGCGCACGGCATCCAGGTCTTCGGGGCGGCATTGCTGCGTCACCTGCAGGCGATTGCGCAAGGCGGGTGGCAGCATTGAAAGGCCGTCGGGTACGACTTCGGAAAGCACGCGCGCGCCCTGGCTACCGCCGGTTACCAGCACCCGGAACAAACCGTCCTCTGTGAAGGGAGGAAATTCCTGATCCCGCAGGGAAAGCACACCCGGACGCACGGGATTGCCGACGAGGTGAACCTTACTCTCGTACTTCGGTTTCAGCCGATCGACATCGGGATATGACAGGGCAATGGCGTCCACCCGCCCTGCCAGCAGCCGATTGACGCGGCCCAGCACGGCGTTTTGTTCGTGCACGATCGTCGGGATATCCATCCCCTGCGCGCCCAGCAACGCCGGCAGGGCCGGATAGCCGCCAAAGCCGATCACGGCGGTGGGCTGCACCGTTTCGTAAAGGCGCTGCGACATCGTGCGCCCTTTCAGCACGGCCTTGATCGCGGCGGGCCAGCGCAGCGGATTCTTCCCGAAACGTCCCGCAGGCAGAACATGCGCGGTGAGAAAGTCGGGTTTGCCAGGAATGGCTTTTCCCCGTTCGTCCGTAATCAACGCGACATGATGGCCGCGCCGTTCAAGTTCATGCGCGAGGGCGAATGCCGGGGTAAGGTGCCCACCGGTGCCACCGGCGGCCAAAACGAAGTGGCGCGAAGAGCTGGTCATTGATCGTCCTCCTTCTCCAGTGCGTCACGCACGTCGAAAGGTTCCCGCGCCAGGAATGGGTTGCGCCGCGTTACCGCCAGCAGAAGGCCTATCGAGAAACATTGCGCCACTGTCGACGATCCGCCGTAACTGACCAAGGGCAGGGTCATGCCCTTGCTGGGGAAAAGCTGCAGGTTCACCAGGATGTTGATGAAGGCCTGCCCGCCGAAAAAGGCGATAAGGCCGCTCGCAGCAAGAATGATGAACAGCCTGTCCTCGTCCACCAGACGAATCAGCACGCGCAGGATAATGGCAAGATACAGCACCACGATGAGCGCGCAGATAATCAGCCCCATTTCTTCCCCGATCACGGAGAAGATATAGTCCGTGTGTGCTTCGGGCAGGCGCATCTTGTTTTCGCCCAGCCAGAAGCCGCTGCCGGTCCAGCCGCCGCCGGTCAGCGTGCGATTGGCCAGATCCACATGATCGTAGGCGGTAGGACCACCGAAGAAGGAATCGATACGGTGGCGCGCATTGTCGTAGAACAGATAGGCGGCCAGCATTCCGGCAACGCCTGCGCCCAGCAACATGCCGATGCGTTGCAACGGCAAGCCCGCCAGCATCACCATCACCAGCCAGGTGCCGATAAACAAGACGGCCGAGCCAAGGTTTGGCTGCGCCATCAGCAGCACGACAATCAACCCAACCAGCGCGCCCGATATGCCGATGACGGGCAATTTCGGATCCCGCAGCTTCCACGACAGGATCCAGGCCAGGCTTATCGCGAATGCAGGCTTCAGAAATTCGCTGGGTTGCAGGCCAAGACCAAATCGTATCCAGCGCCTTGCGCCGTTCACTTCATACCCGATGAAGGGCACCAGAAACATCAGGAACAGCATGGCGGCTGCCAGAAGGATCGCCCCCCTGCGCATGAGTTCGCGCGGCAGCAGAGACGTGCCCAGCATCACCAGTACGCCTAGCGCCTGCCAGCGGACGTGAGCCCAGAAGAAATACAGGTCCGGCAGCGTCTTATCGGTGGTGGACAGGCGATGCGCGCTGGCAGGCGATGCCGCGGCCACGGCCAGCGTGCCGACCGCCATCAGCAGCAGCACGAAGAACAGCAGCCAGCGATCAATCTCGCGCCACCAGATGCGCAACTCGCGCTTGCGGTCCTGCCGGAAACGGGGCGCGCGCCTTTCACTTTCGCTGGCGCGCGGAATATAAATGGGCGTGGAGTTGCTCATGCGGCAGACCTTGGATCGAACCCGCATTCAACAGGGGTGGCGTTGCAGCCGATGCTGGCGGCAAGATCGCGGAATGCATCACCACGCGCTTCGTAGTCGCGGAACTGATCGAAACTGGCGCAGGCAGGGCTGAACATAATGACATCGCCCGGCTTCGCCGCAGCAATGCTGCGCGAGACAGCTTCGGCCAGCAGTTCGCAGCGTTCTACCGGCACATCCGACTCCAGCAGGTCGGCGAACATCGGGCCCGCCTCCCCAATCGTGTAGGCGCAGGCAACGTTGCCGAAATGCGGCGCACAGTCGTTGAGATTGTCTTCTTTCGCCAAACCTCCACAAATCCAGTGCAGGCGGGGCCTGCCATTTGTGGGCGGGTAGGCCGCCAGCGCAGGCGCGGTCGACGCAGGATTGGTGGCTTTGCTATCATTCACGAACAGCACGCCGTTCGCCTCGCCCATCCGTTCCATCCGGTGGGGCAGCCCGGCGAAGCTGGCAAGGCCTGCCAACACGGTATCGCGCGACAGGCCAAAGCGCTGCACCAAAGCGGCTGCAATGGCAGCATTCTGCAGGTTATGCGGCCCTTGCAGGCTGGGCCAGCCCTTCTGGTAGGGTTCCCAAGCCCAGGCATCGGCACACATGGCCAGGCCTTCCGGACGGCGCGCAGCCTCCGCCTGCTGGATCGCGCTGGTGGGTGCATCCTCGCAGCCGAACACTGCGAATTGCCCAGCCCCTTGCATGGTAAACAGGCGCCCCTTGGCAAATGCATAGGCAGCAAAATCGTCATACCTGTCGAGATGGTCGGGCGTGATGTTGATCAGCGCGGCTGCTTCGCACGCCAGCGAACGGGTAAGGTCGATCTGATAGCTCGACAGTTCGAACACGTAGACGCCGCCTTCGTCCAGCGGTTCCTGCCCCAATACCGGCAGGCCGATGTTGCCGCCCATGCGCGTGGACACGCCCGCTTCGCACAGCAGATGATGCACCAGCGCGGTAGTGGTGGACTTGCCATTGGTACCGGTAATGCCAACCACGCGATGCCCTGGCAGCTCGGGCCGTGCCAGCGCGAAAAGTTCTATATCGCCGATGATCGGCACCCCTACCGCGCGTGCACGCTCTGCAATCGGATGCGTGTTCAGCGGGACACCGGGCGACACCACGATGCCATCGAAACCGACGAGGTCGATCTCCAACGGGTCTGCGATCCTGCAGCGATCCGCCAGCGCCTCTTTCGGTTCTTCGCGCCGATCCCACGCGGTAACGTCCGCGCCGCTGGCTAGCAGCGTCTCGACCGTGGCCATGCCGGAACGCGCAAGACCCAGCACACAGTAATTTCTATCGGAGAAGGCTTTTGCCGTGATCACCTGAGCTTCAACGTGGCGAGCCCGACCACTGCCAGGACAAGGGCGATGATCCAGAACCGGATCACGACCTTGCTCTCGCTCCAGCCGAGCTGTTCGAAATGATGGTGGATGGGAGCCATGCGGAAAATCCGCCGGCCTGTGCGTTTGAACCAGAAGACCTGAATGATGACGCTGACAGCTTCCAGCACGAACAGTCCGCCGATAATGGCAAGAACGATTTCGTGATGACTGGCAACGGCGATTGCACCCAGCGCGCCGCCCAGCGCAAGCGATCCCGTATCACCCATGAAAACGGCAGCTGGCGGAGCATTGTACCACAGGAAGGCAAGGCCAGCGCCCATGATGGCCGTACACATGATCGCAAGTTCGCCTGCTGAAAGCACGTGCGGTATACCCAAGTACTCTGAAAAGTCCGCGCGCCCGACAAGGTAGCAGATGAGGGCGAACGCGCCTGCCGCGATTACCACCGGCATGGTGGCCAGCCCGTCCAGCCCGTCCGTCAGGTTCACCGCATTGCCCGCGCCCACGATCACCACGGCAGCGAAGGGATAGAACAACCAACCCAGTTCCAGCCCGGTGTCCGACAGGAAGGGCAGATAGAGCGCGGTGGATCCTACTTCCTGCACGATGATATAGGTGGCAATCCCCGCGACAAAAAACTCGGCCAGCAGGCGAACCTTGCCGGAAACGCCCTTGTGGCTGCGCTTCGTCACCTTGTCATAGTCGTCAAGGAAACCGATCACGCCGAAACCCAGTGTCACCGCCAGACAGGCCCACAGGAAAGGGTTGGAAAGGTCCATCCACAAAAGCATCGAGATGCTCAGCGCGGTCAGGATCATCAACCCGCCCATAGTAGGCGTGCCGACCTTCTTCTGATGCGATTCCGGGCCATCGGCGCGAATGGGTTGGCCCTTGCCCTGACGGACACGCAACATGTTGATGAACTTGGGTCCGATGATCAGCCCGATGAGCAGTGCTGTCATCATGGCCGCGCCGGCCCGGAAGGTCTGGTAGCGAACGAGATTGAACGCCCCCTCGAATTCCAACATCTCGGCGAGGAAATAGAACATGAGTGCGGATCAGCCTTCCCTGGCTGTGAAATGGTCAACGACGCGGGCCAGCCCTACCGAGTTGGAACCCTTGACCAGCACGGCGTCACCACCGGCCAGCCCGAACTCCTGCAAGGCGGCGATTGCCTCGCCCGCGTTATCGCAATGGGCAAAGCTCGCGCTCTTGCCAAGCGCCTGATTCGCGTCTTTCCCCATCTCCCGTGCAAGGGCGCGCATCTCTTCGCCCACCAGTATGGCGTGATCGATGCCCGCGGCAGCGACAGGTTCGGCCAGCTGGGCGTGGAAAGCGGGGGCAAAATCACCCAGTTCCTTCATGCTGCCCAGCACCGCTACGCGGCGGGTGGCGGGCGTCTGCCCCAGTTGCGCCAGCGTGGCACGCATGGAAGCGGGATTGGCGTTGTAGCTTTCGTCGATCAGCAGAGCATAGCCGCCCGGCACCTTTGCCCGCACGCGCGCGCCCCGGCCTTTCAGCCCGCCCATTTCGGCGAGCGCGAGGCCCGCTGCGCCCAGATCGCCACCAGCGGCATGGACCGCGGCCATGACGCACAGGGCATTGTCGATCCAGTGTTCGCCCGGTTCCGCGACATTGAAGCAGAGGCGCATATCGCCCATGGCCGCCGTCACCAGAGATCCGCCCGAGCCATCGGGAATGGCATCCAACAGGCGCAGATCGGCGTTTGGCCT
>OJBY01000640.1_pt1 | contig 17155 bp, 14 predicted proteins | sample 1591731 | NCBI WGS metagenome assembly OJBY01 (sample SAMN05416837, study PRJEB24817) | seawater metagenome | isolation source: Sea water | place: Canada:Atlantic | collected 2013-07
GTTCAGCCGGAACTGCAAGTCAGACCGAAGAGCGGCCGGGTATCGGTGCCGGGCGAGCGCCGGGTCTCGATGTGAGCGATTTCGCGGTGCGCGGGCGCGTGGTGGCGATTTCGCCTTCGCTCGACCCTGAGCGCCGTTCTTTCCAGGTGACGGTCCGTACGAATAGCGGCGCTGCTCGTTTGCAGGATGGCGAATTCGTCACGACGTGGATTGCGGGTCGCCAGGCCGAAGACGTTCCCGTGGTGCCCTATGACGCGATCCGCTTCGAGGACAATCGGGCGTTCGTATTCGTTTACGATCCTCAAAACCGGATTGCCCGCCGGACTGCGATCCAACTAGGGCTCCAGGGTATCGAGGGTGTGGCGATTGCTTCAGGTCTGGAGGTCGACACTCCGATTGTGACAAGCGGCATCGAGCGCCTTTCCGATGGTGACCGGGTTCGCCGAATCGGCGAGAATGGTGGACAGGATGGAAGCCCCACGGGTGACGCCCAGTGAGCGAGTCAAAATCCGGCGACGACATACCGCAGCGTGAAGGTCGCAAGGAGGAGGGTAGCCCCGACACGGCGCCCTCCGAGACCGAAGCCGTCGCTAGCGCCAGCGGATTCAAGAAGTTTTTCTTCCTCAAGACGACCTTCGGTATCCTGCTCACTACGCTGCTCGTGGTTGGCGGAATCATGGCCTATTTCAGTCTGGTCAAGGAATCGCTGCCCGATCTCGACATCCCACAGGCCACCATCACCACCACCTGGCCAGGCGTCGATCCGAGTACGATAGAGGAACAGGTCACGCAGGAAATCGAGGACGAGCTGACCACGCTTGCCAACGTGAAAGCGATCAACAGCGCATCTTTCGACAGTTTTTCGCTTATTTCCGTAGAATTCGAAGCCAGCGCCAATTCCGATGAAGCAATCGCACGTCTGAGGGAGACAGTCGCTGATGCCGAGGCGAACCTTCCTTCGGAGGCAGAGAAACCGACAATAGATCAGGTTTCCGTCGATGACCGGCCGGTTCTGACGGTCGCTCTGTATGGCGAGGCCGGACCCGCAGCCTTCAGCGAACTTGGCGAGGATTTGCAGGATCGCCTCGAAAGAATCAGCGGCGTCAACGAAGTCGATCTTGCCGGTGTGCGCGAGGAAGTGGTTCAGGTTCTGCTGCAACCACAGCGACTGCTGGCGCTCGGCCTGTCGCCGGTACAGGTGCGCGATGCCATCAGCCGCGCCAATCTCGAACAGCCATCCGGTGAAATCGACAGCGAGGAAATCGGTGCGATCGTCCGGCTGGAAGGACAGTTCCAGACAATCGCCGACCTGCGCGCGCTTCCGGTGGCTCGCTTTGGGGATGGAGCAAGCGGCCGCCCTGTACTGCTGGGCGAAATTGCAACCGTCCGCCGCCAGCTCGAAACCGAAGAATCGCGCACATTCTACAGCGAAGGCGGCGGACGTTTCCGGCCTTCCGTAAGTCTTTCGGTCAAGAAGGTTCCGGGTGCCGATACGATCCAGCTAATCGAGGACGTGCTGGCAGACATCGATGCCTACGCCCAGACTACGGCTTGGCCACAAGGCGTGGAACACACCGTAATCCAGAACGAAGCCGAGACGATATGGGATTCGCTGATCAGCGTCTTCAACAACGGCTGGCAGGCGATGCTGGCGGTGTTCATCATCCTGTTTCTCGTACTGACCTGGCGCGAAGGGCTGATCGCGGGCCTCTCGATCCCGGTGACCTTTTGCGGCGTGTTGGTCGTGATCTTGCTCATGGGATACTCGCTCAACGAACTGGTCATCATCGGCATGGTGCTCGCACTTGGCCTGCTGGTCGATGTGTTCATCCTGATGATGGAAGGCCTCCACGAGGACATCTACACCAACAACAAGAGCTTCGGGGAAGCGGTGCTCAACACCATCGGACGCTATGCCATGCCGGCCTTCGCGGGGCAGTTGACGACCGTTCTTGCGCTCGCGCCGCTGATGGCGATCGGCGGCGTGTCGGGAAAATTCATCCGCGTCCTGCCGATCACGGCCATCGCTTGTCTAATCCTGGCCTACATCGTGGCGCTGTTCGCAGCCGTCCCGCTGTCACGTTACCTGCTCCAGCGCGTCGCCGACGGGGACACGCAGGAAGAAACGAGCAAGGCGGACGCACTGGCCGCGGATGCTTCGGGCTGGCTGGAGCGCTTCACGCGGGCGAATATCATCTCCAGCCGCAAGCGCGCCTGGACCTGGGTCGGCGGCGCGGTGGGGGTATTCCTGCTGTCGTGCATGGCCATCGCGCAGACATCGCTGGTGCTCTATCCCAAGACCGATGGTGAAAACCTCGGCATCAACATCGAGCTTCCCGCCTCTACCCAGCTTGAGACGTCTCAAAGAATCGCCGACGAAGTTGGCGAGCTGCTTCTTGAAAAACCCTACTTCGCAGATGTTCTGAAGCTGGTAGGTAGCAAGAGCCCGTTTGCCAGCGGCTCGGTCGCCGCTTCCTTGCAGCCTTCGACGGCGGAGAACTTCATCGGTTTTTCCGCGACCTTCGTGGAACGGGAAGATCGCGATGCGGCGGGCTACCTGGTGGCCGACGATCTGCGTGAAGAATTGCAGGCTTATCTCGATGCCAATGTTGCCGGAGCCGATCTGCTCGTGGTGGCGGAAACGGGCCAGCCCACTTCCGGCGATCCCATCGAAATCGTTCTCACCGGCCCCGAGATGGCTCAATTGCAAGAGCTGTCGGAAGAGGTGCAGGCACTGCTTGAGGAAGAATCAGGAGTCGTCGATGTGCGCGACAATCTGGGTAGTGTTACGGACGAGATTGCTCTGCGCCCGAACCGCGAGGCGCTGGACTTCTTCGGTCTTACCCAGGCTGACCTTGCTGCGCAGATCCGCTTTGCGCTTTCGAACGATCAGGTTGGCGAGTTCGTGACGCCTGGGGCGGAAGACGATCTGGAAATTCGCGTCGGCACTGACTGGCCCAGCCGCAGCGGGTTCGAAGCGGGTGGGCCCTCGCGATACGAGGAGCTCGCGCTGGTACGCGCCTTTACGCCCAGCGGGGAAAGCGTTGCCTTGCTGTCGCTGCTCGAACCCGTGCAATCCGAAGCGGCAGTGGCGATCAGTCACAAGGATGGGGAACGTGCTTTGACGGTCCTCGCAAAAGACCAAGGGCGACCGGTAACCGAAATCATCGACGCAGTGACTCCCAGACTTGAAGCCGCGATGGAGGAATGGCCGCAGGGCTACGCTTTCGCTATCGGCGGTGAAGCCGAGGAGACGGCGGAAACCTTCGGCTCCGCCGGTATCGCGCTGGCTGTCGCAGTCATCATGGTATTCGGCGTGCTGGTAATCGTGTTCGACAGTTTCCCGCAGGCATTCATCCTGCTCACCACCATGCCGATGGCGCTGATCGGAACGTTCCTCGGCTTCTTCGCTTTCGGCCTCAGCCTCTCGTTTTTCGCGGTGGTCGGTGTGATTGCGCTGATCGGAATCGTGGTGAACAACGGCATCGTCATGGTCGACACGATGAATTCACGGCTGCTTGAGGGGTTCTCGATCGCCGATGCGGCTGCGAGAGGAGCGGCCGACAGGCTGCGTCCGATCCTGACCACGTCGGTCACGACCATTGTCGGCCTCGTTCCGCTGGCGATCGGAAGCCCGATGTATCGCCCGCTTTGTTTCGCGATCATGTTCGGCCTTGTTTCGTCGACGATCCTGTCGCTGTTCATAATTCCGGCACTCTACACCCTGCTGACCCGCAAAAGCCGCGCGCAGGCGGAGGCACTCGACTGATGCGCTACCTGTTCGCCCTGCTGTTACCACTGTCGCTTGCACTAGGTGGATGCACAACGTGGCCTGATCGTATTCCTCGCCTGGAAGCGCAGGCAGAAGCGGCGCGATTGCCGAACTTTGAATCGGTCCGATATTGGGCCGATGCGCCTCCGGCTACATACGCCGCGATGCGCGACGAAATAGCGACCAGCGCACCGGAAAGACAGGCCGATACGCTGCTTGCATTATCTGGCGGGGCGGATGACGGTGCCTATGCGGCAGGTTTTCTCAAGGGCTGGAGCGATAGCGGAGAGCGTCCGCAATTCTCGATCGTCTCGGGCGTCAGCACCGGCGCCTTGATTGCGCCTTTTGCGTTTCTTGGTTCGGAATATGACCAGAGCTTGCGCGCGTTCTATACTGAAATTTCGCGAAAGGACATCTACCGGCAAAGGGGCATCGTCGGTTTGCTGACGCAGCCGAGCGTGGCCGATTCTGCGCCGCTCGCTGAACTGATCGCCGCCAATATCGACGAAGCGATACTGGATGCAATCGCGATCGAGCACGGTAGCGGTCGCAGACTGCTGGTGCAGACGACCAATCTGGATGCAGGTCGCGGCGTGATCTGGGATATGGGGGCGATTGCCCAAAGCAATGATCCGCGGCGGCTCGAACTTTTTCGCCGCGTGCTGCTCGCTTCCGCCAGCGTGCCGGGGCTGTTCGCGCCGGTCATGATCGAAGTTTCCGATGGGGCTAAGAGTTTCGCCGAAATGCATGTGGATGGTGCGGTGACGGCGGGCTTTTTGGCGGTCACCGAAACCATGGCCATATCCGGGGGGCTGCGACCGGAGGTAGAGCAAGATCGCATATTTATCATACTCAACGGCCGTCTGCGCCCGCGTTACGAAACGGTCGGCGCTTCCACATTTTCGATTGTCGAGCGCGCGCTCGATACGGTTCTCTCGGCGTATGACCGGGCTAACCTGGTTAACGCGCAGCTTTTCGCCGCCAACAACAATGTCGATTTAGCTATCACTTATATCGGACCCGACTTCGACGTGGAAACCGAAGAGCTTTTTTCGCAACCCTATATGAATGCGCTTTACGAACACGGCGCCGAACGCGGTCGCACCGGGGCCTGGTATGGCAGTCTTGACCAAACGCTCGAAGGCCAGTGACAATTGCCGAAGACTTCTTCTGCAAGGTTTTATCAAGGCCTCCGCGATGATCGTCAAAGCAAGCTTTATCGCTTTCGAGACCGCGCACCGGACTGTTTTAGTGCGGTTTCGCCGAACCGGGTCCGGGTTCTGCTAAATCGGCGAACTCATTACGAAGCGGACCTGCTCGGCTCGCAGAAAATGGAACTACCCAATGAAAGTAGCATACACCTTATCGATTTGTGCGTTCGGGCTCGGCTTCACAATGTCCGCTCCTGTTGCCGCACAAGAGGAAACCGAAGAACACCGCCGCACACGCGTAGCGCTGGGCCCGCAGCGGGTGCCAAGCTATCTTGGTTCCGATATGCTCGCCATTAGGCCATTGATCGATGTTTCACGAGCGGATGCCAGCCGCCCGCGTGGGGGCATCTACAGCTGCGCGAAATACGATCAGCTTCTCGGCGAACCGGCAGACTCTCCGGTAGTCGCTGTGTTCGGTTTGCGCGGCCAGTTCGCCGGCGAAATTGCGCTGCTCTATTCTCCTGGAAGAGGACTCGAATGATCGACAACCTCGTAACTCTTACCTCTGCTGAAATTGATTTTATCGAACGGATGGGGATCAACGCCGAAGCTAGCGGCCAGGCCCGCATTACCGGTCGCATCTGGGGATTGCTGATGGTTATGGGGCGGATGCTAACTTCGGCCGAAATCGCAGAGACGCTTCAGGTCAGCCGGGGCAGCGTCAGCACCAATCTTCGCCTGCTGGAAAGCCTCGAGATCATCGAGCGCCGGTCGAAGCCGGGCGAGCGCGAAATCTATTTCGCCATGTGTCCGAACCCCTACGCATCTGTTACGAAACAGTTCGCCAATCGCTTTGCGAACCACCGGCGAATGGTGAAGGAAGCCGCAGCCAAGATCGAGCGTCAGGAGGGCCAGAAAAACCTCGCCCACCTGGCGCGCTTCTACGAGCTTATGGAACAGTGCCATCGCGCCCTGCTCACCGAAATGGATGATGACGAATGAAAGCGCGACTTGCTTCCCTCCGTTTTCTGATCGCTGCGATTGGACTTGCCTTTGCATCATTTGCAACTGCGCAATCGCTACCGGGAACCGAACCATCCACCGAACAAACCGCCACCGCGCCTGCGCCCGATCCGTTCGGACGTGAAACTCCTCGTGGCGCAATCACCGGGCTGCTTCAGGCATTGGGCGATGCGGATTATCAACGTGCCGCTCAATATTTCCCCGCCGAAGGAGATCTCGAGGCGGAAGCACAGAGCGAGACTTCGCAAGCCATCGAAGAACCTCGGAGCGGCAACGCGGACACGCAAGGGGACCTGGACCAGCGAGCCGACCTGGCTAGAAAACTGCAGATCGCGCTTGATCGTGGCGGAAGTCTCCTGGCGTTCCCGCTTCTCTCGAACGAGGCGTCAGGTGTCGTCGATGATGGCCTGGCCCAAAATCTCGAACAGGTCGGCTCGCTTTCCAGTGAAGAAGGTGCCGCTCCGATCCTGTTGCAGCAGATCACCACTGCTGATGGCAACATGCAATGGCGTATAGCTCCGGAGACGGCAGAAGAAATCGCCGACGTCGTTCCCGCCGAGGCAGCAGACGAAACCGTCGCGGGAGAGGGGATCGTTCTCGCTGGCGCTCCCCTGATCGACTGGCTTAAACTGATCGCCCTTGCGCTGCTTGCCTTTGCCGCCTTCCGATTGTTAGCCGCGCTGGTGCTGGCATTTTTACGTCGGGCCATCACAGATCACGATGCAAGTCCTGCTTACCGGTTCCTGCATGCGGCCATGCCGCCGCTGTCGCTCTATCTGGCGGTCCTGACTTTCTACGCCACTGCCGGCGACCTCGAGGTTTCGATTGTCGCGCGACAGACTTTGCTGCGCTACGCCGCCATCGTTGCCTGGATAGCTCTGGCTTGGTTCGCGCTGCGGCTCGTCGATGCCATTGCTCGCGTCGTGACAGGACGGATGCACCGGGCCGAACGCCGTCAGGCTGTCACGATTATCAGCTTCCTTCGCCGCGGTGCAAAGGTGCTCTTGCTGGCTATCGCTTTCGTGGCCGTGCTCGATACGATCGGGCTGGATGTAACTACCGGTATCGCAGCACTCGGCATTGGCGGCCTTGCGCTGGCGCTGGGAGCGCAGAAGACGATCGAGAATCTGGTTGGTTCGGTCACGTTGATCGCGGACAAGCCAGTGCAAGTGGGTGACGCGGCGCAGATCGGCGAGGTGTTCGGAACGGTCGAGGATATCGGAATGCGTTCCACTCTCGTGCGAACGATCAATCGCACGCTTGTCTCTATTCCCAACGGCTATCTCGCATCCGAGCGGATCGAGAATTACGCGCTGCGAGACCGATTCCTTTTTCATCAGACCATAGGCGTCACCTACGATACCGATGCCCACCAGATGGAGCGATTGCTTGACGAATTGCGGGACATCATTGCCGATGACGGCCACATTCTCGACGATGATGCCCGCGTGCGGTTTCACGGTTTCGGCGACAGCGCATTGCAGATCGAGATATTCGCCTACTTCAATACCCGCTCCTACCCGGAATCGCTGGCTATGCAGGAAACGCTGCTGTTCGCGATCATGCGCAAGCTGGACGAACTTGGGATCGATTTCGCTTTCCCGACGCAGACCATCCATCTGCAAAACGATATCGCCGATTGAACATATGTCTTCGTCAAAAACATGGTCCGTGAACGCACCAATGCCGGGCACCGCAGCGGGCAACACCGGGCTTTCGACGTTGCGATTGGGTGTATCGCAGAAAGCGTCCGAACATCCAGGCAGGACTGGTATCGAACTGCTCAACGACGGTCGCGATGCCTTTGCGATCCGCAAGGTGTTGCTGGAGAGTGCAGAACGATCGATCGACCTGCAGTATTACATCTGGCACGATGATCTGACAGGCAATCTGATGCTGGAGCAGGTTCGCGCGGCAGCGGCGCGGGGTGTTCGGGTACGGCTGCTCCTCGACGACAATGGCATCGCAGGGCTGGACGACGTGCTCCGCTGGATGGCGGATCTGCCGAACATCGAGGTTCGGCTATTCAATCCCTTCCGCAGCCGCCGTTTCAAACCGCTCGATTTCCTGTTCCGTTTCCGCCGCGCAAACCGTCGGATGCACTCGAAAAGCTTTACAGTCGACAATCAGGTAACGATCGTGGGCGGACGCAATATTGGCGACGAATATTTCGCGGCCAAGCGCGAGGGAATGTTTGCCGATCTCGATGCTGTCTGCATCGGCCCGGTGGTGCAGGAAGTGTCCGATTGCTTCGATCGATTTTGGAACTCGCCTCTCGCCGTGCCGATAGACACACTCGGCGACGCGGTTGCCGAGACACGGGTGCGTAAGCTTAAGACTCGTATCAACCGGCTCACAAATGGGTCGCAATCCGTCAGCTATGGCAAGCAAGTTGCAGAAAGGCCAATGCTCGAGCGCATCGAGCGGGGCGATATCGAACTGACTTGGGCGCCGGTTCAGCTGGTCAGCGATCCCCCGGAAAAAGCGCTTGGAGCGCGCGATAAGGGTGGCCCGTTACTCGATGCCCTTACCGGAATAATCGGTGAGCCGACCAAGGAACTGCTGATCGTATCGGCATACTTTGTACCGACCAAGGTTGGGGCCAATGCGCTTGCGGGGATGGCGCAGCGAGGCGTGGACGTGCGGGTGCTGACGAATTCCTATGCTTCCACGGATGTGGGGGCAGTCCACGCAGGTTATGCCAAACATCGCAAGCTTCTCGTCGAAGCCGGAGTACGTCTGTTCGAAGTGCCGGCTCCCCAAGATGAACCGAAGACCGCACGCAAGTTCGTGCGCACCGGTTCGCGGGAAAGAGCCGGGCCCCCCGGTTCCACCTTGCATGCAAAAGCCTTTTCCGTGGATGGGACCCGGCTGTTCGTGGGCTCGCTCAATTTCGATCCCCGCTCCTTTTTCCTTAATACGGAGTTGGGCATCGTGATCGACAGCGACGCCTTGGCGACACAGATGCGCGCAGCATTCGACGATACCATAGCGCGCAACACATATCGCGTCGTTCTGGACGGCGGCGAGCTTGGCTGGATCGACGCTCGTGATGATGATCCGGTGGTTGAGCGGGTGGAACCAGGAACGTCTTTTGCGTCGCGGATGCTTGTCCGGATTTTGGAACGCTTCCCGATCGATTGGCTGTTATGAGCTGGAGATAGAATTACAGGTCCGGCAGCGATTGCTCGGCAAAGCCCCAGCCAGCCAGCGTCTTGCTTTCAGCGCGGGTTATCAAGCGTTTCGCATCGTCTATCGAGAACGGCTTTGCATCGTCCATCGTTTTCAGTTCGTTCCAGCCGATCGGCACCGCGACCGGCGCACCCGAGCGAGCGCGCGCGGAGTACGGGAGTACGGCAGTGCTGCCGCGCTGGTTGCGCAGCCAATCGATGAAGATTTTCCCCTTCCGCTTCGCCTTGCTCATGGTGGCGGTGAAACGATCGGGCTCGGCAAGGCTCAGCGCTTCGGCAAAGCGGCGCGAGAAATCCTTGTGCACATCCCACGAATGACCGGGGGTTAGCGGCACCACGACATGCACGCCCTTGCCGCCCGATAGCATGGCGAAGCTCACCAGTCCGATATCGGATAGCCGCGCCCTGATATGGCGCGCAGCCTGCTTGACGTCATTGAAATCCAGCCCTTCGTCCGGGTCCAGATCGAACACCATCCGCTCGGGCAGTTCCACATCATCGGTGCGCGATCCCCAGCCGTGAAATTCAATCGTGCCCATTTGTACGCATTGCAGGATGCCACGTGCATCCTCGATATAGAGGTAATCTTCCGTACCACCGTCCTTTTCCTTGATGGGAATGCTGAGCACGGCATCGCCAAATGCGCCGCTGTCGTGCTTCTGGAAGAAGCATTCCTTGGCTCTTCCCTGCGGGCAGCGGACTAGGCTGGTGGGGCGGCGCGCGGCAAATGGCAGCATGATCGACGCGGCGGCTTCGTAGTAATCCGCAAGTTGGCCCTTGGTTTGCCCGCTGTCGGGAAAGACCACGCGGTCCCGGCTGGATATCTTTACGTCTGCTTCGGGCTTCGGCGTGCTGGACGGCCTCTCCGGCTTCACCGATTCGGCGGGTTTATCGCTGCGCAGCCCCAGATAGCTTCCATGGCGGATATTTCCGTCAGCGGTGAACTCGGCGAAGCCTACCTCGGCCACCAGCTTCGGCGTAAGCCAGGTGACACCGCGCGCGTCGGGTTTCGATACTTCGACAGGGGCGGTCTTGCGCTCGAGGCGACGCATCTTGGCCGCAAGCGAGTCCATCTCATCCTGCGTAAAGCCTGTGCCAACCTTGCCCTTGTAAGTGAGTTCGTCGTCTTCGTACTGGGCCATCAGCAGCGAGGAGAAGGCGCGGCCCTTGGCATTGCTTTTCTTCCAGCCGACAATCACGAATTCCTGCCGCCGCGTGCACTTCACTTTCACCCACGCCTTTGAGCGCGAATGGCGATAGGGCGCGTCCATCTTCTTGGCGATGATACCTTCCTGTCCAGCGTTGCACATCGCGGAGAGCAGCTTCTCGCCTGCGCCGATCACGTGGTCGGCAACGTGGACCGGCGGCTGCACCCCTGCCAGCAGTGCCTCCAGCCGCTCCTTGCGTTCGATATTGGAAATGCTGGCAAGATCTTCTCCCGCAAGCTCCAGCAAGTCGAATGCGTGGAACGCCAGATTGTCGGTTTTCGACTGGCCGCCGTGCCCTCTCTTCAGCACCTGCTGCAGCGTGGAAAAGTCAGGGTTGCCGTTTGCGTCATGAGCGATGATCTCCCCGTCGATCAGGCAGGAAGGCAGGTCCAGCGCGGCAAGGGCTTCGACGAGAGGTGCGAACTTGTCCGTCCAGTCCTTGCCGCTGCGGGTGTAGACGCGCACATTCTCGCCGCTGGCAGCGACGATGGCGCGATAACCGTCGAACTTTATTTCATGCATCCAGCCGTTGCCGGTCGGTACATCGTCCACGAGTGTAGCCAGTTGCGGCTTGCGGAATTTCGGCAGGGCGGCAGACTTGGCTTTTCGCCGTGGTTTTGCCTTTGCCGTATTGTTGGCAGAAGCCTTCTCCATCTGTTCGAGGAAGGCATCGTCCTTCTTGCCTGCAAGCGGGTATTCCCCGTTCCTGTCTGCGGCGATCTCCGCCATGGAACGACCGGTCAGCACGCTCGTCAATTCGCGTTCGACCAGCGCATCGCCTTCTTCGGCGTGCTCGTCCTGCAATTTGCGCAGCAACCAGTTCTCGCGCTTCTCGCCGGGCTTTTTCTTCAGGCGGATCAGTAGCCACTCGCCTTTCATTCGCTCACCTTCGAGGGTGAAATGCAGGTGGCCGTTGTCGATGTCGCTGGCGCTCTTGCCCTTGATCGGAGCCCACGTGCCGCGATCCCACAGCATCACCGTGCCCCCGCCGTATTCGCCTTTGGGGATGGTGCCCTCGAATTCGGCGTAGGACATCGGGTGGTCTTCGGTGCGCACGGCCAATCGCTTGATATCCGGATCGGGAGAGGGGCCCTTGGTTACAGCCCAGCTTTTCAGAACGCCGTCGATCTCCAGCCGGAGATCCCAGTGCAGGCGCGTGGCATCGTGTTTCTGAACGATGAAAAGGTCGCCGACCCCGCTGCCTTGCGCCTTCCCCGATGGTTCGGGCGTCTTTCCGAAATCGCGTTTGGCGTTGTATGTCGCCAACGGATCGGCGGATTTGCGCCCGCGCGCCATGTCAGGCGGACTTCTTGCGTTTCGCAGCGGTCTTCTTCGCGGGCTTCTTCTCGCCCACGGATTTCTTTAACGCTGCCATCAGGTCAATCACATTGCCGGCCGATGCTGCATCGGGATCGTCGACATCCTCGATGATCGCTTTCTTGCTCTTCGATTTGGCTTTCTTGTCGATTAGCTTGCGCAGCGCATCGGCATAGCGATCCTCGAACTCGCTGGCATCGAAGGGCGCGCTCTTTTCTTCGATCAGCGTGGTGGCCAGATCGAGCAGCTCCTTCCGCGGCTTGCTCTCGTCGATTTCAGAGAAGAATTCCTGACCCTTGCGCACTTCGTCGGCGTAGCGCAACGTTTCCAGCAGCAGGCCCTTGCCGCACGGCTTTATAGCGACCAGCTTCTCGCTGCCACGCATGGACAGTTGCCCCAGTGCGACTTTTTTCGACTTGCGCAAGGCTTCGCGCAGTACGATGAAGGCCTCTTCGGCCAGGTCGTCCTTTGGCGCGACGTAATAGGGCTTTTCGAAATAGAGCGGATCGATCTCGCAAGAATCCACGAACTGGACCAGTTCGAGCGTCTTCTTGCTCTCGATCTTGACGGCCTCGATCTCGTCTTCCTCTAGCAGGACATATTCGCCCTTCGATATCTCGTAACCCTTGATGATCTCGTCGCGATCGATGGGGCCGATGCCTTCGACGACTTTTTCGTACGATACCCGCTTTCCACTGGGTTCGTGGATCTGATTGAACCTGATCTTGGCAGCCGACTTGGATGCCGAATAGATTTCAACCGGAATGGACACGAGCGCCAGCCTGATTTGCCCCTGCCAATATGCACGCGCTGCCATATGCAACCTCCGTTCGCGTAAACAGCGTTTGTAACGCGTTTTCGTTTCGCTGTTCATGCGAAAATGGTGGGGGCACGTGCGGAACCAAGGCGATTGTCGATCCGTTGGTCGGGCAAAGGAGATTTTTCATGATTGGTAAGCTTATCGGCGCCGGCATTGGCGCAGCACTCGGCAAAGAAACTCGCAAAGTCGGCGGTCCGACCGGCGCGATCCTGGGGGCAGTTGCCGTCCCCCTCGTAACGCGCCTTCGCATCCCGGCGCTGCTGGCACTGGCAGGTGGCGGCTATCTGGCCAAGCGACTTGCAGACAAGACCACCACAACGACCGGCACAAACGCGACAACACCGCCGACGACCTGATCTACCAACATTAATTGCGAAGGGCGGTCCGCGTGGCCGCCCTTTTCGTATCGAAACGACGGCCGCAGCAAGAAACATGCTCGCGCATACAGCGTGTTAAAACCGATGGTTAAGGCCTCGCTTGTGCACGGCGCTGGCGCCCGTATTAGCCCGGTGAGAAGCGTGGATGCTCGCTTGCACGGTAAGCCACCTGTTCCTACCTCGGTCGCTCAACCAGCGAATCGAGAATTTACATGACCATCCATCGCACGCGCATGCTTATCATCGGCTCTGGCCCGGCAGGTTATTCCGCCGCCATCTATGGCGCGCGCGCCGGAATGGAACCGATTGTCGTGCAGGGCCTGCAACCCGGTGGCCAGCTGACTATCACCACCGATGTAGAGAACTATCCCGGCTTTGCGGACGTGATCCAGGGCCCATGGCTGATGGAGCAGATGCAGAAACAGGCAGAGCATGTCGGCACTCGCATGATGTGGGATACGATTGTCGACGTCGATATGGAGGGCGGATCGCCGTTCCGTGCCATTGGCGATAGCGGCGACGAGTATATAGGGGACGTGCTGGTCATCGCCACGGGCGCGCAGGCGAAGTGGCTCGGCGTGCCGGGCGAGCAGGAACTGGGCGGCAAAGGCGTATCGGCCTGCGCGACCTGCGACGGGTTTTTCTATCGCGGCAGGAAGGTGGCCGTGATCGGCGGCGGCAACACCGCCGTGGAAGAGGCGCTTTACCTCACCAACCATTCCGACGACGTGACCCTGATCCATCGCCGCGACGAACTGCGCAGCGAGAAGATACTGCAGGAACGTCTGTTCAAGTCCGACAAGATTTCCACTCTCTGGAACAAGACAGTGGAGCGCTTCACGGCTGGTGAGAACGGCGCGCTGGCCAAGCTGGAACTGGTGGACACCGTGACCGGCGCGAAGAGCGAACTGGAAGTGGACGGGGCTTTCGTAGCCATCGGACACGCGCCATCTACAGAGCTGTTCAAGGGCAAGTTGCCGATGGACGATGGCGGCTACCTGCTAGTGGAAGCCGGCACGCCCAAGACGGCGATTCCTGGCGTGTTCGCTTGCGGGGACGTGATGGATCATACCTATCGACAGGCCGTAACGGCAGCTGGCACGGGCTGCATGGCCGCACTGGATGCCGAACGCTTCCTTGCCACCCTGGAATTTGCCGAGAAAGAAGCCGAAGCGGCGGAATAGGCCCATCGTGGAAAAGCTCTACCTCGATGATCTTCATATCGGCCGGACTTTCGAGAGCGGAGAGCATGTTCTCGAAGTCGAAGAGATTATCGACTTTGCAAGACAGTACGACCCGCAACCGTTTCATACCGATCCAGACGCGGCTGAACGCACCTTTTTCGGCGGTCTCGCCGCCAGCGGCTGGCACACAGCGGCCATCACCATGCGGCTTATCGTGGTTTCGGTACCCATCGCCCATGGCGTGATCGGTGCTGGTGGCGAAGTGCGATGGCCAACACCCGCGCGCACTGGCGACGTGTTGCGGGTGAATACAACTATCGAAACCATTACGCCGTCGCGCTCCCGTCCCGGGCGGGCCGCGGTCCATGTGCATTGTGTGACCTGCAACCAGCATGGCGAAATCCGACAGGAATTTCGCCCGCGCCTGATCGCCTGGAAGCGGGGGGCTGCGCCTGAATAGGGTTCAGAACCTTGAAAAGTCGGGCTTTCGCTTTTCCATGAAAGCAGTGAAGGCTTCCTGCGCTTCGGCGCTTTGCAGGCGCTGCGTAAATATCTCTATCTCCGCTTCCATCCTGGCGCCGGTGACGCCGGGTTCGCGCATCAGCGCCTTGGTTGCCTGCATGGCGCCAGGTGGAAGCGCGGCGATGCGGTTGGCAGCCTTGGCGACGGCTTCGTTCAGGTCCGTGTTTGCAACAAGCTGATTGGCCAGGCCCGCAGCAACGGCGTCGGCTGCGTCCATCGGTTCGCCCATGGCCAGCATCGCAAACGCGCGGCTATGGCCGATTGTAGCTGGCAGGATCATGCTGGAGGCAGCCTCGGGCACCAGGCCCAGCCCGGTAAAGGGCGTGCTCAGCTTCGCATCCTGAGCCAGCACCACGTAGTCGCAATGCAAGAGCATCGTGGTGCCGATACCAACGGCACGGCCCTGCACCCCTGCCACCAGCGGCTTCGTGAAGGTGCCCAGAAAGCGGATGAAGCGAAAGACGTTGGTCTTGCCGATGTTGCCCGATGACTTGAGAAAATCTCCGATATCGTTGCCAGCGCAGAACAGGTCTCCTTCGCCGCGGATTACCACCACGCGCACGCTGGCATCTTTGTCGGCGTTCTTCAGTGTATCGGCCATTGTGCCATACATGGCGTCTGTCAGCGCGTTCTTCTTGTCGGGACGGTTCATCATCAACGTCAGAACTCCGCCATCCTGCGTGATATCTACCGTGCCGCTCATACCCATCTCCTATTCGTGATCGTGGCGGCCGAAATCGGGCCGTGCATCGTCCTGACCCTGCTCCACGATCCGCCGCCGGATGGCACGGGTCTTGGAAAACTGGTCGAACATCATTTCGCCATCGCCCGCCCTGATCGCCTCTCGCATCAGCGCGAGATCGCCGAGGAAGCGGTCTAGCATGTCGAGCACCGCCTCGCGGTTGTTGAGAAACACGTCGCGCCACATCACCGGATCGCTGGCGGCGATACGGGTGAAGTCGCGAAATCCGCCTGCGGAATACTTGATTACCTCGCCGCGCGTCACCTCTTCCAGGTCGCTGGCCGTACCCACGATGGTGTAGGCGATGAGGTGGGGGATGTGGCTGGTAACCGCCAGCACGAGATCGTGATGATCGGCATCCATGATTTCGACGGTTGAACCAAGCCCCTGCCAGAATGCCTTGAGCGCAGCGACCTTGGCGTCCGGCGCGCCTTCGGGCGGGGTAATGATGCACCAGCGATGGTGGAACAGGCTGGAGAAGCCGGAATCCGGCCCGGACTGTTCCGTCCCGGCAACAGGATGGGCGGGGATGATCGCATGATTGGGCAGGACCTTGGCCAGGCTTTTCGAAACGCTGAGCTTGGAAGATCCGACATCGCTTATGACCGCATCCGATAGAAGACCCGGAGAGACTGCTCTAGCGGCAGAATCCATCGCGCCCACGGGTACGCACAAGATAACAAGGTCGGCATCGCGTACGGCTGTTGCCGGATCGTCTGCAATCGCGCCGCAAAGGCCAAGCTTTCGCGCTCGGTCCCGCACATCAGGGTCGGCATCGTAGCCGGTGGTCTTCACGTCGGGCAGATGTTCCTTAACCGCCAGTCCAATGGAGCCGCCCAGCAGGCCGAGGCCGATGATGGCAACGTGACCGAAATTCATTGCTTGCCCTCGCACATCTGCCGCAGCTTTTCCGTGATTTCGGCCATCTGTTCATCGGTGCCGATGGTAATGCGCAGCGCATGTGGCAGGCCCTGGCCCGGCAGATGACGCACGGCATAGCCAGCCTCCGCAATGCCACGTAAGGCGGTTTCAGCACTCAACGCGCCTTCGAACAGCACCAGCAAGAAATTTGCCTCGCTCGGCACGGCGCGCAGGCCATGATTGCCCAGCGCATCTATCGCCTCTGATAACCGGGCGCGGGCGGCGGCATTGTGGGTGCGGCTGCGTTCTACGAAACCCTGATCGCCGATCGCTGCCACGGCGGCGCGCTGGCCGCTGGCGGTAACGTTGAATGGACCGCGGATACGGTTGAGCGCGTCCACCAGGTGCGGTGCGCCTGTCGCCCAGCCGATCCGCTCGCCTGCGAGGCCGTAGATTTTCGAGAACGTGCGCGTAACCAATACGTTGTCATGGCTCGCGGCAAGTTCCAGCCCGCCGTCATCCATCCGGTCGGGCAGATATTCGCCATAGGCCTGATCGAGTACCAGCAGCACTTCGGACGGGAGGCCAGCGTGCAGGCGGGCAATCTCCTCACGCGGCAAAAAGGTGCCCGTAGGGTTGTTGGGATTGGCGATGAACACTACCCGGGTGCGCTCTGTCACAGCAGCCAGCAGGGCATCGACATCGGCGGTGTAATCGCTGTCATCCACTTCCAGCGGCGTCGCACCGCACCGACGAGCCGCGATATCGTAGACTGCGAAACTGAAGCGGCTGAACATCACCTCGTCACCCACCCCGGCGAAGGCCTGCGCCGCGAGGTTAAGCAACTCGTCCGATCCGGTTCCGCAAACAATGCGTTCAGGCGCGATATCGTGAACCTTGCCGATAGCTTCGCGCAGCTCGTTCGCGCCAGGATCGGGGTAGGTCTGTCTCTTATACACATCTCCGAGCCCACGAGACTAGGCATGA
>OJBY01000643.1_pt1 | contig 16964 bp, 15 predicted proteins | sample 1591731 | NCBI WGS metagenome assembly OJBY01 (sample SAMN05416837, study PRJEB24817) | seawater metagenome | isolation source: Sea water | place: Canada:Atlantic | collected 2013-07
CGAGATCATGCCTAGTCTCGTGGGCTCGGAGATGTGTATAAGAGACAGCACGATATCGGCCTCGTTTCCGATCTGGCGGCGCTGGTTGATCGACTGGGATGGCACGAGCCACCGGACATGGCCGAAGGCTTCATACTGGGCGGCGTGGGGACAGGTCGCGAAATGCGGACACTTGATGTCTTGGCCATGCCCGCACAGGTCCGTGTGGACGGACCCGCCCGCCGCATGAACCTCTTTCGCAAGGTCTGACCGCTTGCACATGCCGGGTTGCTGACGCCCGCGCCAGACCATCCAAGGCAATCCGTCATCGCCATCGGGTTCGAAATCCTCCCAAGGCGTATCGTCGAGATAGCGCCGCTTGGCTTCCTCAGCATTCAGCCGTTCTTGAAGTTCTTCGCAGCGCTCGATGGACGGTGCCATTATCACCGTGTTGCGCCGTTCGCGGGTGGCGCGCTCGATCATTTGCTGAGTCTTGCCGACACCCAGCGGCACCTTGAACACACTTGCGCCGGGTTGCTCTAGCCGCAGGTCGAGTTCCTCGGCCATTTTCTCATAGGCGGCTTCGACTGATCCCGCAGGCTCTCGATAGCGTGGCAGTCCATAAGCCCCGCGCTGCTTTGCGCGAAACCCAATCTGCCGCCACATGCGCCGGGCTTCTTTCAGGTCGCGGCCACCTAGGCGTTGCCATGCATCCGCAGATGCATCGACCCGCTCAAGCTCTGCGACTAGCAGCGGATAGGCATCCTCCCACGTCATGCTGGGATCACGCCAACGCATCGCCGCTACCCATTTTTGCACGGCTTCGCTGCGAAAGGATTCAGAATCGAACGCTTCTGCGTTGAGGCGCGGCATCGAGTTCGATCTTCCCCGCGTCGGCATCACGTTCACGGCCACGAACTGGTCGAAATCTGGTGGGAAGCGGAATGAGACGGTTTCCTGCTCACCGCGACAGTAGAAAATCCGCTGCTGAAAGGGATCGACAGCATTCTCGAACATCGGCGGTGCAATGACGAGAAGCTGGCCGGGTTCCCGAATTTTGGTGTCGAAAACTTTATCCCCGAAGATCGCCTTGTGCCGTTCGTCTATGAAGTCGACCTTATGCGGTTGGTATGGTCGGTATAACGCAAAGTAGAGATGGTAGCGCAATCCAATGTCTTCACCCTTCTTCGAGAACCCGGCGCTCGACGAGAGGGCCGCAACATAGGAAGACCGCTCTGGAAGCTGGTGGTAATGCCGAATGTGCTTATCCAGTACGCCAGCCGGGTCTCGGATCAGGTCATCACGGGAATAGCCGTCTAGAAAGGGCACCCCGTCCATCTCGCAGATGTAGACACGAGTAGCGCACCGTTCGAAATCGTCGCCTTTCCTCTCGCCCAACAGACTCGCATTATCCTTCCGGCTGGTCGGTATCAGGACGCGACCCCGCTTTGCGTTGGCCCGGAGGAAGTCGAAAATGTCGTGCGCGGATTGGAGTTCATCGACTGCGACATGGCTAAATCGAAACCGGGTGGGCCAGACGGTATCATCGTCCGCCCGGGTGCCATCGATGGACAACCGTTTCGCAATCGGTTGGTCTCGATCCAAGTTTGTGGCGACAGTGAACATATCACAATCGCGGCATTACCTGCATCGCCGGTTGTCGTCTTGCGGTGGAATTCGTAAATTCGACGGGCGAGTACGAGACGATCACCGGGGAGGCGTGGCTTTGGCCGCGCCTCCTTTTTATTCGGCGGTGACGAGCTGGGCTTCGACGAACTGATCAAGGTCGGCTTGGCGGTAGCGAACCTGATGGCCGATCCGCGCAAGGGCTGGACCGCGCATCGGCGTTTTCGTGCGCCAGTGTTCGAGGGTCGAGGTGGACAGGCCGATGTAGTCGGCGGCTTCGCGTGTATTCAGCAACATTGGGCATTCCTTCCAAACAACGATCAAAACCAGCAGAAACCGTTGTTGGGGTAGGCGCGCCATTCTGCTCAAAAAGACTCACCGGGCTTGGCAATTCCCGGCGAGGTGGTGTGAGGCGGAATATAGTGCGACTGCAATTCATTGCAACGCACAATTCAGGACTAATCGCCAATTAGGCGGGAGGGCTGTTTAAACGCCTAAGAAGTTCCTCAGTAACGGCATCCATTATCGGGCGCATACTGTCGGCGTGAACATGAACATACCGGCCAGTTATTGTCCGCATCCCGTTGCTGTGGTTGAGGATGCGTCCGATCTGGTCTTCGGGAATGTCTATCTCGGCGGCGACACTTGCCCATGTGTGGCGCAGTGAACGCAATGTGCCGGGCACTTCGTCATGACGCGGATGGACAACAGGCCGCTTGCCGGACTTGTCGGGGAACACATAACGGCCTTGGCGTTCCAGCTTGTCGATGATCGCAAAGTGGTGATCGTTGAGGGGCAGGAAGTGTTCCCGGCCATTCTTCGTCTGCGGGATCGTCAAGAATCGGCGCTCCCGGTCGATATGATCCCACTCGATGCGAGCGAAGCGGTAAAACTCGCGGTGGATGGGGTTGATGATGCACTCGACGATCTCGTTCCACGCAGCGAGGTCGTAAATCGGCTTGTTGCGGGTCGGTGTCGGATTGTTCCAAGCCTGCTGCTTCCCGGCGCGTGAGCGCAGGATGTCAGTCGGGCACGGCGGGATCGTGTAGTTTTCGAACTCCTCACGCGCGACATTCCAGATAGTGCGCATCGCGCGCATGGTTTCGTCCGCCATAACCGGACCTTCCGGCGTCAGTTCGCGGTGGCGATTGCGGACCATCGCGCCGGTAATTTCAGACAGCGGGTAGGATAACCAAACTTCGAGACGAACCAGGAGCGACCGCTTGATGTATTCGATCTGCTGCTTCCCGGCGCGGCTCGTTTCGAGATAAACGTTCAGCGCATCGTTCAGCGTGATCTCTCGCCGCTCCAAGTTCTTCGCCTTGCCGAAACGCATATCGTAATCGAGTTGGCGGGCGGCATCGCGCGCCTTGTTGACGCTGACTGTCGGATAGCGGCCTAGGTTCACGCGCTTCGTTTTGCCGCGCTGGTCGATCTGGAAATACAGCGTTGTCGAGTTCGAGCGGACGTGCGCGACGAGGCCGCGCACTACCGTGTCCCAGTGGCGCACTACGCCGGTTTCGGGACGTTCGATTGAGTCGAGATGGCGAGCGGAAAGTTCCACGCTTGGCATGTTGTAGGTCTCCTCTGATTTTGCAGGGACGTTGCAGTGAGTAACCCGTCTCAATCTGTTGGCAACACGGTGCAACGGATCGGATAAGTCACTGCAATATCAGGGATTCTGCAAAGGTCTGCAACCGAAGACAATCGAGTTTTTAAGGTTCACACGGGTGGGGTCGCAGGTTCAATCCAATCCCTGCCGCGCCCACCATTCCCCAGCCCTGGTTTCGTAATTTTCTTTGAAATCCGAATTCTGCTTCAGCGTCGAGGCTATCGAACAGATTCTGCAGGATAAGCATCCACGACGGCTATTGACCTAACCTGCGTCATTCGCATTCAGGATGTGCCGGTCACATACTGCTGCTCGTTACCTTAAATTCCGACGATCAGACATAAACCAGGGCGCGGTCGCAAGTATTGTACTTGTTATGGCAGCGCTCAACGCCGCGAACTTACCGCCTTGCCTTCTTGCGCCACTTCAAAGTCTTGCACGTAGTTTCTCAACCGATTCATCACGTCGTCTTCGGCAAGGCCAAACTCGGTCAGGCTATAGCGATGAGGCTGGCTTTTCAGGGACGCAGCTTCTCCATAATAGGCCTCCATTGCAGGCCATGCGTGTTCGATATCCAAGCCGAGGAAGTCGTAGATTCTCGACATTGCGCCACGCCAGTTCGCATCGACATCTTCGTAGTGAACATCGATCATGCGATCGGGCGCGATGGCCTTGCGCCCCTGTTGCATCCTGTCGATCTGTACCTGCGTCTTTCGAAGCCACTCCTGGCCAACGATGTCCGGCTGTGCATGGTCGGAATAAATACAGGTCTGGTTCCACGCCAGCGAGGCGGAGCTGGCCACCACGCGCACCGGATCGCGGTGAGTGAAGATGAAGCGCGCATCGGGGAAGACAGCCAGCAGGGCATCCAGGTCCAGCATGTGCTGCGGCGTTTTGAGCACCCATGGCTTTAGGGAACTTGCCTGCTGCGACCATCCGATCAACTTCAGGAGGCGCGCCATCTGTTCGTATGCTGGCGTAGCGTCCTGTTCCTCGCACCAGCGGCCATAGCCAGGCACGTGCCACTGCGCCTCGTGCTTCATGCCCCAGAAGGAGTTAACCAGCAGGCCCAGTTCTTCTTCCGGCTGCATCGGGCCCGTGGGATGGATGGCCAGCGTATGCGGATTGGCAAGTTTCGCAACCTTTCGCGCCCTCTCGGCGAAGGCGATCCGGTTGTCGGCTTTTCGATGGGCGAAATCGGGGCGCGGCACCGGGCTGATGGTTTCGAAACTGCGCATATGGGCAAAGCGCCGATCAGCAGACAGCAGACGATGCAGCCGCGTCGTGCCCGACCGCATGGGACCGACGATAAACACCGGGTTGAGCAATGGACGCGCCAGTATTTCCCGATGCTGCGCAAACCACTGCTGCGCCCACAATCGGTCCATCAGTACCTTTTCGCATTGCTTCACCGCAAACCAGGCGCCCGCTTCGTGCAGTTGCGCCTCGTTCTTCAGCGATTCGAGCAGGACCGCAAAGGGCTGCTCGAACCATGGGTCACCGAAATCGTCCGCCCCCGCGCGCTCGGCGGCCGTAGCCATGATCTGTTCTTTGTCGAGGTTGGCTGGCTCCAGCAGCCCTGTATCGGTGGCGAGCCTGGTGGCCCATTGCACCGCGTCGACGAAGCGGGTTCGCCGCGGGGGCTTTTCAATACTTTTATCCAGCAATTACGGCCCCTGTCTGTGGGTATCGGGTGACTAATTCAGTGCCGCAGGTCATCAAAGGTTCCCTGCCCGTGCCGGCATATGCATCCATGCTGGACAAGCGGCAAGCTGGCGGGGCATAGCCCCGGCCATGCATGATCTGCGACAGATAAGAGAGAATCCGAAAGCCTTCGACGAGGCGCTGGCTAAGCGGGGGGTTGCGCCTGTTTCCTCCCAGTTGCTGAAACTGGACGAAGAACGGCGGGAACTGACCACGCGGCTGCAGGAGATGCAAAGTCGCCGCAACGAGGCTTCCAAGGCCATTGGTCAGGCCATGGGCCAAGGCGAAAAGGACAAGGCAGAGGCACTGAAGGCCGAAGTTGCCGAGATCAAGCAGGCGATGCCGCAAATAGAGAACGAGGAGCGCGCCCTGGGGCGGGCCCTGGCCGATGCGCTGGCCGCGATACCCAACATTCCTGCCGATGGGGTACCCGTTGGCGAGGACGAGGACGGCAACGTCGAGGTCAGCCGCTGGTCCACGCCCAAAGCGCTCGAATTCGCGCCGCGCGAACATGCGGACATCGGCCCTGCCCTCGGCATGGATTTCGAGACCGCCACGGCAATGTCGGGTGCGCGATTTACGTTTCTGCGCGGCCAGATGGCCCGGCTGAATCGTGCGATCGCGCAGTTCATGCTGGATCAACAGACGGGTCGCAACGGGTATACAGAGTGCGCGCCGCCACTGCTGGTACGGGACGAGGCCGTGTTCGGCACGGGCCAGTTGCCCAAGTTTGCCGAGGACCTGTTCCAGACCACCGATGGCCGCTGGCTGATCCCCACTGCCGAGGTTTCGCTCACGAATTCGGTGCGCGAGCAGATCATCGACGATCTTTCCGATCCCATTCGCCTTACCGCCCTCACACCCTGCTTCCGCAGTGAAGCGGGCGCGGCGGGCAAGGATACGCGCGGCCTCATACGCCAGCACCAGTTCGACAAGGTGGAACTGGTATCCATCTGCCGCGCAGAAGACGCCCATGCCGAGCATGAGCATATGGTGAAAAGCGCCGAGGGCGTCCTCCAAGCGCTCGACCTGCCTTACCGCAAAATGCTGCTGTGTACGGGCGACATGGGATTTGGCGCCGGCAAGACCTTCGATCTGGAAGTCTGGCTGCCGGGGCAGGATGCCTACCGCGAGATCAGTTCCATCAGCTGGTGCGGCGACTTCCAGGCGCGGCGGATGAATGCCCGTTACAGGCCGGAAGCTGGCGCGAAGAAAACCGAATTCGTCCACACGCTGAACGGCTCCGGCCTGGCCGTAGGCCGCACGCTTGTTGCCGTGCTGGAAAACTATCAGCAGGAAGATGGCTCTGTCGCGGTGCCAGATGTACTCAAATCCTATATGGGCGGTACTGAAAAGCTGGTAGCAAGCTAAACATGCGCATTCTTCTCACCAATGACGACGGCATCAACGCCCCTGGCCTGAAGGTGCTGGAGGCCATCGCACGGGCGATGTCCAACGACGTTTGGGTCTGCGCGCCTGCCGAAGAACAGTCGGGCGCTGGTCATTCGCTAACGCTGCATCACCCGGTCCGCCTGCGCGAACATGGGGAAAAACGTTTCAGTGTCACCGGAACGCCTACCGATTCGGTCAACCTTGCGCTGCGCAAGCTGTTTGAAGATCGGATGCCGGACCTTGTTCTGTCCGGCGTGAATGCAGGCCAGAACCTGGGCGATGACATCACCTATTCCGGCACGATCTCCGCTGCAATGGAAGCTGCGCTGGCGGGAATTCCGGCCATCGGTCTTAGCCAGGCGTACAGCAAGACCGTCAAGACCTTCGAAGCCGCCGAGCAATGGGGTGCCAAGGTACTGGCCCCGCTGATCGATGTGCAGATGGCGAAACGCACGCTGGTGAACGTGAACTTCCCGGCCCGTCCCGCAGCCGACGTGAAAGGTATTCGCGTCGTGCGGCAGGGCTTTCACGATTATGCACGCGGCTCGCTGGTTGAAGGCACCGACCCGCGCGGACGCAATTATTACTGGTTCGGGCTGCAAGCTGCCGAGCACACGCTGGACCACGGCACCGATCTTGAAGCAGTGGACGATGGCTACATCGCCGTTACGCCCCTCCAGCTTGACCTGACCCACCATTCGGCAATCGACGCACTGGCCAGCAGGTATGACGCGTGAACGGAAAGGCCTGACCCTTGGCGCGCACTCATAACCAGGGGCTGCGCAAGGTCGGCAAACGCCGCTTCGCTCCGCTGCGCCGTGCGGTGAACATCCCCGTCTGGGGCGACCTGTTCATCCGTCTGGGCCTGGCGGTCTTTCTCATCTTCGTGGTGGTGATGATCCACTGGTGGGACCGCGAAGGGCTGGTCGACAATCTCGACGGTCATGTCAGCTTCCTCGACGTGATCTATTTCACCATGATCTCGATCACCACCACCGGCTTTGGCGACATTGCCCCCATCAGCAATCAGGCGCGGCTGGTCGAGGCGCTGATCGTGACGCCGGTCCGTTTTGCCGTACTGTTCATTTTCGTGGGTACGGCGTACAATTTCCTTATCAAGCGCAGCTGGGAGAAATTCCGCATGGCCCGCATTCAGGACCAGCTATCCAATCATGTCGTGGTTCTGGGCTTCGGCATCTCCGGTTCCGAAGCCGTGGGCGAACTTATTGAACGCGGCACCGATCCTGCCTGCATCGTGGTAATGGATCAGGATCAGGAACGGCTCGAATCGGCAGAGGCGCTGGGCTGCAACGTGATCGAAGCCGATGCTACGCGAGACGAAAATCTCGAAGCCGTCCGCATCAAGGAAGCGCAGACCGTGCTTGTCTCGGCCGGGCGGGACGATTCCTCCATTCTTATCGTGCTGACCGTGCGCCATCTTGCACCAAAGGTACCGATCAGCGTGGTGGTGCGCGCCGCCGATAACGAACTGCTGGCGCGGCAGGCGGGTGCGGACAACGTTATCAACCCCGTGCGCTTTACAGGACTGCTGCTGGCAGGCAGCGCACGCGGCGCACATATCGCCGATTACCTGGGCGATCTCGCCTCCGTAACGGGCCGCGTGCAATTGGTGGAGCGCGAGGTGATGCCCGACGAGATCGGCAAGTCCTTCCGTGAACTGGCAACCGGCGGGCAAGGCCTGCGGATCTACCGCAACGGCGTGGCCTGCGGCTTCTGGGAGCACGAGGCCGATTGCCTGCAGGCAGGCGATATCATCGTCGAAATACGGCCGACGGAAGACGACGAACTGGAAGGCGAGGAAATCCAGGCGAAGGTCTAGGGCTCCCCGCAACCTTTACCCCAGGGCGATGAATACTCCGCCGACGGCTGCCATGCCGACGATCAAATGCGCGGCATCGATGGCGAACAGTTTGCCCGGACGCATCTGGAACAGGTAATTGATGCCCAGCGCAGGTGTCATAATCAGCGCGCCGAAGCCAACCGCCATCATCATGATCACATGCGGCGCCGGATTGGTGCGGGCGATATTGTGGCCCAGCATCAGCACCACCACCATTTCCAGCAGAAATGCCAGCAGCATTATAAGCCACACCGGCTTTTGCCCCGGCTGCGGTCCTGCCTGCACCGTTTCGTCCGTTATGCCTGTCAGTTCCCGCCATTGTCTGCCGAACAGCGGACCGTACCAGATCGCTCCGATCACGAAGAAAGCCACGGTGCCAAGCACCACGGCCAGCAAATTTACGTTACCCATTTTCCCACTCCGTTGCCGCGTCCCTCGCACACTCTAGCCCAAAGCCGCAATCGGGTGTAGGGGCGCGGCCATCATGGCATCGCAAATACCTGAACAGAAGAAAGTCGGCATGGTCAGCCTCGGCTGCCCCAAGGCGCTGGTGGATTCCGAACGCATCCTCACGCGGTTGCGCGCCGATGGTTATGCCATGAGCCCTGATTACGAAGGCGCCGACGTCGTGCTGGTGAACACCTGCGGCTTCCTCGATTCCGCCAAGGAAGAGAGCCTTGAAGCGATTGGCGAGGCGATCAACGAGAACGGCCGCGTCATTGTAACGGGCTGCATGGGCGACGAGGCGGAACTGATCCGCAACCGCTTCCCGCAGGTTCTGGCGATCACTGGCGCACACCAATACGAGGATGTGGTGGAGGCCGTGCACGAAGCCGCCCCGCCATCACAAGGCCCGTATATCGACCTGGTGCCGCAGGCCGGTGCGCTCAAGCAGCGAAGCGATAGCGCAGATCAGATGGTCAAGCTGACGCCGCGCCATTACAGCTATCTGAAAATTTCCGAAGGCTGCAACCATTCCTGCGCCTTCTGCATCATTCCCGACTTGCGCGGCAAGCTGGCCAGCCGCCGGATCGACGCCGTGCTGCGCGAGGCGGAAAAGCTGCTGGCCGCCGGCACCAAGGAACTGCTGGTCATCAGTCAGGACACTTCGGCCTACGGCGTCGACACCCGTCACGAGACCCGCCCCTGGCATGGCCGCGAGCCGCGTGCCCACATGACCGATCTTGCCCGCGAACTTGGCCAGATGCGCACGACCGAGGGCAACGTGCCGTGGGTGCGCCTGCACTATGTCTACCCCTATCCGCACGTCGATCAGGTAATCCCGCTGATGGCCGAGGGATTGCTCACGCCCTATCTCGATATCCCCTTCCAGCATGCCAGCCGCAGCGTATTGAAAGCCATGAAGCGCCCGGCGAACGAGGCGAAGGTGCTGGAACGCCTCAAATCGTGGCGCGAAATCTGCCCCGAGATCGCCATCCGTTCCAGCTTCGTCGTCGGCTTCCCGGGAGAGACCGAAGACGATTTCAAATACCTGCTGGAATGGCTGGAAGAAGCGCAGCTGGACCGCGTGGGCGCTTTCCGTTTCGAGCCGGTGGAAGGTGCGCAGGCCAACGCCCTGCCCGATCACGTACCAGAAGCGGTCAAGGAAGAACGCTTTGCCCGTGTCATGGAAGTCACCGAGCGGATCAGCGCTGCCAAACTTGCAGCCAAGGTGGGCACCACCCTGCCTGTTATTATCGACGAGGTGGGTGAACCCGACGAGGACGGCGATATCGGCGCAACAGGCCGCAGCCAGGCCGATGCCCCGGAAATCGATGGTGCCGTCTACCTGCGCAACGTACCTGAGGCACTGAGAGCCGGTAACTTCGTAAACGTTGAAGTCGAGGATGCCGACGCGCACGACCTGTTCGGGTTTATCGCACAGCGTTAGGACACGCTCCGCAGGAGTTGCAGCGGCGCTGACGGACAAGGTCCGGGTAATTCGTCCTGCGCGGTCAAGTACGTCAAAGCTAACAATGGTTGCGAATGGAACCCAAGGACGTGCCAACCGTCGAATCGATCATGTTACAAAAGGACAGGTGACATGCCCGACACGCACAATACCGCCAAGACCACGAAGGTTCTGAAGGTGCTTGCGGGTCGCGATTACGACGCGACCGACGCCTACGAAGCGGCGATCTATGAGGCGTGACGGTCCGAAACTTGCATTTCAGGTGGCTTTTCCATGAACCAGCTTATCTCGATGGACGATCTCCTGGTCGAATGTCTCCATGACCTGAAAGGTGCCGAGGCACAGGCGGGCAACAGGCTCCCCAAGATCAGCGCCCTGGCTATCGATCCGGTTCTGAGGCGCACCGTTTTCGAAATCGGTCTCTACGCGCGGGGTGCGTGCAGCATACTGGATGGCTGGGCGAATGAGCTTTCATCCAAAAAATCCAGTTCACACAACCTCTGGATGAAAGGCATCCTTGACGATGCAGAGCGCGATACCGTGATGATCGATCCCGGTTGCTTGCTGGATATCGCGATGATCGGCGCCGTTCGTAAAAGCCTCGCCGCGTCGATCGTGTCTTATGAAACGGCAATAGCCGTAGCCTATAAGATTGATCAGCAAATTATCGCTGGAGGCTTGTCAGCCTTAATGACCGACAAACAGAAGCACGATCGTAAACTGCGGGAACTGTTGTCGGACGAAAATGAAACCTCCCGAACCCGGCATGGTGGGCAGTTGTCGTCGGTCTTCTGAACCGGTCGCTACATCCCCGGCAAACCGCACAGAGGCCTGCTTGCCGAGATGATGATCGCGCCGCTAACGGACCGCATTACTGACAATTTCTCCCTCGATCACCACGCCCGTCACGTGGCTGGTATATTCGAAAGGATCGCCATCGAACAATGCAACGTCGCCGTGCTTGCCCACTTCAAGTGAGCCGATCCTATCGTCCATTCCGATGATACGCGCAGCATCTATGGTGATGCTGGCCAATGCATCTTCGCGCGCGAGGCCATTACCAGCTGCGAAACCTGCTTCCCACAGTACCACGCGCGTCTTTGGCACGTAGGCCTCGTAGGCAGATTGCAGCGCGAAGGGGATGCCCGCTTCGGCCAACACGGCGGCCGTGGTAAAGGCGGCGTTTTCCAGCTCGCCTTCGTTGCGGGCCATGGTGGGGTGCAGGATGACCGACACCCCCGCCTCACGCAGCTCGTCTAGCATCATGTGCGCATCAGCCGCGCCGTCGATCACCACGTTGATGTCAAACTCCTCGGCAAGACGCAGGGCTGACTGGATATCCTGTGCACGATGGGCCGTGATCAGCAACGGGCGTTCGCCGCGAATGACGGAGGCGAAAGCCTCTTCAACGAGATCGCGGCCATCGCCCGGTTCGCCGTAGTCGCCGCGACCTTCGTCAGCGTCCTCGTCCCCCTCGACTTCGCCAAGATTCTGTGGGGCTACCAGTGCCTGGCGTAGCATGGCCATTTGCTTCGCTCGCGTGCCGGGGGAGCCTTCGCGATCCAGGGCCCACGCACCAAGATTGGCCACGATCATCGTCCCGTCCTCGACAAGCGCGGCGTCGACCGTGTTGCCCCTGGTTTTCACCACCATCGTCTGCCCCGAAACCAGCGCACCCGGCCCGTGGCCAGTGTGCAGGGTCGTGGTGCCAAGCTCGCGCACCCATTGCACGAGGCGATCATGCGGGTTGTAGGCATCGATAGCACGAAGGTGCGGCTGCACAGGTGATGTGCTGTCCAGTTGATCCTGATCGTCGGGCTGGTTGAGATAGCCTGTAAGACCGACGGTGGAATGGGCATCAATCAGACCCGGCGTCACGATGGCCGCTTCCATTACCCTCATGTTCGCAGGGATAGTGACGCTGCTGGCCGGACCGACGGCGCTGATCGCGCCATCCTCGATCACCACAACTCCATCTGCAATCACTCCATGCGGCCCCATGGTCCACACCTGCTCGCCGCGCACGGCGACATCCTGCGCCCAGACTGCGCAAGGCGCGCCAGTGGAAAGCAGTGCAGCGGCAAAGCTGCCAGTGATTATCCTGCCGAGCATTTTCATTGTGTGCCCTCCAGCATCAGCGCCTCTTGTTCGAGAACGTGCGCATTCAATTGCGGGTTGCCCGCACCATAGCCACCGGTGGCCATCAGCAGGTCTTCGGGGTCGGCGCTGTCATACAGCGGTTCGCCCATCACCCATGTCTGGGCTATTTCGGTGTAAACCGATAACGGATCCCCCGTCAGGACGACGAAGTCCGCCATCTTGCCGGGTTCCAGACTGCCGACCCGGTCATCCAGCCCCAGTTGCGCCGCGCCGTTGATAGTCAGCGCACGCAAGGCGCCCTCGCGGCTCATCCCGCCGCGCACGGCAATGCCCGCCTGGCGGAACATCAGGCGGCTATCCACGATATTGTCGTCCGAATGGAGAGAGGTGAATACGCCTGCATTCTCCAACACGGCAGCGGTGCTGATGTCCGCTGCCCGCGCCTCCAGCTTGCCGCCGGGGCTATCCAATAGGATGGCCGAGACCGGCACGCCCTCGGCCGCGATTTCCTGCGCCACCTGCCCGCTTTCGATGCCATGCTGGATCAACATATCGAAACCGAATTCGCGACGCAGGCGCAAAGCCGTCATGATATCGTCTGTGCGGTGGGTGTGGAAGTGGACAAGGCGGCTGCCATCCAGCACTTCGCACATGGCCTCCATCCCGATATCGCGGGGCGACCTCTCACCGTTGCAGTATTCCTGCGCGGCCACGAAATGCTGGCGGACCATTGCCGCGCTGCGCGCGCGGGTGGAAGGGAAAGCGGGATTGTCACGCAGCGGATTGGTGCCGTTCGCCATCTTCATGCCACCCATCACTGCGCCATCGTCGTCCGTCCAGGCATAATCCTCGATGGAATTGCCCTGGGTCAGATGCATGTAGAAGGTCTGCCCGCTCATCAGATAACCGCTGCCGGGCATGATGTTGGCGGTTGTCACCCCGCCCGATCGCGCTCGGTTTATGGAACTGTCGCGCACATTGATACTGTCGAACGCGCGCACGTCGGGTTGGATGGCAGAGGAACTGTCCGCGCCTGAAACCTGCCCGATGTGCGAATGGGTATCGACGATGCCGGGCATGATAACCATGCCGCTGGCATTGCGCCGCTGCGCATCGGCGGGAACGCTAATATCCGCCCCGACGGCCACGATCTCGCCATCATGGATCACCATGGTAGCATTCTCGATCCTGCCGGTGCCGCCCTCGCCTGCCATCGTCAGGATCGTGGCCCCTTCAAAAGCGATTGGTTGATCCTGCGCCATGGCTGGCATCGCCAGCGCGCCAATGGCCGTGGCGGCCAGCGCCGCATGCTTGATCATGTTCATGCAAGTCCCTCTCAAGTTTCAGGCGAGACTAACCATGCAACAGGCGCGCGCAAGCCCAATCGGAAATGTCATCCTCAATCGGTTACGCTATCGGCGGAAGGTGCGAAAAGTGATGGAGCGGCGTAGTTCCTCCATTGGTGCGATGGAGTGTTCCCAATCGTCACGAGCTTCTCCACTCAGGCAATATGCAGCGCGCGGCGGCAGTGCGAGGCGATGGCGCGCGAACGTGCCGTCCTCTTTGCGGCGACGCAAACGCATCACTGCAGGCGCGCCGAGGGAAATGCCCAGCACCTGTTCGTACTGCGGCCGATCACGATGCCAGCCGATGCCTGCACCGGGATCGTAGCGGGTCAGCAAAGCCTGCTGCAGCGCATCTGCCGCAAGACCGAATTTCGGTGCAATCCTTGCCCGCAAGTCCAGCAGCCATTCAGGAAGCGGTGGTGCCGGTGCCGGGCGCCCACGCTGAAAATCGTAGGAAGAGCCGTAGTAGGCTGTCAGACGTTTACCGGTCCACTGACCGAAGCGGAAAGGCTCCAGCGGCGCTGTGTCCATGTGTGCAGCCAGCCGCACCTCCTCTTGTGAAGAAATCACATCGGACACCAGTTGCAAGCCTGCGATGGGTGGCAGCGCGGGGCACTGTGTGTCGTCTTTGGCAAACAGGTCTATCTGGCGCGGCATGAATATCTATATAGGCTCATATGCAACAGGATCAGCACCGCATCACCATCGATACGCGCGGACAGGCGCTTTACGAATTTACCGAAGATGTCGCCCAGTGGCTGGCGGGTACCAGGATCGACACCGGCCTTCTCACCCTGTTCTGCCGACACACCTCGGCCAGCTTGCTGATAAACGAGAATGCGGCCCCGGCCGTCCAGCGCGATCTGCTGGCGTGGCTCGACAAGGCAGTGCCGGAAGGCCCACAGTACGAGCATGACAGCGAGGGGCCGGACGATATGCCCGCCCATACCCGCACCATGCTGACAGGTGCCTCGCTCAGCGTGCCGGTGTCTGACGGACGGATGGCGCTTGGCACATGGCAGGGCCTTTTCCTCGCCGAACACCGCCGCGCGCCGCACAGTCGCCAGATCATCGCGCATATTATTGGAGAATAGCGAAACCGGCAGCCTTCCCGCGCGTTCGCCTGACATATGCCCATAGATATCTCCGCAAGCTTCGCGTTTCACCTCGACGAGCCGACCGATCTGCTGCTGCAGTTCGAGGCCGCCGCCATCCCTGAGCAGACGATACTATCGTCCGACACCAGGCTTTCCCCGGCTTTGCACACAGCCCGCGTGCCTGCGCACAACAGCGTGGGAGAACGGATCTGGGTGCGAGCGGAAGGTGATTATTCTGTAGACTACACGGCCAGGGTGGACGTCCAGCGACTACACCCCGACCTGACAGCGCTCACGCGGCTCGACCCGCATGACTTGCCAGGCGAAGCGGTCGAATATCTGTTCGATTCGCGCTATTGTCAGGCGGAGCGCATGCAGAGCTTCATCTCCGATCGCTTTGGCCACTTGTCGGGTGGCGAACAGATTACCGCCATGTGCGACTGGATGGCGGAAAACTTCACCTATGAACCCGGTGTATCCAATGCCACCACCACCGCGCTTGATACCTTTGTGGAACGTCGCGGTATATGCCGCGACTACGCGCATGTTATGATCTGCTTCGCCCGCGCCTCCACCATCCCGGCGCGCTATGTCAGTTGCTATGCGCCGGGCGTCGAACCGCCAGACTTCCATGCCGTAGCCGAGGTGTTCCTCAACGATCCGACAACGCCGGGCGGCGGCGCATGGTATATCGTCGATTCCACAGGAATGGCGGACCCGTCAAAGACGGCAAAGATCGGCATAGGACGCGATGCGGCCGACGTGTCATTCCTCACCACTTTCGGCATGTCCCGTTTCGATAACTCGACGATCAGTGTTAGAGAGAGCGATTAGCGACGATAGTGGCGTCTTTTCGTCGCTTCCTCTATTGAATACGTATTCCGAGCGTGCAATTTCGAAGGATGATGTTGCGCGCCAGGAAACCGGGGCGCTAGGGTTGCGTTTGTTTCCACGCCACTGAACCGGGAGGCCGCGTGACCACGAAGGCGCAGACACTCATACTATTCGGCGCGACCGGAGACCTTTCGCGGCGAATGTTGCTGCCCTCGCTCTGCGCCCTTGATGCCGACGAATTGCTGCCGCCGGATCTCAGGATCATCGGCACCGCACGTTCCGAGATGAGCGATGGCGAATTTCGCAATTTCGCGCGCGAAGCGATCGAGAAATTCCTGCCAGCCGACCGCCGCGGCGGCATGGCCAGCTTCCTCAACCGTCTGCAATACAGCCAGCTCGATGTGACGACGCCGGACGGCTATGCCGAACTGGCCGAGAAAGTCGGCGAGGGACGCGAGATCGCGATCTTCCTGTCCACCGCGCCCAGCCTTTTCAAACCCACTATCGAAGGCTTGGCCCAAGCCGGTCTGGCGGACGCACGATCGCGCATTTGCCTGGAGAAACCGCTGGGCACCGACCTCGCCAGTTCCTGCGAGATCAACGATGCCGTGGCCAGCGCCTTTCCCGAAAGCCGCATTTTCCGCATCGACCATTATCTTGGCAAGGAAACGGTGCAGAACCTGATCGCGCTGCGGTTTGCGAACATCCTGTTCGAACCGTTGTGGAACGCCCAGCACATCGACCATGTACAGATCACTGTCGCAGAAACCGTGGGGCTGGAAAGCCGCATCGATTTCTACGATGGCGCTGGCGCGCTGCGCGACATGGTGCAGAACCATCTAATGCAGCTTTTGTGTCTGATCGCGATGGAACCGCCTGCGCGCTTTGATCCCGATGCGGTGCGCGATGAAAAGCTGAAAGTGATCCGCGCGTTGGACCCTGTACCGGCCTATCATATTGTGCGCGGTCAGTATCAGGCAGAACCCTGCAATGAGGCCGAAAACCCCGGCTACCGCACAGCGGTGGACAACCCACGCTCCCGGACTGAAAGCTTTATCGCGTTGCGGACCCAGATCAGCAACTGGCGGTGGGCAGGGACGCCCTTTTATTTGCGCACAGGCAAACGCATGGCCGCACGGTCGTCCGAGATCACAGTGGTCTTCAAAGACACGCCACACAGCATCTTTGCCGAAGATGCAGGCCGCCACCGGAACGTGCTGTCGATCCGGCTGCAACCGAACGAGGGGATCACGCTGGGCGTCACCATCAAGGAGCCGGGACCGGGCGGTATGCGCCTGATCGATGTTCCTTTGGACATGTCCTTTGCCGAAACCCTTGATCCCGATGATGTCGAACATGTCGATGCCTACGAACGGCTTATCATGGATGTGATCCGCGGCAACCAGACCCTGTTCATGCGCGGTGACGAAGTAGAAGCCGCTTGGGCATGGACCGATCCGATTATTCAGGGCTGGGAGGCGCGTAATGATGTGCCAAAGCC
>OJBY01000646.1_pt1 | contig 16869 bp, 18 predicted proteins | sample 1591731 | NCBI WGS metagenome assembly OJBY01 (sample SAMN05416837, study PRJEB24817) | seawater metagenome | isolation source: Sea water | place: Canada:Atlantic | collected 2013-07
TTCCAACGATGAACGCGAGCAGACGTTGAACCAGTTGCTGGTGGAAATGGATGGTTTCGAGGCCAACGAAGGCATTATCATCATCGCCGCCACCAACCGTCCCGACGTGCTGGACCCGGCCCTGCTGCGCCCCGGCCGGTTCGACCGTCAGGTGGTCGTGCCGATCCCCGATATCGACGGCCGCGAGAAAATCCTTGCCGTCCACATGAAGAAAGTGCCTCTGGCGCCCGACGTGAACCCGCGCACAATTGCGCGCGGCACGCCCGGCTTCTCCGGCGCGGACCTTGCCAACCTCGTCAACGAAGCCGCCCTGCTGGCCGCGCGGCGCAACAAGCGTCTGGTTGCCATGCAGGAATTCGAGGACGCCAAGGACAAGGTGATGATGGGTTCGGAACGCAAATCCATGGTCATGACCGAGGACGAGAAGAAGATGACCGCCTATCACGAAGCGGGCCATGCCATCGTCGCTGTGCATGAAGAGGCATCGGACCCGATCCACAAGGCCACTATCATCCCGCGCGGTCGGGCGTTGGGCATGGTGATGCGCCTGCCCGAGCGCGACAACTACTCATACCACCGTGACAAGATGCACGCGAACCTGTCGGTCTCGATGGGTGGCCGCGTGGCGGAAGAAATCATCTTCGGTCATGAGAAGGTATCGTCCGGCGCATCTTCGGACATCCAGTACGCCACCGACCTGGCACGCAACATGGTGACGAAGTGGGGCATGAGCGACAAGCTAGGACCGCTGCAGTACGAGCAGAGCCAGGAAGGCTACCTTGGCATGGGGCAGACCACGCGGACAATGGCGGGCGCCGAGACCAACAAGCTGATCGACCAGGAGATCAAGGATCTCGTCGAGGGGGCGCACAAGCGGGCTACCGATCTGCTGTCGACGCACGAGGACCAGTTGCACCTGCTGGCGCAGGCCATGCTGGAATACGAAACGCTGACGGGTGACGAGATCAAGACCTTGCTCGAAGATGGCAAGATCGACCGTCCCGACGCGCCGTCCGGTCCTATCCCCGTGCAACCGTCGCAAGGGTCGTCTATCCCGAAGGCAGGCAAGCGGTTCGGCGGCGGTGAAGCGCCGCAGGGCGCCTGACCGAAGGAGCCTCACGTCGCTTGACGCGTTGTGGTGGTTCAATGGAGGATATTACCATGAAACGACTGGCTCTCGTCGCTACCCTCGCTATCCCTGCCATGTTGCTGGTCGGAGCGTGTTCCGAGCAGACCGAAAGCAATGCCGAGGAGATGGCTGAGCGCGCGGCTGCCGATACCGAGGCCAATGCCGAGGTTGTCGGCAATGAACTTCGCGAAGGCGCGATCGTGGCTGCAGACGAAATCAGCGAAGGCGCGGCGAAACTCAGCGATGAACTGGCTGCCGACGACGCAGCCGATCCGGACGAAGGCGACGGCGAACTGGACGGAACGGACTAGAACCGTTCCGCGCGGGGTGCGAGGCAGCGCAGGTTTGACTGGGCTACAGGAAATGAAGCAGGAATGGCGCGGCGCGGAGAGGGCTCCGTCGCTTGTCCTGTGGTTGATGACTGTCAGAACGTGCCGAGCAGCAACAGGAGCTGCACGAACAGCGCGAGGACGATCCATATGAATACGCTCAAGACTAGCAGCCGCCAAATGGCCGAGAAGCGACTGATTTCATAGGTGCCTCGCATTTGCTTGTAGATGTGGATCGGCGGAATGGTAAGGACCGCCAGGGTGCTGAGAGCGCTGGGCACGCCGATCAAGCCAACGACCGACGCGAGAACGAACAGCAAGGTCATGAAGCTCAGTGAATATGTAACGAAGATTGCATGGTCGTAGGCACGAAAGCGCTTTTTCCCGAAGAACAGTAACCAGACAAACGGGATCGATATCGGGATCAGTAGCCAGGAAAATTTGTAAGCATTCGCCTGCAGCTTGTAGAGCATGAGACTGGGGTTCTCGGTCCATTTGGCGACTTGCTTGTCGATGAACGCGATACCGGTCCCTTGGCTGGTTTGCTCTGACAGGGCGACACGGACTTCCGGTTCGCCGTCATTCTCGTCCAATGGCTCTTCGACATTCTCGCCAGCCGCATTTGTAACGTCTCCGTCCCCTCGCGTCCCGTCGGCAAACCCGGCTGCGAAATCTTCCATGAGGGTTCTTTCAGCGTCAGGCTCGTCCTCCAGCAATCGCTCCATTGCTGAAATGCGATCTTCCAACGCGATACGCTCTTCCTGCGTCAGATCGCCACTGGTGAGCCCTTCCCGGCTTAGCGCGAGTTCGCCCGCCATAGTGTCCCGCGCTTCTTCCACGCCGCGCTCGATGACCTCATCACCCGACAGATTGGTCGGCGCGGTGAAGCCTTGCATTTGGAACACGGCGAACATCAGGAAGACGGTGAACAGGAACAGCGCCATCGGAGAAACGAAGCGCGCCCGTTCGCCTTCGATATAACGCCGCGTCAGCCCGCCCGGTCTGAATGCGAGCAGGGGCAGGGTACGCCAGAGCTTGCCCTCAAAATGCAATGCGCCGTGCAGCAGATCGTGCATGAATGCGCCGATCGTGCGGTGAATATGGCCCTGCTGGCCGCAGGCATGGCAGTAGGCGCCTACAAGAGGAGTGTCGCAGTTGAGGCACTTTTCGGGTTGGTCGGGATGCGGGTTCTTGGCTCCGGTTTCAGGTTCGAGTGCACGCGCAAAAAGGCCGCCCTCGGTGGCTGTGCCCAAACCTTCGAAAATATCGCTCATGTCTTCCCCCGCCCGACTGACGCAGGGCAACGTAACCCGCCCTAGCATCCAGGTCGAGATGGAACAAAAGGTGATCGGCAGTGGTTGGTCAGAAAAGGAGAATATCGAATGACTGCCGAGACGCCCAATGCCCATCCCAAGGCTGACCCTGTTTCCAATGCCGAGAAGAAGCCAGAGAACTGGACAACCGGTGACGAGCGGATGACGGGCGCACAAGCCAGCTATCTGAAGACCCTTTGCGAGGAGGCGGGCCAGCCTGAATCCTACGACCCGGAAATGTCCAAGGCAGATGCCTCGATTCGTATCGACGAGCTGCAGGCGGCGACAGGTCGCGGACAGGACTAGCTAGAGCACATCAAAACAAAAAGGGCCGCGCTTCGCGGCGCAGCCCCTTTTCGCAATGGCTGGAAAACCAACCGTCAGCCGTCGTAATCGGCACCGATCGACGTGGACCGGGTGGGCGCAGCAGCGGACAGGCGCATGGCCTCTGCCGACTGGCTCAGTGAACCGACCTCATCCGCTTCGTCCTCTTCATCGGGAAGAACGCGCTGAAGCGACTGCACCAGCGATTCGGAAAGATGCTTGGGCTTCACCGTCTGCTCTGCAATCTCGCGCAGGGCGACAACGGGGTTCTTGTCACGGTCACGATCAATGGTCATTTCCGCACCGCCCGAAATCTCCCGCGCGCGCTGCGCTGCCAGAAGGACGAGATCGAAACGGTTGGGAACTTTGTCGACGCAATCTTCGACTGTAACGCGCGCCATGGGCACTCCGGATAAGCTGGTGTTTCGGAAAGCCTGCCATCTAGGGCCAGTGCACTGCCAAGTCAAGGTTTCCCGCAGGGGCGATTGTGCTAACAGGCCGCATGCCCAGCACCACCGAATACCGCGATCCAGCTCCGTTTTCGGCCAAGGCTCAGGGTCTTTCTTTCACCTTCTTTCCGGCCGGCGCGGATCGCAAGGATGCCTTGCTGGAGATTATCGACAATGCGCAAAGCAGCCTGAAGGTCGCCTTCTATATCTTCGCCTGCGACACGATCGGTAGCGCGGTGCGCGATGCGCTGGTGGCGGCCGCACAGCGAGGCGTGGTGGTCACTTTGATCGTCGATGGTTTCGGCTCCGACGCTGACGATGAATTTTTTGCCGAAATGACGGCGGCAGGCGGCACCTTTCTTGTGTTCATGGCCAAATGGTCGCGCCGCGCGTTGATCCGCAATCATCAGAAAATCCTTATTGCCGATGATGCGGTGGCGATGATGGGCGGTTTCAATATCGAAGATGATTACTTCGCCCCGCCGCAACACAACGGCTGGAATGATCTGGGCTTCCGGCTGGAAGGCAGCGTTGTCCAGCGCGTGGCGCAATGGTTTGCCGAACTGGCGGAATGGGCAGGGGACGACAAGGCCCAGTTTCACGACATTCGTCGCCGCGTGCGCAACTGGGATGGAGGGGATGGACCGGTGGAGGTGCTGATCGGCGGGCCGACCAAGGGCCTGTCGAGCTGGGCCAAGTGCGTCACGCTGGATATGGAGGAGGGCGAGCGGCTGGACATGATGATGGCCTATTTCGCCCCGAACGATCGCCTGCGCGAATGTATTCACCGGATCGCGCGTAAAGGCCGCACGCATCTGCTGCTGGCTGGCAAGAGTGACAACGCCGCCACCATCGGCGCATCGCGCGCCCTGCACGGAAAGCTTCTGGAGGCGGGTGCGAAGGTTTTCGAATTCCAGCCTTGCAAACTTCACACCAAGCTGATCGTGCTGGACAATGCCGTGTACCTGGGCAGCGCCAATTTCGACATGCGCAGCCTGTACGTGAACCTTGAGATCGTATTGCGGATCGAGGATGCCGAGCTTGCGGAACGTATGCGCGGGTTCATCCACGATCACCTGCCAGCCAGCCAGCAGGTTACGCCCGCGCTTCATGCAAAGCGTGCCTCGCCCTGGACGAAGGCGAAATGGTGGGCGAGCTGGTTCCTCGTCGCGGTGGTGGATTACACCGTTAGTCGAAAGCTCAATCTCGGCCTCTAGCGTGGAACGCGAAAGCTGAAAGAAATGAACCCGCGCTGCGGTCATGCATTGGCCTCGCAAAATTGCGGGAGCGCGTGGCGGTCGAACTGCGCCAGGCAGCGCAACAGCGCGGTATTGCAGGGTTTGCGCTGCCACCGCCGGAAACGTCCGCGCCGCATGATGACGACCACGGGACCGTCTATAGCCCAGGCCATCAGCTCATTTGGTGTAACCTTCCGCTGCGGGACATGCGTGGTCCCGGTACGGATGGCCAGCACTGCGTCCCAGCTGTGCGCAATCCCTTCGCCGCCCTCGGCACGCCGCAGCCGATAGGCCGCCATTCGGCTCATCCCCACCAGATTGGCAGCAGCAGCGACCGAACCGCCCTGCGCCAGCAAACCGACAAACCGCGCTTGCCGCGCGACACTCCAGCCATCGCAGCGGCTACGCAGCGGCACGGGCAGGAAAGGCGGCACGCGCACATATGGTGGCCATGGCGGGGCGGAAGGTTTGCTCATGGCCTGATGGCTGCCGGGGGTCAGTGGTTGTAGGAAAGCTGCAGGCGGGCCGAGAACGGACGCGTTGCGGCAATAGACAGGAATCAGGGTGGAAAGCGGATATCAGAGATTTTGGTTCTCAATGTCCGTTAACGACCCGCTTGCGGACGTTCCGATTGCTGATGTAGACATTGGAAGCCTATTTTGTTCAGCCCAATAACATTATGCCGCTCGACCATTACGTTTCCCAAGTTCACCTGAAACGCTTCTATGCGGCTGACCTTGACGGGAAAAAGATGCACGCCATTCGGAAGACGGATGGACGAATGTTTTTCTGTGGCTCCGAGGACGTTTGTCGGATCGAGGACGGCAACACCAATGCTTTCCTAACCGAGCCGCGAATGATCGAAGAGTTCGCGAAACTGTTCGAGCCCAAGTACACTTGGGCCTGCGCCATCTTAGAACGAGGTGAGGTTAATCCCGACGCTGTGTTCGTTATTGCGAGCTTCGCCGCATTCGTGACGTGTTGCTCGCCAACTGGCATGCGGCTTGGAAGCGCGCCACACAAGGCAATGCTGCCGCTCGAAATGCAGGTGTTGGACCGCGCAGGGCAACTTGATCCGGTGCCACCCGAACTAGGTGAGAAATCCGTTACGGAGTTGATTGATGAAGGCATTCTCGTCTTCGATATAGACGCACGCTATCCGCAGGCGATCGGCATTAGCAACATCATAAATCATGTGACCGCCTACGGGAATTTCCATTGGGACATCCTAATCAATGAACATGCCGAAACCCCATTTTTCACCAGCGATTTTCCGGTGGCTGTAGAAGCAAGTCGCGACCCGCGTCTTGTGAATCGGGTCGTTCCCCTCACGCCTAAGCTTGCCATTAGGATTTGTCCGCGTGTCGAACTGTCCGGCAGAAAATTGGAACCGACCTTTGAACGCTTTAGCTTTACGGTGCTGAGGCCGCCACGTCAGGAAATCCTAGGGTTGAATCGAACAATAGTTCGATCAGCCGAGACAACGGTTTTCTACCCAACGGCCGCGCCGTGGGTTGCAGGGTTTGTCGGCAAACACGCAAAATTCAGAGCGGAAATCGAGACTACCAACATTGCCGATGGCGCAGGATTTCTAACCGTGTCGCGAATAGTGGTGCGTGAGCGTGACATCGCCTCCTAGGCGAGAATATGCCGTTGCAGGCGTTCTTTGGTACAGCGCAAAGGAATTGAGAGTCCGCTTTCCACCCCAACCCCAAACATAGGATCAGCATTCCTCGAGCGTCCGCAATGCGGGCTCTGACGAAATCCTATTCGAATCCGTAGTCCGAATAATCCTTCATGTTGGGCGAGGTGAACTTGGTGAACTCGCTCTGGAACAACAGTGGCACGTTGCCGGTGGAGCCGTGGCGCTGCTTGGCGACGATCAGCGTCGCCTTGTTGCGCAGCTCCAGATAGCGGTCTTCCCAGGTCCGGTACTTTTCCTTGTCAGCTTCGGAACTCGTCTCGGTCGGCATGTCGGGGCGCAGCGACTCGTGGTAATAGTCGGCACGGAAGATGAACCACACCATGTCGGCGTCCTGCTCGATAGAGCCTGATTCGCGCAGGTCGGAAAGCATGGGCCGCTTGTCCTCGCGCTGCTCCACCGCGCGACTGAGCTGCGACAGTGCGATCACCGGCACCTGCAATTCCTTGGCCAGCGTTTTCAGGCCGCGGCTGATCTCGGAAATCTCGTTCACGCGGTTGTCGCTGGCGCGGCCCGAACCTTGCAGCAGTTGCAGGTAATCGACCACGATCAGTCCAATGTCGTGCCGCCGTTTCAGCCGTCTCGCGCGGGTGCGCAATGCAGAGATCGAAAGGGCGGGCGTGTCGTCAATATAGAGCGGCAGTTCGGCCAGCTTTTGCGCCGCGTAGGACAATTTCTGAAATTCGTCGCGCTTCAGACTGCCCGAGCGCAGGGCTTCGGAAGAAATCTCCGCCTGTTCTGCAAGGATACGCGTTGCCAGCTGGTCCGCGCTCATTTCCAGGCTGAAGAAAGCCGCGGGCGCGCCATAGTTGTGGGGTCCGCCGTCACGCTGGAACTTCAGGTGCTCCTCCGCGCAGTTGAAGGCAATGTTCATTGCAAGCGACGATTTGCCCATGCCGGGACGACCGGCTAGGATCACGAGGTCGGAATTGTGCAGGCCCGCGGTCTTGTTATCGATTGTTTCGAGGCCCGTGGTCTTGCCCGACAGCTTGCCGCCCGAATTCATCGCCGCTTCGACCAGCTTGATCGCTTCCATCGAGGCGCTGCGGAAGGCCACGCCCGCCTTCTCGCTGGTGGCGCCTTCGGCCACTTCGAACAGGCGCGCTTCGGCCTGTTCGATCTGCCGCTGCGGCTCCACCTCTTCCGACGTGTCTAGCGCGCCTTCCACAAGACCGCGCCCCACGCCGACAAGTTCACGCAGAAGGGCGAGGTCGTAGATCTGCTTTGCCAGTTCGCGCGGAGCCAGCAGGCCCTGACCATCGGCGGTGAGCTGCGCCAGGTAGCCGGTTCCGCCCAGCTCGGCCAGTGCCTCGTCCCCCTCGAAATAGGGTTTGAGCGTGACCGGTGTGACCACCATCTGACGGTCCACCAGGGTCAGCACGCGCTCGAAGATGCGCCCGTGAATCGGCGCGAAGAAATGGCCCGCGCGCAGTTCTATCGGCAGTTCCTCCAGCACCCGGTTATCGATCAGCACCGCACCCAGGAACGCCGCCTCCGCCTCCAGATTGGCGGGCAGCGTGCGGCCTTGTTCGGCAGGCTTGTCGTGGGCGGTGGCAGAGCGGGTCAGCAAGTCTTGATCGGGCATGGCAGCGTGATGGGCGCGTGCGGGGCGTATCGCAAGATTGACAATGGCAAACTTGCACCTGCCGCCCTGTGGATAGTGGGGAGAATATTGACCCCGACTGCTATTGCCATTGAATGCAGCGGCCTGCTGGGGCAGGAGGGCAGCGATCATGGAGCAGGACACCGCCAACCGTATAGAGGCCATCACGCTCGACGAAGCGACCGTTATCGCGCGCAGCGACGATATCGAGAAAGAGCGTGAAGTGGCCTTGCGAGACCTGGTGGAAGACAATTTCTTCCGCCCCGTTCGTGCGACCGGTGATGGCCATGCGGGGCCGTGGCACGTGCACCTGGAAGTGGTGGAAGGCATGCTGGCCTGGCATCTGCGCGATGCAGGTGGAACAGAGGCGGGCACCATCGGGCTCGGCATGGCCCGCATGCGACGCGCGGTTCGCGACTATTTCGCCATTTGCGACAGCTATTACAAGGCCTTGCGTCGTGCCTCCGCGCAGGAGATCGAGACTATCGATATGGCCCGGCGCGGTATCCACGATCGCGGCACGCGGCATCTGCTGGATGCGCTGGAAGGCAAGGTGGAAACCGATTTTGAAACCGCCAGACGGCTTTTCACGCTGATCTGCGTGCTGCATATCAAGGCCTGATTCGGACATCGGGATTTCATGGGTCGAAAGCGTAAAACCGTATGGCGCTGGCGTATCGTCGCGCTGTTGCTGCTCGCCGCGCTGGTGGCTGGTGGCTATGGCTGGTGGCGTGCCATCGGCTGGGTGCCGCTGCGCGCCGAGTATCCGATGCAGGGTGCCCTGGTAGGTGCAGGTGACGGGCCGGTAGATTTCAACGCTCTGCGCGCAACCGGCGCAGACTTCGTCTATCTCGAGGCAAGCGACGGGGCGCGGGGGCGCGATCCGCAATTTGCCCGCAATCTTGCCGCAGTTACCGATGCGCAGTTGCCGCATGGCGCGGTGCATGCCTACGACCCTTGCGTCCCGGCGCAGCGGCAGGCCGCGAATTTCGTCACCATAGTTCCACGCGATCCCACTCTGCTGCCGCCAGTCATCGGGCTGGACAGTCTGGCCAGCACCTGCGGCGATCCTATCGTGGAAGCAGCGCTGGAAAGCGAGCTGACCACGTTCATCAACCAGGTGGAGGGCCATGCCGGACAACCCGTAGTGCTGAAGATCAGCCCTGCGTTCGAGGAAGAACATGGCATTGCCATCAGGATCGAGCGCAACCTGTGGCTCAACCGCGATTTTCTGCAGCCAGACTATGCGGGCAGGCCGTGGACCTTGTGGACCGCCACCACGCACCTTCATGGCGAGGGTAGTGACGGTCCGCTCCGCTGGGTAGTGGTACAGCCCTAGGCTAATGCCAGAGCGAGGCGTCAGCCGCCGCGCATTCCCTGGCATAGCGTGGCGCGAACGGCGCGGTGATCCGATCCGTTATCCGGCATGATCGTGAAGTCACGCAGGTCCAGGCTGCCGCGCAGCATGATCTGGTCCAGTGGCCAGCCCAGCGCGGCCAGATTGGCGGGAAAGGTGGGGTAGGTACCGCGTCCAATTCGGGGGTCGCGCCAATTGCCTTCTTCGCGGAAGTGCGTGGTGGTGCGCGACCATGGCACATCGTTGAAGTCGCCCATAACCAGGCTGTCGGGGTTGTTGCCCGGCGTTCTGGTGCCGGCTCTCACGATATTGCGGTCGCGTTCCTCGGTGTTCCAGTCGGGCAACGGGGGCTTTGGGTGAAGCCCGATAAATTCGAAGTTCTCGCCGTTAGGCAGGTCGATCGTGGCATAGAGCGTCGGCGTATCGCGGTGCGTATTTTCCACCATGCGTGCGTCGGCAACAGGTAGGCGGGAGGCAAACACCATTCCAAAAGCGTGCGGCTGCGGTTCGGTAAGCGTGTAGGGGTAATCGGCCAGCGTACCCTGTAGTTCATCGATCCAGTTTTGATCGGTTTCCATCAGCAGCAGGAGATCCGGCGAAACTTCTTCGATCTGCGCCGCAACCTCGGCAAATTCGGCGTTCTTCACTTTTACATTCACCGAAAGCGCGGTGAAACACTGCGCCATTTGCGCCTCGTTTGCCGCGATTGTTTCGATTTCTTCCCCGGCAAGCACGGAATAGGGCCAGATGCGCCACGTGTTCACGAGCGCGGTGAGGCCGAACAGGGCAACGGCCACCCAGTGGCCCTTGCCATTGATTACCAGCGCAAGAAGCCCAAACAATACTGCCAGATAGGCCAGCGGTTCCCTGACGAGATCAACCGTTCTCACCAACCAGTAGTCGGTCGGCCAGAGGGAGACAAGGGTGACCAGGAAGGCCAGTATGGCCATGACTGTAAGCGTGACAGCAAAAAAGCGGCGCATTGTTTCCCCCTCGTTTGTCTTGCCCCTGTATACGTCAGGCGCGCGCAGAGTGTTCCTGAAAGGTGCCGCTACACGTCAGCCTTCGCGTGCCTCCATCCATTCTACCAGTGCGGCCAGACATTCGCGCGCGAGCAGCTTGCAGCGTTCCGGGCTCCAGCCTTGTTCGGCATCGGGCCATTCGTCGTTGTCCTTGAACGGCATTTCCAGCGTCATTGCAGCCGCGCCGTAACGTTCCGCCACCTGGTTGGTGCTGATCGCGAGGTTGGCCTTGCCGGGAGATGTCTTGGGGTAGCCCTTCGCTGTCTGGAAATCGGGTGTGCGGCGCTCGAGGATGCGCTGATAGCGGTACATCTTCTCGCCCTGTTCATCAGTCCACGAGGGGATACCCTCGAACCCTGCAAGGAAAACGGCTGCAATCGCCTCGTCACCGTGCACGTCCATGGCGAAATCAACCCCGCCTTCGTCCATGGCGTTGCGGATGGCGAGCACCTCGGGCGACTTTTCCGCGCTGGGCTCTGCCCATTCGCGATTGAGGTTCACGCCATCGGCATTGGTGCGCAAATGGCCGCGGAAGGAGCCATCGGGATTGCAGTTGGGAACGACGTGCAGTCGGCATTTCTTGCGCAATACGCGGCCCACCACATCGGCAGGATCGGTCAGCACTTCCAGCGCGCCTTCCATCCACCATTCGGCCATGCTCTCGCCCGGATGCTGGCGGGCGTAGAACCACACCTGCGTATCGCCTTCGCCCATCTCCAGGCAATCCAGCGCTCGCCCATCCAGCGTTTCACCAAGACGACGATATTCCACGCCCTCGCTGGCAGCGGCGGCGGCGACCAGATCATTGTGCCGTTCCATCGAATAGGGCGCGAAATAGGCAAACCAGGCGATATCGGATTCGGGCGTATGACGGATCGTCAACGTGCCGTTTCCGGTGCTCTTGTCATAGCTTGATTGCGCGCGGCCCCAGTACTGACGGTCTTCGGATACACAGGCATTGTAGCCGGGCCAGCCTTCGGGATAGGCACTTCCTGCCAACTGATCGATTTCGAGGACCAGTTCCCGGCCTGCTGCACGCGACACCCGGAAATGAAACCACTGGGCAAATTCGCTGTTGCGGTCGCTCGGTATACGAAGTTGCGCTGTTGCCCCGTCGATCGAAACGATTTCGATATTGCCGCTGTCGAAAGCGGCGTCGATTTTGATATCTGATGTATTCATTCTACCGAGATAGTCTCACCAGACACTCCGGGGAAGTCCGAAAACAGCGCATCTGCCAGGCGCGGCGCGGCAGCGGCGTCTGCTGCATAATCGCTGTTGGCGGTGGCGGTCATGCTGGCGCGGCCTTCCCAAAGGTTTTCATCGCCGCCTGCTGCACGGATGCTCACGGCGATTTCGCGCGAGATCCGCTCCGACGGTTGTCCCCCGAGATTGAGACCGATGCCAAGGCCTACGCCCGATCCATAGGTGCCGGTGGAACCACCCACGCCCACATCCACGGGGCCGCGACGGTTGCCTTCATCCAGGACGTATTGATCGATCGCCAGTCGCGCGGTCTGCGATCCGTTCACCGCCACGACGCGGTAGCCCAGATCCTCCAGTTCCAGTCGTACCGCTTCGCGGTACAGGCCGTATTCGATGCTTTCGGCATCCAGTCCCGCTGCTGGCACGATCTGGATAGTGCCCTGGCCAAGAAAAGCGGGCGCATCGCCGACGAAGCGCGTGACATCGACGGGCGAAACATAGGCGGGCGTGGCGCATGCCGGAAGCAGCAAACTGGCTGCCAGAAGGGATAGAGCGTGTTTTTTCATGACTTACCAACGCGAGAAGGGTGCGAAAGGTGCCCGGCAGGCAGTTTGGCGTAATTGCCGCTTTACCAATCACTGCTATCCGCGAGCGAATGAAAGACAAGTTCCCCGTACTCGTGACAGGCGGTGCTGGCTATATCGGTAGCCACGCCGTGCTGGCCTTGCGCGATGCAGGCTGGCCGGTTGCGGTGATCGACAATCTGCTGACCGGCTTTCGCTTCGCCGTGCCCGGAGACGTTGCTTTCTACAAAGGCGATATTGCCGACCGGGAACTGTTGGCGCGCATTTTTGCGGAGCAGAAGATCGGTGCCGTTATGCATTTTGCGGGGTCGGTGGTGGTGCCCGAAAGCGTGGAGAACCCGCTTGCATACTATCACAACAATACGGCGAAAAGCCGCGACCTTTTAGAAGCAGTGGTGAATGCCGGCGTGCCGCACATCATATTTTCCTCCACGGCAGCGACCTATGGAATGCCAGCAGTGTCCCCTGTGACCGAGGACACGCCGCGGCAGCCGATCAACCCCTATGGCTGGTCGAAACTGATGACCGAGCAAATGCTGGCCGATACGGCGGCAGCGCATGATCTCAATTATTGCGCCTTGCGTTATTTCAATGTCGCGGGCGCCGATCCGCAGGCGCGCAGCGGGCAATCGACAGCCGGCGCAACCCATCTGATGAAGGTCGCGGTGGAGGCAGCGCTGGGCAAGCGCGATAGCGTGGACGTATTCGGCACCGATTACGATACGCCCGATGGCACCGGCGTGCGCGATTACATCCATGTGAGCGACCTGGCGGCGGCGCATGTACTGGCACTGGAAGCACTGATCGCTCAGCCCGATCAATCGATGACCATGAATTGCGGCTATGGCCGCGGCTTCTCCGTGCTGGAGGTTCTGGATACGGTGGATCGGATGACGAATGGTACCATCAACCGAATCATGAAGCCGCGCCGTGCCGGCGATCCCGATTCGCTGGTTTCCGATCCCTCGCGCATCGAGGCCGCGTTGCCGTGGCAACCGCAACATGCCAATCTGGATGCAATTGTCGCCCATGCTCTTGCGTGGGAGCAGAAACTGGGCGAGATGCGTGGCAATGCTTGACTTTGGCCAAGGCCGCACGTAATCGCGCGCCTTGAAATTCCGGCATCGGAGACCATCTCCGGTGCCGATTATTTTTCGGGAAAAGAACCATGAAGATCCGCAACAGCCTCAAGTCGCTGAAGAACCGCCATCGCGATTGCCGCGTGATTCGCCGTCGCGGCCGCACTTACGTAATCAACAAGACCAACCGTCGCTTCAAGGCTCGCCAGGGTTAACTCCATGGTGGCGCTGATATAGCGCCGTGTCGCAAGTATGCGGCACCGGTCTTCTGCAAAGCCCCCGCCACCACGGGGGGGTATAGTGATAGGTACAGAAAAGGGGAGAGTTGACCACACGGTTAGCTCTCCTCTTCTATTTGATTGTTCCAAGTAGAAGTTGGCCCCATGTACGGGGCTCAGTATTCTGGCATTAATTGCCTTTGTAGCCTGGGTCGAGAAATCGCCAAATTCCGTAAGCAAACGCCCCTCCGCCAACGAGCCAAGCAAGCGTAAGCCGTCCTTGACGAAGTAACGGAACATCACCGCTCGAAAGATAAAATGCGAGCAACAACATCGCCACACCGAAAGCCATCCAGCCCAGAGCAGATTTTCGCGTGTCTTGGCGATATAGTATGTCCGCTGCAGCTGTCCTTTCCCGTGATATTTTGACCAGCAGAGGTATTTCCTCTTCAGTCACATCCTTGCCAATCATCTCGGGCAAAATCTCGGACTCCGGCTTACCTTGCGACAGATGATACGTCACCCGGTTCACAATCAATTCGCTTTCACGCTCTGAACGGTCTCCAATCTTGTCCATAGTCCGCTTTAGCTCCCAATTAGGTGATGCACAGTTTGCAGCATTTCGATGCGCAGCTTAGCTGCGTTGTGAGCGTAGTGTGCTCGCCTGTGATCAAGAGGACAAAGGGCGATCACATTCTCAACAGTGTCCGCTCCACCTTCTGAGAGTGGGACAATATGATGGGTCTCAAGATAGATAGCACCACGTGCCATTCTGAAACCTGCACCACCGCAGAACTCGCAGCTGCCATTCGACCGCCGCTTTACATTATCCCTCACCTTGGGATCACGTACGAACGATGTGCTGGTCTGTTGCCTTTTGCGTTCGTCAGCTTTTTCAGCCTGATCAATGTCAAACTGATCGACAAACACCGTGTCAGTGATGCCTCGCCGGATGGCATGGGCCCCAGATTTCCAATCATACTCGAAGATTGTCCAAGGTTCTGGATCAAGTTCTCTCTGAAGAACCTTCGACGGAGCTGCGCCTGGATCGCCCTCCTTGCGCCTGATGCCTCGATTGATGATCACGCGGACAGGTAAGTTGTCATGCAGCGCTGTTTTCAACGCCTCGTCCAGCTTGGTCGCACGAGAATACCATTGAGCCTTTCCGTCAGGACCTTGATGACCGAGTGCGTCAGCTCGGAAATTGCCACGCTGCACGATCTCGCCGTTTTCGATTGTCATGGCCTCGTGCCAAAGGTTCAAGATCACGATTTGGCGTGGTTCGACAAAGGACCACTCGTAGCAATATTTTGGATTCGCTTTTGGTCCGCGAGGATCGTTTGAGCTCGCGATCCAGTCTGACATGTCTAGACCGGCTTCTTCTGCCAAGTCATACACCAACAGCTTCCTTGTCGGGCGAATATCGTCCAACAGAGACATCAGGGAATTGTCTTCATTTGCTCAGCGAGCGCGTTAACGCGTGATGTGAATGCGGCATCCATCGCCTTGTAATGCTGTGCGAGCCAAGCGATCATTTCTGGCCAGTTTTCTTTGCTGTAGCCTTGAACTGGCTGCTTACATTGAATGATGCTGACCTTTTTGTCGTCAATGCGGCGCCATTCCAGGTCTTCACCAATCTCACGTCCAATGGCTTCTTTCTTACTTTCAAGCTGATCAAAGAGCCATTTGTTTTCCGGTTGGTCAGCCCGATCAAGCTGAAGCTCGACTCGCACTTCGTGGCGAAGGAAGATCAGAACGAGCTTGCAACCGGCAACGCCGATGCTGGACGTTAGCCAGTGATCGCGGGATGGTGAGATGTTCTGCCAGCGATCAAATTCTGCAGCTCGAAATGCCTCTAGGACTTCCTCCCAGAACGCAAAGCGCATTTGGTGGCTCCACCTTTGCGCCCCTTTAGCAGTTTTTTCTTCGGTGTCCTTCTCAGCCATACGGATCATGTAGTCCGCCGCTTCAGGCGTCGGAATGACCTGCTGCAGATCAATGAATAGCTGATCAGCGAAGCGGTACGGCACCACCTTCACGCATCGCGCATCTATCTGATGCTCTCGCAGCCACAGGACAGTGGACGTTACTTCGCGCCGAAAGTTCGCTGCGATGAAGACAATTCTCTGATCATTCCCTTCATTCAGAACGATCTCATCCAAGGCATCTTCTTCTAGAAATTCACATATTGCGGACGCCGCATCACCGCCGTCGCCTTGATCCAGGTAGCGCTGAAAGATTGTGATAATCTCAGCTTTCTTGAGGCTCGAGCAATAGGCAGCGTACTTGAGCGCCTGCCAAACCACATCTTTTCCAGAGTCATCGAGCTTGTTCTCGATGACCACCAATTGGCCGCTCTTGTCCAGCGCGAGCAAGTCTAGGCGCTCGCGCGTCCCGTCAAAGCCATCAAATTCCTTTTGGATGATGAGCAGCTCATCACCGATCGCTTCTCCAAGCGCACCTGGAGTTGTTGCAAGCCATTCTTGCAAATGCTCTCGTTCGCGTAGTCCCGCTTCGGAAAAGGTGGTCCTATCCAATTGTTTTAATCGATTGGCAGCCCTGTCCACCTGAAACATTTGTTTCCCCTAATTCCCAGTGCGCAAATCCAATTGGAATTGCCTGCTAGTCGTAGGCAATCTTTGCCACCATTCGCGCCAATTGAGGCGAAAGCATACAGACACCATCTTTCCGCAATATAAAGTCCGCGCCGGAAAATGTATGATTTTCAACGAATCCTAGGATGGCAGCATCCACCTTCGGCCTTTCCGGCTCAATAAGATCATATGCAAAAGCGGGTGTCTCTCGCCGATAGTGATGCATTATCCCGGCAAAAGGGTCGTAGCCGTCACTTACCGCTTGGACCTGCAATTGCGCCAATCGCACCGCGTAAGCGTAATTAAGCATTGCATTGATCGGATGCGAAGCTTTCCAATTTCGAGCTTTGCGGCCTGTGAGAATTGAGCTGCGCGCACGATATTGCCGCCATGTGTCTGGAATTGGATAACGACCTTCTCCCTTCCACCGCAATTCGATTGACTTCCAAGCCGCGAAATAACGAGCGGCGCATTCGCCTTCGATTGAGCGAAGGTCATTCATTTCATTTAGCGGGTAATCGGGCAATGTGGCCAATGTCTCATTGGCTTTGGCAATTGCCTTTTCCCGATATGCGCTATCGGGAATGTACTTACGCAGGGTCACAAGACTATTTCGGACTTTGTCGCAAATTAGCTTCCGGGCGAATTCCAATCGCAATTGCTCATCGGATTGCGTTTCGTATTGCCATTGCAGATTCTCGGGATTGCCGATGAAACCGGCG